>ENA-OQLI01001994-OQLI01001994.1-human-gut-metagenome-genome-assembly--contig:-NODE-1994-length-11726-cov-3.989654_pt1 | contig 11726 bp, 7 predicted proteins | sample MGYA00242805_ERZ504812 | MGnify/ENA primary metagenome ERZ504812 (study PRJEB26092, sample SAMD00036430) | human gut metagenome | host: Homo sapiens | study: EMG produced TPA metagenomics assembly of...
CCCTCTGAAACTAAGGTAACGAATGATGCGGGTCAGGTTGAGTTTACTGGTCTTGCTGGTGGGGTTTACCGGGTGAAGGAGCTGAAGGCCCCGGAAGGGTATTTTGTGGATCCGGGCGCGGTGCATGAGTTTGTGGTTGATGATTATCGGGCGCAGCAGTTTACTTGGACGGCGAATAATAAGCCTTCTCGTTTGCGGGTGTTTAAGTTTGAGCCGTTGGTGAGGGGGGTTTCTTCTGATGCCGCGGATAAGGTAGTGGCCGAGAATAAGGGCGCGCTTAAGCGGCCTGGTTTGGTTGCTGACACCTACGACGTAGTGATCCCACTGTCTGGCGCCAAGTTCACCCTCTTTGAAGAGGACGAGACTACCGAGGTCGCTGCCGGTCTTACTACCGGTAAGGACGGTTTGGTAGAGCTTCCGGCTGGGGTGAAGCTGGACCCGGACAAGGTCTATAAGCTGAAAGAGGTTCAGGCTCCTAAGGGGTATGTGGCGAAGTCTAACGCGGTGTCGGTTAGGGTTTCGGATTATGCTTTGCTTGATGGGTTTACTGGTTTGATTACTTTGGAGGTTCCTAATAGTAAGGACACTGGTAGGGTCACGGTTTCGAAACTATCGAAAGAAACTGGTAAGGCCCTAAAGGGCGCGGAGTTCACTTTGACCAAGCCCGACGGAACCAGGGAGACGCTTACTACTAATGAGGTTGGCCTCGCGACGTTTACGGGTTTGACTTTGGGTGCGAAATATACGGTTCAGGAGACTAAGGCTCCGGATGGTTATCGCTTGGAAGAGAATAACCCGGCATGGGAGGTTTCTCCTACGGGTGATAATCCCTCGTTTACGTTTGTGCGTTATAACCAGCGCGCCGAGGTAGAGATTGCGCTTAACAAGGTCTCGGATAAGGGCGACCCCATGGAGGGGGTAGGGTTTGACCTGTACCGTGAGGGCGTGCCTGGGGTCGAGCAGACCCTGACTACTGGGGCGGATGGGAAGGTTAGGTTTAAGGTTTTGCCGAATCAGAGATATTCCTTGGTGGAGACTGCCACGGTGAGGGGGTATGCGTTGCTTCCTCAGCCGGTTGTTTTCATGGTTGATGGTTCGGGTAAGGTTAAGGTTATTTCTGGAAAGGGGAGTGTGAATACTGTTACCGGCGGGGATAAGTCCTTGACGGTTGTTAATTATCCCGAGGGACGGTTGCCTTTGTCTGGGTTGGCGGGGTCTTTGCAGGTGTTACTGGCAGGGGTCTTGCTGCTCGGGGTGGCTGTTGGGGTTACTTTATTTGAAAGGAAAAAGTGATGAGTTTAAGGAAACGTTTGTTTGGTTTAGCGACCGCTCTAGCGGTCGGCTTGCTAGGCCTGGCAGGTGTTGGCGCCGCCAGCGCTGCGATTGCAGAGTGGAATTCGCTTACGGTGCATAAGTATCTGGGTGCTACTAGTAGTTTGCCTCATAATGGTACGAAACTTACCGAGGAGCAGCTTAAGACCTTGACTTCGCAGAAGCCTTTGGAGGGTGTGAAGTTTGATCTTTACAAGGTTAAAGATGTTGATGTTAATACTAACGAAGGGGTAGCGGTTGCTTCCAAGATTGGGAACATGACCCTGCCTGGCGATGTGGTAGATAAAGGCATCGAGGTCGATGGTAAGAAGTACACTCTTAAGGCTGCTAACCCGGCTGAGATGACTACTGATCAAAAGGGCGAAGCGGTCTTTACTGTTCCCAACGTTGGTTTGGCTAATGGTGTTTATGTAGTCGTCGAGAATTTAGCTGGCTCTGGCGACCTTAAGACTGCTGATGGCGCTGTTGATAAGGCTAAGGTGACTCCGGCGGCTCCGTTCGCGGTTTCCATGCCGATGACTAAGCCTGATGGCACTGGTTTGAACAAGGACGTGCATGTTTACCCGAAGAACCAGGTTAATGATTTAACTAAGACGGTTAAGGACGCGGGTAAGAACGTCGGTGATGATATCGTTTACACGATTTCTACTACTTCTACCGGTGCTGATACTAACGGTGACGGCAAGATGGACAAGGCTGACCTGGGCGGCGTTTACGAGATTGTTGATACTTTAGATCCTAACCTAACTTATAAGTCGGTTACCGTAAAGGTAGCAGGCGCTGCGGTTACCGAGGGTGAGAATGGTTATACGCTTACTAAAGAGCAAACTGGTAATCCTGCGCAGGATAAGGTGACGGTATCGTTTAAGGGTACTACTTTGGATACTATCGCTGCTGGCGCGAAAGTAGAGCTAGAGCTTACTGCTAATGTGAAGAAGGATTCTGCGGTTGGAGTTATTCCTAACCAGGCCAAGCTCTACCCGAATAGCTGGTCTAAGGGTATTGATTCTTCTAAGGTTGAAACCAAGTTCGGCGATATCGTGATCAAGAAAGTTAATAAAGATGACGGCGTCTTGGCTGGCGCTAAGTTTAGTGTTCACCTGGATAATTCTGCTAATAAGGATTGTTCTAGTTATGGTGATGAAATCAAGACCTCTGAGGCTACCGGCAAAAATGGTTTGATTAGTATCAAGGGTCTGCACTTGACTAACTTTGTTGATGGCAAAGAGGTTCCTGAAACTGATCAGCATCCTTACTGCTTGGTGGAGACTAAGGCTCCGTCTGGTTACCAGCTTTTGCCGAAGCCGGTCAAGTTCTCGCTGACCAAAGCTGGTGCGGTTGCCGATTTGACTACTGCTGCCGAAGGTGACGGTAGTCTGGTCAAGATTACTAACTACAAGAACCCGGGGCTGCCGCTTACTGGTGCTCAGGGGATTTTGCTCGTTTCGGTTCTGGGCTTGATTCTAGTGTCCGCGGGCGTGGTACTAACCGTTAAACGCCGTAAGGACTAACCAAACAGGTAAAGGATTACAAAAAAATAAAGTAACCCGAACCCGTAAATACTAAAAGAAATAACCCCCAAACGGTTTACCGCCCCCCCAAATAGGGAGGGGCGGTAAACCATATAACCACAAAAAACCGGCACGCCCTTTTTCCCCAAAAAAGCCAGCACCGGTTTTTGGTGCCGTCTCCGTTAATCTTCTTGATTACGATATCGCCGTGCTTGGAAAGAACCCTATTAGAAGGAGTACCGTGGTTTACCTTCCCAGCATTCGGGATCAAGATACCCTGGTTGGCAGTTCCCGAAAACCCGGCAGCCCGCCCTACAAAAACAACCCCCCACGCGGGAGATTACCCCAAACAAACCCCTCAAGCAGAAAAACCGAAAACAAGGCGAGCTACAGCCTAATGATGATAGGGAGGTTTGTTACGTCCCCAGCGGGAAAAGCAAAAACAGGGCATGCCCTCTAAGTTGGAAACCCGCCCGCTAGGTCATTTTCAAGGTGCTCATTGGCGTGAAACCTGCCGTTTGCAACTGTCCGGCTAGAGCTGTAGCCCTACCTCTCTTAAAGATTTCTTACTCACTTCAGCACGTAAAAGAGCGGCTAGCTGTCATTGTGTTTCTCAATCGTGGAGTTTCGCACAAAAAACGAACAAAAACTAACGAGAAAAAATGTGCCTAAGGTTCTCCCCCCCCCTAGAAAAGCTGCATGAACAAGTTTTAACTAAAATACCAGGTTGTAGGGGTATTTGTGTTTCTTCCCTCAAATCTCCCATATTCTTATTCTGGCTTTTTATTAGAGAACCGCAATGCTAAATTGGTTGCTATATAACTTAAATATTTAGCTAAAAGACGCCAATTTCCCTCCGAATATGTGATGAGGTAGCTGTGAAACGTACAGGAAGTAACATAAACGGTCAAAACAATGACTTAAATGCTGCTGACCGCGCAGCTCAACCCCATCAGCTATCCGCTGCTAACCACGGCAACCCTGACACTACCTACAGCGACCACATTAAAGCTCCCGCCTTTAATCGGCGTACCCTGGGGGTAGCCTCGGTTCTGGGGTTACTGTTCGCGTCCTTGTTGGCGGTCACTTTATTTTCCACTTCCGCAGACAATTCCGCTTCCTCCGCTCCCAAATTTGACGCTAAAACAGTTTCCGAAAACACCATATTTGCGTTTGCCCAGCTAAAACCGGCAGAGTTCTCTACCGCTAGCAACTTTTACCATTCAGTTCTAGACCCTGCTGATGTTTCCAACACCCCAAAGGCAGGGGGGGCATTGGCTCCTTCCCGCAATCAGGGAGTTGCGGAAACTTCCGCGGCTCAACCTAGCTCGACCGACAGTGCTCGTTCCCAATGCTCGGGCGCTGCTTGTGCATCCCCCAGGCGCGCCCCGGTTACCGAGGTGACGGTTAAGTTGTTTAAGTTGGGGGTTGAGAAGCTTTTCTCACCTAAGGATCCTGTTTGTAGTTCGGGAAAGTTGTGTTCTGCTGCTGATGGTGTGCCTGTTGCTGGTGCTGAGTTTGCTTTGTATGAGGGCGCTAGCGTTGATGCGGCTAAGAAGGTTGGGGAGAATTTTACTGTTGGCGCGGATGGGTTTGAGATTTCTGGTTTGCAGCCGGGTGAGTATGTGTTAAAAGAGGTCGCGGCTCCTGACGGTTATGAGCCTTATCCTAAAGCCGTCAAGTTTACCGTTGAGAAGGGTGGAAGGGCTAAATATAAGTATAGTAAGTTCACTCGTTACTTCGAGAATAACGAGTTTTATTTCCCGAATGTAAAGTCGGTGTCTACTAAGGTTAAGTTATTTAAGCTGGGGGTTGAGACTGCTTATTGCGATACCGATAGGCTTTGTACGGCTAAAGATGGTGTGCGTGTAGAGGGTGCTAAGTTTACCTTGTATGAGGGGACTGTGGTTGATGAGGCTAACAAGCGTGGGGAGTTCACTGTTGGTAAGGACGGTGTTGAGCTTCCTGTTTTGCAGCCCAACAAGACTTATGTCTTGAAAGAGGTCGCGGCTCCTACGGGGTATATACTGAATCCCACGTCTCATACACTTTCAGTTGATAAGACTGGCAATGTTAGGTATGTGAAAGTCAAAGACCTTAGGTCGTTAAACCGAAATAATAACGAGTTATATATTCCGAACCTGAAGGCTCCGGTTCCTGAGGTTTCGTTGTTTAAGTTGGGGGTTAAGGATTTAGCGGATTGTTCTTGGGGTTCTTGTTCTGCTGCTGATGGTGAGCTTTTGGAGGGTGCTGAGTTTGCCTTGTATGAGGGGACTGCGGCTGATACGGATCATCAGATTGGTAAGACTTTTACTGTTGGCAAGGATGGGTTGAAGATTCCTGGTTTGCAGGTGGGTAAGACTTATAGCTTGGTAGAGGTTACGTCCCCGGCTGGTTATCAGGTTAATCGTACTGATTTAACGTTTGAGGTTGATGCTGATGGTAAGGCTAAGTATCAAACGGATGCTGGTTCAGAGTTTTTTGTAGATAATAAGATTTTTGTTCCTAACCAGAAAGCTGCGCCTCCTGCGGTGAAGTTTAAGTTGTTTAAGTTGGGGGTTACGGATTCTGCGCTTGTGAGGAACTGTACGGTTGCTTCGAAGATGTGTTCTGCTGCTGATGGCGAGCTTTTAGAGGGTGCTAAGTTTGTCTTGTATAAGGGGCAGAAGGTTGATGAGGCTAATAGGCTTGGGGAGTATGTCGTTGGTAAGGACGGTCTTGAGATTTCTGATTTGCAGGTAAATGAGTATTACACGTTGCAAGAGGTTGAGGCTCCTGCGGGTTATGAGCGGAATACTAATGCTGCAGTCTTGAAAGTTAAGTCTGATGGTGTAGTTCAGCGCAGGATTAGTAAAATCTATAGAGATTTGGTTGATAACGAGTTCTACTTCCCAAACCTGAAGGAACCAATACAGACAATCGATATCGCTCTAAACAAAGTATCCGATAAAGATATCCCCCTAGAGAACGTAAAATTCGATTTATACGAAGCTGCTAACCCTGAGAAACCAGTACAAAACATAACCACCGGAAACGACGGGAAAGCTACGCTAACGGTTATGCCCGGAGTTAAATATCGGTTAGTAGAAACCCAGACATACCCCGGATACGCCCTCCTGCCACAGGCAATAGAATTCCAGGTAGATGCGAACGGTACGGTAACAATAGATAAACAAAACGGAAATGTAAACACCGTAACCGGGGGAGATAAAACCCTGAAAGTAGTTAACTACCCCGAAGGAAAACTGCCCCTGTCCGGACACGCCGGTTCCCTGCAAGTATTACTAATCGGGCTATCCCTGTTACTGGCGGCCGTGACCATAACCCTATTTGAAAGAAAACGAAACTAAAAGGTCAAAGTATTATCTCTAAACACGACCCTACTGGCTGTTATCGGTAAAACAGAGGACAACCCTATCTAAAATCGCGGCTCGTCCTCATAATCGAAAATAGAGGAGCAACCCCATAACAGCCAGTAGGGTTAGCGCTCCTTAAAAAGATATACAGCGATAAAAGTTTTCGTTCCATTAAGAACTGATTAAACTAAAGGAAGCGGTAATCACCTAAAAATATATACCGGTAGAAAGGAGGGGAGAAAATCATGCGGAAAATCCTAATCAGCGTACTGACCATAGTAGGCGCGCTACTGCTACTTTACCCAGTAGTAGCCGTATTTGCCGGAAACATCCACATCGGAGATATCGCGCGGCAACAAGCACAAGAAATGAAAAAACTAGAAACTCAACCAGAAAAAGCGCAACAACTACTAGAACAAGCCAAAAAATACAACGCCCGCATTCGCGGAATCCCCATCCTCGACCCCTACCTGTATCAAATGACCAAAACCGGGTCAGAAGAATACCAAGAATACTTAGCGACCCTCCCCGGAGACATCATGGCACGCCTAGTCGTGCCAGCAGCAAAAATCGACCTCCCAGTACGGCACGGCACCGAAGATGACGCCATCGCGCGCGGAGCCGGACACCTATTCGGAACCGGACTGCCAGTAGGCGGAAAAGGAGTAAACGCGGTACTCACCGCCCATTCAGGTATGAGAACCGCCAGCCTATTTGACGGATTAACAGACGTACAAGTCGGCGACATAGCCTACGTGCAGGTAGCCGGACAAAAACTCGCCTACAAAGTAAAAGAAATCCACATTATTAAACCCACACAGCTAGAATTATTTGAAGCTCAAGCTGGGCGTGACCTGCTAACCCTCTTCACCTGCACGCCCTACGGAATCAACACCCACCGCCTAGTAGTAACTGCAGAGCGAATCGCGTTAAACCAAGCCCCCCCAATGAATGAAAGTGGGCCTACCTGGTGGGATGCTCTGCGCTGGTGGATGATAATCCCGATAATAATCTGCGCTATCGGAGGCACAATCGTGGTGCGGTATTTGCGGAAGAACCGGAAAGATAAGGATACGGGTGAGGGTGATTCCGGTAGTTCTGGTGGTTCTGGTTCAGCGGGAGCTGGATCTGCGGGCTCGGGTGGCTCAGGTGGCTCGGATGTGTCACCAGGGTCGCTGGGGTTACCGGGGTCGGATGCTTCACCGGCCTCTCCGGGGGCGTCGGGGTCGTCGGGGCCCTCGGGATCGGGCGTGAGTGGAGAAGAATACGCCGGTTCTGGCAGCGCTGCCCAAAATACAGAAACACCCATGACGAGCATAAAAAGTGATAACAGTGCAGTCAAAAAAGCCAGCGAAACTATCGGTACGACCAGCGAAGCTACTGGAGAAACTGGCACCCAGGAAATAAAAAGATTATTCGCGATTAGCGCAGCCCCTCTGGCAGCGACAGATACCGAATCTCCAAGACTAAGCCGCGTAGAACGGGCGAAAAAACTCCGCGACTCCAAAAACCCCAGCCGGGCACGCCCTCTTTCCCCCTCCTATGAAGCAGACCAAAACCCGCAGCGTCCCCAACAGCACGCCCTCAGCCAGCACAAAGAAAAAATCCTAACCAAATATACCTAATCTAGCCCGACCCCTTAGCGCGCCCTATAAAATAGAAACCAGTAGGTAAAGGCGTAGCGGAAAGGGCAAAAGAGATGGCGGGAAAACCAAACATCCTAGTTGGGGTAGACGGCTCGCGCGAAGCACTCCAAGCCGCCGAATGGGCTGCGGCGAGAGCAAAACTAAACAACGCCCAGTTACAACTTGTATGCGCATACGCTTTACCCTCATACACGGCAGCATCAATGGAAAGCGGATTCGCGGTAATAGACAACGATGTAATTCGCGCCAGCGCACAAACCGTAGTAGACGAGACGCTCACCCACTTAGCAAAGCTAGGCCACCAGGCGGAAGGGCGAGTAGAGCCCGGTGACCCGTCGGCGGTACTGGTGCAACTGTCAGAACAAGCCGATTTGATAGTCGTCGGCACTAGGGGAACAGGCGGATTCGCAGACAGACTACTGGGAGCCACATCATCCGCGTTACCAGCATATTCACGCTGCCCAGTAGTGGTGGTTCCCGGCAGAGGCGCCGACCAACAGTTCACGCCAGTAAAGAAAATCGTAATTGGGGTAGACGGTTCGAGCAGATCGCGCAAATCCTTGCGGCGAGCCATTGAAGAGGCGGCGCTCTGGGGAGCGCAACTGACCGCCGTGGACGCGGTTCCGATGGCATCATCGGCGGGTGTCCTCGCCTGGTTGCCTGCAACAGTGGATCGAGAAAGCATATTGCGGGACGTGCGTGACGAGCTAAAAGCCATATGCAAAGCAGAAAGTGCTGGTAGTGGGGTTGAAATCCATGCTCATGCCCTGGACGGAAACCCGGCAGCACTGCTAACCGAATTTTCAACCGCCGTTGAGCTGGTGGTAGTAGGGACGCGGGGACGTGGAGGATTCGCCGGGGTGTTGATGGGATCCACCTCGCAATCAGTGCTGGCGCACTCGACCTGCCCGGTACTGGTTGTGCCCACCGGGGCCGGTCGGGGAGCTGAAGCATAATAGCTGGATTTGTGATGGCTGTTTGATGGCTCTTATTTGGTGGCTTGCGTTTTAGGGGGTTGTGTTTTTGGGGGTTGTTGTTTTTTTGGGGGTTTGTGCGGAGCCTTGTCTGGAGCTGGAGCCTTGGGTGCTGAGGACTTTGAACCCAGATTAAGTTGGCGTGTTGGTCGCGCTGTGTTGGTAGCGCCGGGTGGGTAGTGCAGGGTGGTTAGTGTCGGGTGGGAGCAGGATTCAGCGGAGCTAGCGATTGAGGGCGGCTGTGCCGCCTGGTTGGGCGTTGCTGCCGGGTTGGGGAGGGTGTTTTGGTCTCGGGAGGGCGGAAATGTCGGTGTCGTGCCTGGAACTGCTTGCGGGGGTGTGCAAAATCGCCCTCCCGTGACAGTTTCACCCTCCTGATTAAGGGCTGACGGCTTGTTTTGGGGGTTCTTAAGCGTTTCGGGAGGGTGATTTGGTCTTGGGAGGGTGGAATGGTTGGTGTCGTGCCTGGAACTGTTGGTGGGGGTGTGTAGAATTGCCCTCCTAATGCAGAATCGCCCTCCCGTGACAGTTTCACCCTCCTGATTTAGGGCTGACCGCTTGTTTTGAGGGTTTTAGAGCGTTTCGGGAGGGTGTTTTGGTCTTGGGAGGGTGTTTTTGTCAGGCGTGGGCGGTTTGAATGCTGATTCTTGTGCTGTTCGTGCTTTGCGGATGCTCATTTTGGCGCAAGGGTACTCCTTAGAATCCATCAAAGCTAATAGCCGGGATGTTCCTATCCTCGTCCTCCCCGCGAACACGCCCTAACCTAAGCCCGTTTGCGTTCTCGTCCTAATCTTTCCTGCTCGTCGTCCTCACCCGAAAATATGCTTCTCAAAGCCGGGAATACCTCCGGGCTCTGCTTTCCCCATGCGCAAGAATTAACTGCTTATCTAGCAGGGAGTTCAGCAATCGGATTGTTTTTGACTTGTCAAAGCCAGAACGTAAATCCAGTTCAGAACGTGAATAGTACCTACCCCGCAGCATGGAATTTAGTAGCAGTTCTTCCTGGGGAGACATCTGCGATAACGAACCAATAAAAGGTAAAGTAACCGTAATGGAGTTATCTAAAAGCTCAAATTTGGGAAGCTCTTTTTCATCACGATAGGACTCGCGAATACGCAAAATACCGGTCCCGAACTTCTCAATCAGTCCCAGACGAAAGAAAACCTCCGCCAAAATCGGGTTCCTGAGCACAGATACTCGTCCTCGTAAATACTCTTCTTTTGAAAGCCCAGTCGGAAGACCTCCCGGAGAACACACCTCGACGCGATCAGGGAAAATACTAACCCGTAAGCGAGAATTAATATCCCAAGTCCGGTGAACCAAGCCGTTAGCGATTGCTTCCCGGAAAGCTTCGCGCGGAACCAAATCTTTGGTGAATCGGGTCGCGCCCTCAATCTTCTCAAAGCGCAAATAACGATCGAAAACCTCCATAGCGGTGTCTAGCTGCTGTAGAACAGAAACGTGCTCGACAGTGGTGCGATCCAAGATTTCGTTAATGGAAGCACCGAACTTGATGATGTCGATTCCGGGATAACTGTTCTTATCGGACAATATGGCAGCGGCACGGTTGAAACCATTCGTCCCCATTAACCCCAAGGTTTTAAGAACATCTATGCTGGTATCTGAAATATCTAGCTGATCGTGAAGAGCTGCGGATAAAGTCTTAAACTCCAGATTTTTCTCGGGGGAGTCAAGTTCTTCAAAGGAGAGGTTCTCTCCCTCTAACACCAGGCGATTCAGCTCAATCCTATCGACTTCGACCGTGGAGCTGTCGCTCCTGCGGTACGCTTTCCCGTTGTAAAGGTAGGGTTTATTGGGACCTTCCTGCACGTGAAGACGGATAGTCCTGTCCTTTGGGTTTATCTGGATAGAAAATCTGGGACGTGGGGTAACACAGTCATTAATGCGGTTTTCGATTGCGAGACAGGTTTCATCTAGGTGTTCAAGACCGACCTTGCTTCCCGTGTCATCAAATCCAAACAGTATTTCACCGTCATGGAAGTTCGCGTAGGCGCTTACAATCTTGAGGAAGGTGTTGCTGACTCTTGATTTGAACTCCAAGAATGCGGATTCTCGCATATTTGCCTCCTGTCTATGGGATTTATTTTAGTTTGCGTGCAAAGCAAATGCAACGCAATCTAATGAGTTGCATTTTCGTTGTAATTGCTTTGGGATGGGTGGGTTCTCGTTTCATTTACGTTCCGGATAAACGCGGTGAAACTTGAGCATGAAGCGCACTGGGTTTTGTTCCAGGAGGCGAGCAAGAGATGGAGGGTAAGCATGAGATGCGGGACAAACATGAGGGTGCGCACGCTCTCAGCGTGGAAAATCAGCTCGGATTGAAGCAATCGTTACCTCATGCTCGGTTCGGCTGGTTGTTACTGGGCGTCTTGCTCTCGGTTCCTTGTCGCGTCAATCTTGAGAGGAAGGTGGTGGCGAGGATCTGGTGGGGGCTGAGGGCAGCCGATTCGCCGATTCTCACGAGTAAATGCCTAAAATTATGCTTTTTAAGCATTTTAAGATTCGCCCTTGATTTTTATTAATTTAAATGCTTTAAGTTTATTTTTATTTATATAAAAGTTACTAAAGAAAAGCTAGTAACTGTTAAAAGAATAGGAAAATAAGTGCCTGAATTAATAGAGTTTGCGCATTTTTTGTCGTGTCTATTTCCGAGGCAAATTTTGCGAAAGTTATCCACAGGCTAGATTATAAAAGAGGTGCCGTTTTCTCATTAAATAACTCTAATACATAAGGGGTGTGTTGCGTAAATAGGGTGTGATGCTGTTTCTTAGTCCCTTTTTCTTCTGGGTGAGGGGGCTGGCGGTGTTTCACGTTCCCTAGATTGCTCCGGTGAACACGCCCCGGAGGGCGGGGGGGGGCGAAGCGTGGGGGGCACAACTGGCTAAG
>ENA-OQLI01001996-OQLI01001996.1-human-gut-metagenome-genome-assembly--contig:-NODE-1996-length-11707-cov-2.787565_pt1 | contig 11707 bp, 10 predicted proteins | sample MGYA00242805_ERZ504812 | MGnify/ENA primary metagenome ERZ504812 (study PRJEB26092, sample SAMD00036430) | human gut metagenome | host: Homo sapiens | study: EMG produced TPA metagenomics assembly of...
GGGGAGAGGCGTACAGTGGGGCACGCGGGAGGCGGTCTTGACGTTGTTGAAATCGGGGGGCCGGCCGTGCAGCCGACAGACGATGCCCGTGTAGATCTTCGATCGGCCGAAAGGCACGACTACGGCCATCCCCTCGCAAAGCGTCACGCCTTCCGCCACCGCAAAGGTGTAGAGAGGCTGGGCCAGAGGAAGTACGATGTCGGCATAGCGCATGGTCGTAGCAGGATCGAAAAGGAGTGCTTTCAGGCTGCGGAACCGACCGGCCCGTCCGGAGCCGAGCCGCAACCGCAAAACGACGGAATCAATTCGGTTTTTCTTCGGGTAAAGTTACGCATTATTCCCGGAAAACAAATACTCCCCGCCGGATCGACGAGGAGTATTATTTCAAATCGAAGAAGATTCCCTAATTCTTCTTCATACCGTTGAGCATACCGCCGTCGATGATACCGAAGCCCTGTCCGTAAACACCCGTTACCGAAGCCACCGAAACGAGCGCCTTGGGGTCGAGGTTGCGGACGATCTTGAGGATGTCGGCCGTTTCGCGTTTGCGGCAAATAACCATCACTACCTGCGACGACTCTTTCGTGTACCATCCCATGCCGTTGAGCATCGTCACCCCGCGATGCGCCTTCTCGACGATCTCTGCGGCGATACGGTCGTGCTCATGGCTGATGACCAGAATCTGATTCGACTGCTGGTTGCCCGCCAGCAACGCATCGGTGCTCAGACCGAATACCGCCGTCAGCAGGAAGCCGTAGATCACCGTCTCGATGCCGTTGCCCACCAGCAGCGATGCACAGATGATAAGCGAATCGGTCACCAGCACGACACGGCCGTAGTTGATCGGATGATACTTGTTGATCAGCAGCGCCACGATATCCGTACCGCCGGTCGAACCGCCCTGACGAAAACACATATAGATACCCACACCGGACAGCATACCGCCCATGATGACCAGCAGCAGCGGTTCCAGATTACCGAACAGGCTGATCGCATCGGGTGGGATAACGCCCAGTTCCGCGAGCCACGCCTGCACGCCGGGCAGTGTTTCCTGGAAAAAGTTCAGCGACGCAGGAAGCACGATGATACAGAAAATCGTCTTGATACCGAAATTCCAACCAATGATGAAACCTGCGAACAGCAGCAGAATACCATTGACGATGAACGCCATCGTACCGATGTTAATCTGGAAGTTGAACAGGTTTTCGATCGCCCCGCACAACACCAGCGCCGCACCCGTGGCACCGCCGCCGGTACCGTGTGCGGGCAGAATACAGGCGATCCACGCGAACGTGTAGAGGAGAATACCGATCGTCATCACGAAATATTCCCGTACTACGCCCATAATCGTCCCGAAAGTTATTTTTTCCTTCAACAGAGTCATTTTTCTTTGAACAATTAAGGTTTAACGGCGCAAAGGTATAAAAATTTCGCCTTGATACGCGTTCCGTGCCGTTAATCTTTTTTCAAGCAGGGACCAAAGGGTGGAAACCCGCGTTAAATGCCACTGCGTCAAGTGGTGAAATCCCATCGGCACTTCGCTGGCGATACGCTCCACAGCCATATCGGGACGCAGCCGCCGCAACACCTCGACCACCAGCGAGAGATACTCCTCGGAGGTACGCAGGCGGAAGCGGCCGGGCTCGGCGTCGTATTGCGCGGCAAGGGTCGTTCCCCGAACGAGCTGCAACTGGTGGAACTTGACCGTTTCGAGCGGCAGGGCATTGATCCGCTCCACCTGTCGAAGAAGCATTTCGTCGTCTTCGCCGGGCAGCCCCAGAATGAAATGGGCCCCGACGTGCAACCCCCGTGCGGCGCTCGCCGCAATAGCCTGCCGGGCCGCCGCGAAGTCATGGCCGCGACGGACGGCCCGCAATGTTTCGTCGCAGGTGGATTCGACGCCGTATTCGACCGCCACATAGCGTTTCCGTGCCAGCTCCGCCAGCAAATCCAGCTTCTCGTCGTCCACGCAATCGGGCCGCGTGCCGATCACCAGTCCCGAAATCCGGGGATGAGCCAACGCTTCGGCATAAAGCTCCCGAAGCCGTGCGACAGGAGCGTGCGTATTGGAAAAAGGTTGGAAATAGACCAGACAAAGCCCTTCATCCCGCCCTCGGGCCGCATGGAAAGCGATTCCCTCGTCGATCTGCCGCGTCAGGCTCTTCCGGGGCGAACAGTAGGAAGGGGTGAACGCCCTGTTGTCACAGAACGTACACCCCTCCGATCCGATCGTTCCGTCCCGGTTGGGACAGCTCAAGCCGGCATCCACCGCGATCTTACGCACCCGGCCGCCGAAATGTCGCCGGCAATACGCCGCGTAGCTGTGCCAGGGTCGGCCGTCGCCCCAAGAAGAGACCCGGGTTTCCATTCGGAACGCTACAAGCCCCAGTCCGACGGATTGTAGGTATCCTTCGGCGCATTCGGCACGTTGGCGAAGAAGGTAAAGCCCGTCAATCGCTCGATTTCCGCCACCGACATCATATCTTTGGCCTGCGGCTCGTGCCCTTTATCCATGTTATGACGCAGCACGAAGGCGGCGCACTTCAATTCGCTCGCGGCACAATCCATCACCGATTTTTTCGTATTTCCGTTCTTGGTCCGCAGCAGCAGGTAGTAGAACATCGAAGGCCGGCTCACGTCGCTGCGTCCGCCGAAATCGATTTTCGACGAAGTGCAGCTCTTGCCGTAAGCATCGGTGAAAGGTTCGAAATAGGTGCCTACCACGATATAAGTCGTATCGGCGCAAACCTGCGCATCGACAAAACTTTCCAGATTGTTCCATGCCCCGCCGCCGTTGTTGAAGTTCGACGAATATTGCGGCGCGATATTCGAATAATAGAATACCTGTTCGTTGGTTTTCCGGGTCACGAGCCGTTCGGCCGAACCGAGCATATGGCCCTTGTTGCAACCGCCGCCGGTCGATTTACTGCTGTATTGAATACCGGACGGAATATCCGGATCGCGACTGTAAGCGTCCGTACGATCCGTTCCTTTCACCTCGTAGCAAGCGTGGCGCGGAGCGGCCACCCAGACCGGACAGTGGTGCTCGGCGCTGAAGCAGACCGTATAATTGCGGGCTTTCTGGCTGCCGACATAGAAATCCGGGCAAATATGATGCGCATAGTAGTAGTCGCTGTTCTGCACCTCCACCGGCAACTCGGCCCAGCCGGTACGATAGACGTTTTCCGGGGGGGGGACTGTTCCGCTCTCAGTGGTGAAAGTACCCTCCTCGCTCCGATACTGCTTGCCGCCGATCGAGGCGTACAGATGGAACGTATAGGTGGTCGCGGCACTCAATCCGGTAATGGCCGCACGCTTATCTCCCGACGAAGCCGTCACCGTTTTCGTCGTGTAATCCGTTTCACCGGAGGGTTTGTAAGCAAATCCTACTTCGATGCCGACCGTTTCTTCGCCTTCATAGGTGAAGCTGCCCGTCAGGGTGGCCGACGAAGCGGTCACATCCGTCGCAGCGACGGGACCGAACTCCGGCTCGGGATTTTCACCCGCTTTAAGGGTCGTGAACTGCGCGACGGCGCTCGTATAACGCTCGTCGCCGACAACGACATACGCATAAAAATCGTATTTCGTTTCAGGTTCGAGCCCGTTCAGCTCACAGGCCAGGGGCGAAGCCGTCGAAGCAGCCTTCACCTCGGTATATTCCTCCTGCGCACCGGCCTTATACCCGAAGCCGGCTTCCGCAACATCGCCGTCGCCTTCGTACTCATAAACGCAGGCAAGCGTCGCTCCGGTCGGAGAAACCCCGGACGACGAAGGCGTTTCGAACTGCGGAGCTCCCGGTTGCTCGCCCTCCTTCAACGTGGTAAAAACGACCCGTTCGCTGGTGTAATTCTTTCCGTCGATCACCAGATAGGCATAGAACTCGTAAGCCGTTTCAGGCGTCAGCTCCTCCAGACGGGCCGACAACGAAGAGTCGTCCGGCGTAATTTCTACCATAGTATATCCCGTTTGGGCCGATGCCGCAGGCTTGTATCCGAAACCGGCTTCGGCAATATCGGCCGCATCACCGGTGTATAGATAAGCGCACGCGAGCGATGCGCTCGTAGCCTGCACCTCGGAAGCCGAAGGCTTGCCGAACTGGGGCGTCGGAGCCGGAGGCACCTCCCCCTCCTTGAGGGTCTTGAACGTTTTCGACAGCGACGCATTGAACCGCTCGCCGCCCAAGACGGCATAACAGTACCAACGATATTCGGTGTCGGGCTTCAGGCCGGTCAGGGTCTGCCGGGCCAGACCGTCCTTGAAATTCGTACAAACCACATCGACGTACTCTCCGCCCGCTTCCTGGTAGGAGAAGCCGACTTCGGAGATGGGCACTTCGCCCTTCGATTCGATGTTGGCCGCCACGACCGCACTCGTCACATCGGGCTGCGCGTCGATCAGATCGAAAGTCGGACGCACGGTCGGCGCAGGCGCCGTATCGTCGCTTTCGCAGGCTACGATCGCCAGCGACAGCAAGGCGACCATACACAAAAAATACTTCTTCATAACGAACTTTTTATATCTTTGACATAGCCTCGGATAGGATGCGATTCGGCAATCTCTGCGTGCAAGCCCGCACGATTGCGCTCATCTTTCACTATCTTTGAAATAACTGAAGTCATTCGCGTTGTCGGGAGTCGATCCAGATCGTCACCGGCCCGTCGTTCACCAGCTCGACCTGCATATCGGCTCCGAACTCCCCGGTAGCGACTTCGCGCCCGAGCGCACGGCCTCCACCGGCGGCGAACCGCTCGTACAAAGGTCGGGAAATCGCTTCGGGGGCCGCCTTGATATAGGACGGGCGGTTGCCCTTACGGGTCGAGGCATGCAGCGTGAACTGGCTCACCACCAATATTTCGCCGCCGACCTGCCGCACGTCGAGATTCATCACCCCGTTTTCGTCGTCGAAAATCCGCAGCCGGGTGAGTTTACCCGCAAGCCACTCGATATCCTCCTCGCCGTCCTCGGCTTCGATACCGACGAAAACCACAGGACCCGGTCCGATGGCCGATTTGAGGGTTCCGCCGATGGAAACCGACGCACGGCGCACCCGTTGAATCAAAATTCGCATGGCAACAATGAAAATTGTCGGGCGAAGAACGCCCAGAGATTATCTTCTTTCGGCACGGGCGCCGTCACGACGATCCGCTCGCGCCGCACGGGATGGATGAAATCGACACGGTACGAATGGAGCGAAATGCCTCCGTCGGGATTCGAACGGCGAGCCCCGTATTTCAGGTCGCCCTTAATCGGACAGCCGATCTTCGAGAGCTGCGCCCGGATCTGATGGTGGCGCCCCGTCAGCAAATCGACCTCCACCAACGTATAACGGGCACTCGCCCCCAGGGTGCGGTAACGCAATTTCGCCAGTTTTGCATCGCCCCGGGGCGCATCGAGCGCCCGCGAACGGTTGGTTTTCTCGTTACGCAGGATATAGTGGCACAACTCTCCCTCTTCGGGATCGGGACGGCTCTCCGTAAGCGCCCAATAGGTCTTTTTGCTCTCACCCCGGCGGATCATCTCGTTCAGGCGGGCGAGGGCTTTCGACGTTTTGGCGAAAATGACGGCTCCGCTCACGGGACGGTCGATACGGTGCACCACGCCGAGGAACACCTCGCCGGGCTTGGCATCGCGCCGCCGGATGAACTCCTTGATCTGCCGTTCGAGCGCATCGCCGCCCGACGGATCGGGCTGCACCAGGTCGCCGCACCGTTTATTGACGACCAACAGGTGGTTGTCCTCGTACAGAATAACTTCCGGAGCAAACATCGGAAACGGAGCGTAATTGCGAAGCGGATTATAACTGGAACGTGAAAGGAAGCAGCCGCACGGCCGAATCCACCACCGTGGCACCGCCCGCACCGGACATGATGATACGGATCGGCGACCTCTGGCGACGCTCCGCATCGAGCAGCACCTGGCGGCACTGTCCGCAGGGATAGCACTCCCGCTCGGACGGCTCCGAAGCGATGGCCAGCGCCTCGATCGGATCGTCGGCATGGCACGCTCCGGCATGGAACAGCAACGACCGTTCGGCGCACATGCCCGCAGGAAACACCTCGCTCTCCTGGTTGCTGCCGCAGAGAATCTTCCCGCTGCGCAAACGGGCCGCAGCGCCTACCCGGAATTTGGAATAGGGAGCGTACGCCCGGGCGACGGCCCGGCGAGCCTCCTCCACCAACTCCCGGTCCCCGGCGGGCATCCCCTCCGGAGAGTCGTAGTGCTGGTAATCGAAACTGAATCTGTTCTCCATAATTCCTTGCTTTTGAAAAAAGGGAAAGTGGTCAAAGGTAAGCCGAATTTCCGGGTTATCCAAAAATTCGGCCTGCCAATTCATTTCCGACGATAACCCCGATTATTCGAGGACGAACTTGGTCTGGACGTTATACTCCAGCTTGATCGTTTTGAAATCGAGCGAAGGCTCTTCGGGCGCACCCGCTTCGGCGCTGTCGGCCATCATCGCCTTCGAACGCACCATCATCATATTGTCGTAATACTGCGGAGCCACGTCGTAATTCGAATCGTAGATATAGAAACATTTTCCGATCTTCTGCCCGAGCGCCCCGGCCAGCGCTTCGGCCGACGACTTGGCGTTGTGGATGGCATCCAGGCGCACCTGCTCCTTCAGGGAATCGATGTCCGAACGGGTCACGCGTACGATACCGACGTTCGAGATGCCCAGATCGCCCAGGGCGGCGGTCACGTCACCTACTTCGGCCGCCGAATGGAGCAGCAACTGGTATTTGGCGGTGGTCAGCGAGCTGGCCTTCTTGTAGAAATCGCTCGACATATTGGCCACCTTGAGCTGTTTCTCGACATCGACGCCCAACTTCTTCAGGGCATCGATCATCTGCCGCTGCTGAGTTTCGACCGTAATTTTTCCTTTCGACTCGCGCTCGTTGATTACGATCGACAGATAGAATTCATCCGGCGTAACCTCCATCTGGGAACGTCCGTTCACCTGAATATAACTCGGAAAAGCCTCCTGGGTTTGAGCGAACACCGGCGCAGCCAATACGACCGCCGCCGCTAAAATCATCCATTTTTTCATACGTTTCATTCGTTTTTGAAATAGTACTGCAAATATAACGCCCGAACAGGAGCCGATAGTATAAAAACCGCCCCGGAACAGGAGCCGCCTACCGGCGGACGAGCTTCACCACGTTCTCCACGTGGTGCGTATGGGGGAACATATCGACCGGCTGCACCGCCTCGACGCGATACGCGCCGTCCATCAGGGCCAGGTCGCGGGCCTGCGTAGCCGGGTTGCAGCTCACATAGACGATCCGCTCGGGCGCCGCCCGCAGGATCACGTCGATTACCGGCTCATCGACTCCGGCACGCGGCGGGTCGAGGATGATGACGTCGGGACGGCCGTTGCGCCGTATGAACTCGTCGCTCAGCACGGCTTTCATATCGCCAGCATAGAACACCGTATTCCCGATGCCGTTCAGCGTCGAATTGATGCGGGCGTCCTCGATGGCCTCGGGCACGTACTCCACGCCCACGACCTTCGCGCACCGCGCCGCACAGAAGTTGGCGATCGTACCCGTGCCGGTGTAAAGGTCGTATAAAATCTCTTTTCCCGTCAGGGCGGCGAAGTCGCGCGCGACCTTGTAAAGTTCGTACGCCTGCGCCGAATTGGTCTGATAGAACGACTTGGGTCCGACCTTGAACTGCAGCCCCTCCATCCGCTCGATGATGTGATCCTTGCCCCGGTAGCAGACGGGTTCCAGGTCGCCGGTGGAGTCGTTGAACTTCTCGTTGATTACATAGAACAGCGACGTGATTTCGGGGAAAGCGGCCGCCAGATGGTCCAGCAGGGCCGCGATCTTCTCCCGCTCGTCGGCATGGAAAACCACGATCACCATCACCTCGCCCGTCGAGGCGGTGCGGACGACCATGTTGCGCATCAGCCCCCGGTGCTCGCGCGGATTGTGGAACGTATAGCCGTGTTCGAGGCAGAAACGCCGGGTTTCTTCCCGGATCGCATTCGACGGATCGGGCTGCAACCAGCATTTTTCGATGTCCAGCACTTTGTCGAACATACCGGGGATGTGGAATCCCAGCGCCGGGGCATCGGCGATCTCGCCCTTTTCGGCGATCTCCTCGTAGGTGAGCCAGCGCCGCTCGGCGAAGGTGAACTCCAGCTTGTTGCGGTAAAAACGGGTTTCGGCCGAGGGCAGGCAGGGCGCGATTTCGGGCAGCTCGACCTTACCGATGCGGGCAAGCTGGTCGCGCACCTGCTCGGTCTTGAAACGCAGTTGTTCGGCGTAGGGCAGATTCTGCCACTTGCAGCCGCCGCAGACCCCGAAATGGGCGCAGAACGGCTCTTCGCGCAGCGGCGAGCGCTTCACATAATTGACGACGAAACCTTCCATATACCGGCGGCGCTTGGAGCGGATCTGCACATCGACCACGTCGCCCGGCACGGTCATCGGCACAAAGACCACCACGTCATTGTAACGCCCCATCGCCTTGCCTTCGGCGGCCAGCGTCGTTATCTCAAGCCCCTCAATCAGGGGATAATTCGCTTTCTTTCGAGCCATATCGCATTCGGATTTAGAACGCAAAGGTACGAATTTTCCGCTATGCGCCGCCCGTTTTCCTGGTTTTGGCACGTTCGCGCACCCGTCCCAGCCAGAAACCGATGCCGAACGGCACGCCCAGCATGATGACGGCGAAAAGCACGATCCAGGCGAGGAGCTTGGCCACCAGAGCCGGTACCCGGTCCATCGCATTTTGTACCGCCGCATCGACCGCCTGCTGCGCCTGATCGACCAGCGCTTTGCGCTCGGCCGAAATATAACCCTGCAACTCCGCACGCTGGCGGTCGAGGTCGGCAAATGCGTTGTCCACGGCACCGTTCAACGTTTCGATGAGCGCTGCGACTTCGGTATTCAGACTTTTGCCCATATAATCGGCGATCTGCGGCAGGTGCTCCATGACCGTCACGATGCGGTCGAAATTACGCTCCAGGCTGTCGAGCTGCCGCGTCAGCCGGTTGCGGACGCTGTCCTGCTGCATCTGCAACTCGAAAATATCCTTCGACCAGCCGATGCTATTGACCATCTGCTCGGACTGGCCGCCGAAACGGTCGCCCAGATCGGCGATCACATCGGAGATGGAGCCTACGTTATACTGCGTTTCCACGCCTTTCGACTGGAGAAATTCGATCCAGGGCAGGGTCGTATTGACCGGAGTGAACTGCGACCCCGTGACGGGATTCGCCTGCATATAATTCCCCACGAACTCCTGCATCAACGCGAACTTCTCCGGCGCAAGCAGGGTCGAAGCCAGGTGTTCGGCTTTCTTGTCCAGACGCGCCACGACCTTGCGCACGAGCGGCGTCTGCCCGGCGAAAAGCAGCGAATCGGGCAGGCGGCGGAAAGCGCTGTCCATGCGGACGCAGAGCAGCCAGGTGTCGATGAGCGCCACGTCGGGGTTGGACTGCATGACGGCGGTAACGGCGGCCCGCGTCGCCTGCATCTTCCACCGGATCGCCCGGATCCGCACCGGAATCTCCGACGATGCGGCCGCGACCGAATCGGCCGTGCGGGCGATCTCGTCCGCCAAGTCGTAATAAAATCCCCGGGTCATCATCCGGGTATTGGCCTCCGAAGCCGGAAGCGGCGGGTTGCCCGTATCGACCGACACCTTGAGCAACGAACAGCTTCCGAACGACAGCAGCACGGCGACCGCCGCAAAAATTTTCAGTAAACGTATCTTCATTCTTCTCTCTGTTTTGACTTTCAACAAATTACTGTTCCAGGACCTCTGCGCCCGCTCCGGCAGCGCCGTTTCTTTCCGGCGCTCCGGTTCCAAAAATAGCGATTATCCGCGAAATATCGCTATATTTGTACCTTAAATAAATTTCACATATCATGAAAATCGCCTGCCTGACTTTCAATCCGATACAGGAGAACACCTACGTCGTTTGGGACGACACGAAGGAGTGCGCGGTCATCGACGCCGGAAATTCCACCCCCAAAGAAGATGCCGCACTCGACGGTTTCCTCGCCGAACACGGGCTCAAACCGGTGCTGGCGGTCAATACGCACGGTCATTTCGACCACGTGCTGGGCGTCGAACATCTGCGCAAGACCTACGGCATTCCCTTCGCCCTCTCGGGCAAGGACGCCTTCATGCTGGACACCGATGCGGTGGGATCGACCGTTTACGGGGTCAAAATCAACGCCATGCCGACCATCGACATCGATCTGGACAAGGTAGAAGAAGTGAAATTCGGCCACACCGTCCTGCGCGTCATCCGCACGCCGGGCCACACGCCGGGCCACGTATCGCTCTACGAACCCGAATCGAAGAGCCTCTTCACGGGCGATACCCTCTTCCGCGAAAGCATCGGACGCACGGATCTGCCGGGCGGCGACTATTCGTGGATCATGCGTTCGATCCTGGACAACCTGCTCCCGCTGGGCGACGAAGTGCGCGTCTATCCCGGACACGGCCCTGAAACCACCATCGGCCACGAAGTGCTCTACAATCCCTTCGTCACCGAAGTCCTCAACCAGGAGGTGAACTACAAGAACTAATTCCGTCCGGGTCCGTTATGAAAGCGCTGCTCCACAAAATCCTCTACCGGACGCTTCCGCTCGAAGGTTATCTGCGGGCGGTGAGCCGCCTCTTTTTCATCAGCTACCGGCTGGGGCTTGGACGGCGCAGCGCGGCGACCGAATACGTCTATCACCTGCCCCGGCTGGCGAAAGCCGGCGACACGGCGATCGACATCGGAGCCAATCTGGGCTATTACGCCCGTCCTCTCTCGGAAATCGTCGGCACCGCAGGCAGGGTCCATGCCGTCGAACCCGTCCCGGTCGTTTGCCGGGTGCTGCGCCGCAACCTGCGGGGCTGCCGCAACGTCGAAATCTTCGACTGCGCGCTGGGAGCCGAGAATAAAGAGATCACCATGAGCAACGACTCCGCCCGCGAAACGGGTTATCTCGGCACGGGACGAAACTTCGTGGGCGATGCCGCCGGAGAGGGCGCCGTCACTTTCACCGCCCGGATGCGGCGCGGCAGCGAGCTTTTCGCCGGGCTGGAGCGGCTCGATTTCGTCAAGTGCGACGTCGAAGGGTATGAGTTGATCGTCATGCACGAGCTGCGCCCTCTGCTGGAGCGTTTCCGCCCGACAGTACTGATCGAAACGGGCGGCGAAAACCGCCCGCAGATCATCGAACTCTTCACCGAACTGGATTACAAGGGTTACACGCTCGAGAACGGGCGGGAAATTCCGCTCGCCCCCGACACCGAAAAAGACATCATCTTCCGCCAAGCACGCTAACGCCATGAGAATAGACATCCTGACCGTCGTACCCGAACTGCTCGCCTCGCCGCTGAACGAATCGATCCTCAAGCGTGCGCAGGAGAAGGGGCTGGTCGAAATCCATATCCACAACATCCGGGACTACACAGAAGACAAGCACCGCACCACGGACGACTACCCCTTCGGCGGAGAGGCGGGTATGGTAATGAAGAACGAACCGATCTACCTCTGCATCGAAGCCCCAAAAGCGGAACGGGAATACGACGAGGTGAACTACACCCCCCCCGACGGCACCCGCTACGACCAGCACGAAGCAAACCCCCCCCCGCCCCCCGAACAACCGATTATCCTCACCGGCCACTACAACGGGATCCAATACCCAATTCCCCGACACCCTGGCACCACAGCGAAGGACCGCCGGAAGGG
>ENA-OQLI01001998-OQLI01001998.1-human-gut-metagenome-genome-assembly--contig:-NODE-1998-length-11699-cov-3.355773_pt1 | contig 11699 bp, 5 predicted proteins | sample MGYA00242805_ERZ504812 | MGnify/ENA primary metagenome ERZ504812 (study PRJEB26092, sample SAMD00036430) | human gut metagenome | host: Homo sapiens | study: EMG produced TPA metagenomics assembly of...
TGGTAAATGTGGTGGTAATTGGCGTGTTTTGCAGGGTATGGGTGGGTGGTTTAGTCTCTGGAGGGTGGAAACGGCGAGTGTGCCTGGAATCGGGTGGGTGTAAATGTTGCTCTGGTGGGTGTGGTTGCCTGGTTGCGTGTCTGAAAACTGTGGGTGCGGGGGAAAGTTTGTCCTCCTGCCCAAGAATTTGGAAAACGTGGCGGCGTTTTCCAAATTCTTATGCCCACCGCGCCTCCTCGGATCAAGCTTTCCCCGCGCCCTTCTGCCAATAGTCCCGTATCTTTTACCGGCCGCGCTCAATGATGTTCCGAAATCCTGCTCCTCGGCATAAAACTGCTACCTGCGTCTGCTTGAACGAAATTTTTTCCCCGCCCTTCTGTCATTACTTACGCATATTTACCGACCGCGCCCCTTTTTGGGTATTAACCCCTTTTTGGTGACGTTTTCGCCCTCCCGGTGCAGTTGCGCCCTCCCGATAGGGGACAAAGAGAAACCCTATCCCGAGCGGCAAATGGCGGCTAGGAAAGCTAAGGGGGGCAGTAACGGGTAGATATTTTGCCGGCAGTAATCACGGGTAAAGACCGCGCCGTTTGTGTGCCTGCAAGACGCGTTCCACCGCCAATACGGTAGCTGCGACCCGCAAGGTCACGCCTTTTTCTTCGGCGTAAGCCTCTACATCTTTCCAGGCGGCGGTAATCCGCTGTTCTTCTTCCTTTTGTACCCGCTCTAGCGGCCAGAAGAAGTTATCGCGTCCTTGTACCCATTCGTAGTAGGACACGATTACGCCACCGGAGTTCGCTAAAATATCGGGGACAATCATTACTCCCTTTTCGTTCAAAATCTTGTCGGCAGCGGAATCGGTGGGGCCATTGGCGCCCTCGACAATAATCTTGGCTTTCACATCGGGAGCATTTTCCTTGGTGAGCACCCCTTCAATGGCGGCCGGTATCACTACGTCTACATCGAGTAGCAGCAGCTGGGCAGCATCCATGGGTTCGGCACCGGGGAAGCCTACGACTTTGCCTTTTTCGTCCACGTATTCGCCGAGAGCTTTAGTGTCGATACCCTCGGCGTTGTAGATGGCGCCGAAGATGTCGGAGATGGCGACTACTTTGCCGCCGCGACGCTGCGCGATTTCGGCAGCTCCGCGCCCTACTTTACCGAAGCCTTGGATGGCCAGGGAGGCGTCCTCGAATTTGATGCCATTTTTCTTTAGAGCGGCTTCTACCATGATTACTACGCCCAGGGAGGTTGCTTCCGCGCGTCCGAGTGATCCGCCGAGAGAAACGGGTTTACCAGTACAAATACCGGGGACGGTGTAGCCTTGGAACTGCGAATAGGTGTCCATAATCCAGGCCATGGTCTGTTCGTTAGTTCCCACGTCCGGGGCGGGCACATCCTTTTCCGGGCCGATAATCGGCAGAATCTCGGAAATGTAGCGGCGAGTTACCCGCTCTAGTTCTGCCTGCGAATACTTGCTGGGGTCAATAGTCACCCCGCCTTTAGCTCCGCCGTAAGGCAGATTCACTAGGGCACATTTCCAGGTCATCCACATGGATAGGGCGCGAACTTCGTCAATATCGACGTTTTCGTTGTAACGGATGCCGCCTTTGGCCGGTCCGCGCGTCAAGTTGTGTTGTACCCGGTAGCCGTGCAGCACTTGATGGGTGCCGTCGTCGCGACGAATCGGAATAGAAACGCTCATTTCGCGGCGCGGCGAAGCGAGCATCTCGTAGTCGCCCTCGGAAAATCCCAGGATTTTCTGAGCTTCCCGCAGCTGATTCTTCGCGTCCTCATAGGGATTCGGTTTGTAATCCTCGGACATAAATAGTTATCTCCTTTAGGTTTTATTTATGGTGTGCCTGGAGACGGTATTACCGGCTTTTTGCCGCGGGCGGTGGGGGCGGGTAATACCCAGTACCCTCGCAGCCACTTCCACTGTTAAGCGGCGGCAATCACATTTTATCTAGGACGTAAGTCCAAGGCAATAGGTGATATGAGTAATAAATAAGAATGAAAAAATGGGGAGTCAATATCCGCCTACTACAGGGGCGATTTTGAAAGTCTGTAACTCATATTCCAGGTGTTTGCGACTCTCGACCGAATCGTAGCGAGGGCAACCAGGGATAATGCAATACCAACCGAATAGCAAAGCTGCCTGGGAAACAAGGAGTCAAGTGTGATGACCTTGCTACCCAGGCAGCTAATAGGAGGTGTTGAAAATGGGAATCCCTAACGTTCTTCCCGCAGTTTGCGAGCCGCAAGCAGCCCTGCACCTATAATCGCGAAGATTAGCGAAACTAAAGCCAAAGTTGCGCCGTTAGGTCCGGTTATCGGCAGGGAGGAGGGGGCGGAACTAGATGTGGAGGAACTGCCCATTCTGTCTTTCCCATTTGGAGCCTCGGTAGCTCCGCCATTTTGATTACCAGATGGTGCCGCAGTTGCCCCGCCAGTTTCAGCCGGATTCGGCTTCGTGCTGGGGTCGGCGGTCGGTCCGGAGGGCTTTCCGCTGGGTTCGCTGGGCTTAGAGGTCGGCTCAGTTGGCTTGGTGGGGTCAGTAGTGGGCTTTTCAGCTGGCTTAGCCTGGTTCATGAAAGGAACAGTCGAGTTTTGTACCCACTCGCCGTTTTCTCCCTGGCTAAAGGATAGAACCTGTGGCTTCGCTATTTGCAGACCCTTGGCAGTAGTAAGCTGTTTCAGCTGGTACTGCAAGGTTACGTCGTCAACCTTAACTTTATAGGCGCCGGTAGCAGCATCTAGGTCAGTAGGGTCAGTGGGAACCGCGAAGGTGGTAGTGCCACCGACAAAATCCGTGACCGTAAAGGCATCCCCGGCGGGTTTACCATCCTTGCCCAGGGGAGTGACCTGGAAAGAGGTTCCGGCTACTGCCTGACCTTTAGAATCAAGCACCTTCCAGGTGAGTAACCCGCTGACCGGTTTTGGATCAGTGGTTGGTGGGGGTGTTGGAACCTTCTGGTTCTTAATAACCAAAATGCCGTTCATTAAATCAACCCCGGTGTCGCCAACGGCAACTTGAGGATTGCCACCCTCAAAACTAATGGTGTAGACGCGGTTGTCTTTAACAAATCCGGCAGGTGTGCCAGTCTGTTTTAAGGTGTAGGTCTTAGCTAAATCCAAGGTTGCTTGGAAAGAGGAATCTGCCTTATTTTCAGCGACCGGCACTACCTCTTGCCCATTTGTGAGGGAGAAAGTTCCCCCCGATAACGGATTCGATTCTCCATCCACCAATTTCCAAGTGAAAGCCTTGGTCTTGATAACTGGAGTGTTCTCAAACTTTAGACCGCTACCTTCAACAATCTGGCTGTAGCTACCATCGGAAGAAGCGGAGAAACTCACGGTTTGTGCCGGGGTTTTAAGCCCGAAATCAGGGCAGGTAGTGAGCTGTTGCACCTGGTATTTCAAGGAGCCATCGGGAACTACTACCCGGTATTGTCCCACTGCTTTATTCAAATCAGTGCCAACTGAGGTAGTGGAATCGGTGACGATAAAAGACTTCGCCGCGTCCAAGGTTTTCCCGTCCGCTAAGAAAGGAGTAACCCTAAAGGAAGTGCCGGGAACATACTGCGCTTTATCGGCAGAAGAAACCACTTCCCAACGAATTTGGGCTTTAGTAGGTAACTTGGTGTTCTTTATTACCAGACCAGCAGTGGGTAGGTCGTTTCCACCTACTTGAGCCTTATAGCTTTCACCGCTTTTAACAAAAGTGACTTGGTAGCTGGAGCTATCCGCCGAGTAACCGTTAGGAGCGGTAATCTGTGACAAAGTGTAGGTCTTGGTCGGATCAAGATTCGAGGCCATATATACCCCCGGATCTGCCGCATCTTGAGAAGTTACCGTGAGCGGAGCTTTTCCGCCAGTCAATCTGAAAGTACCTCCATTAAGCTCCTTACCGGCAGTGTCGGTAAGTTTCCAAGTGAAAGAGGTAGTAACCGGGGGTTTGGGTAGCTCACTATTGGTGAAAGTTAGGGTGCTTACTTCTTTACCGTTCACTTTTGTAGCCCAAATTCCGTTAGCCTGGTCTTTTTCTACAAAAGTGATGCTATAGGAAGTAGTCTCACCTAGCTTGTAACCTTTAGGAGCATTGCTCTGAGTTAAGGTACAGCTGCCCTTAGTCGGGTCTAAGGTAACGCTGTAAGTTCCCGAGGTAGTACCGGTGGCAGGAATATCAACCGATTTACCTGCGCAAACCAACTTGAAAGTGCCTCCTGGTAGCAAGTTCTGCTTTGTGTCTTGTAGCTTCCAATTGAAAGCTACCGGCTGGGGAGGAAGTGGAGTCTTGGCGTTAGTGATAACAAATGCGGCAGCGCTCACCGCCGTATTATTTACCTTTGCCTGGTATCCCTGAGAAGTTTTCTCGAAAGTTACCGTATAGGAGGTCTGGGCAGGTAGCTCGTATCCTTGAGGAGCCTGCGTCTGGGTAAGTACATAGGTCTTGGCAGGATCAAGATCATTTACGGTGAAAGTACCGGAAGTAGAATCTGGTACGTTTACTGCCGCCCCGCCCTTTTCAGTCAGGGTGAACTGTCCGCCGCTTAAGGCTTTACCCTGACCGTCTTGTAGCTGCCAGCTGAAAGTAGTTTTTTCCGGCTGTGGCTGGGGAGGAGCGACTGTATCTTCGCATTTGGTAACCGCTGTCACGGTAGTATCAGCGGTGAGTTTCGCCTGTGATAGGTCAGTCTCGCTTATTCGACTTCCGTTAAGCTCCCAATGGTCAATCGAACAGGTCTTGCCGGAAATCGTAGGCAAAGTTACTGCCGGTAGCGCCCCTAAAGAGGAGTTCGGGGGCAGATAACGCTCGGTGGTGTAAGCCTGCGGAAGGCTTCCGCCCTCGCCAGCTACTTGGTATTTTAACGAGTAACCCTGCGCCCATAGCAATCCGTCCTGAGTGTATAGCTGAGAGGTGACCGGGAAGGTGAACGCGCCCTCTGCTTGCTGATCCCCGTGATAGGCGAAGAGCCGCGGAGTCACCCCAGATTGCAGATAGTAGTTGCCAGTTTTGGGAACCGAAAATGCCAATCCGTTATAAAGGGTGCTGGTAAGAGCCGAGGAAAGCACGGTTTCGCCCTCGGGGGTAACCAGGGAGAAAGGTATGGTCTGTTGGTTTTGAGCTAGCTTGCTGACCGCCGTGGTGAGTCCCAAAGTTAAGGGCGAACCGCTGCCATCAACGCTGCCGTCTGCAAAACGTAGGTTTAATACCTGCCCCTTGCCCTTAACGGCATCAAGCGGCATATTAACCCCATTGGCTAGGGCGAACTTGCCGCGATTACTGCTGCCGTCAGTGCGGGGAGAACCAATCGGGGAAGTGACCTGGATTTTTGCCCCTGCGTCCAAGTTTGCGGTAACGGAGTTACCAGAGCCGTTGCTCTTAAAGCCGAGCCCTACGCCCGAGCTGGCTTGCCCGCCAATCAAATCCAGGTTGGGACTACCGGAAAGAGTGATTTGGGCTGGTACTTGGGTTTGTAAACCAGAACCAATTGCAGCACCGAAACCGTAGCCTAACTGTTGCTTCTTAGGTAGGCGAACTGGCTGGACATAGGCTTTCACGGTGGGGGAACCAGAGATAGTGACCTTAAAGGGATCAGCTACGTAAGGTTTGATGTAACCGGCGCTGCCAATCACCGCCCCGTGCCGAAGCCCAAATACCTTGGCTGTAACCTTTGCTTGGTCGCTAATGCTCACCTGACCAGAACGGTTAGTGGCTGCTCCGATTGCACCATTTGGTGCTTCATCGTCCTCTAAAGAATCGGTATCAGTTTCCGCGGTCACCTGGGCATTGCCAAAGATGCGAACCTGATTTTGAGATTGTCCACGCGCGGTGTCCTCGTCTAGGCGAGAGTTCCCCTCGAACTGCTCTGCTGGGGGAAGCCCGCCCGCTCCGATAGCTGGGGATTCGCGCACCACCCCGAGCGCTTTTACTTCGGCGTTATCGGAAATAGAAACGGTGGAAGCTCCGGAAGCGAAGCCTCCGCCGATAGCTGCTCCTCGCCCATTGGAATAGGCAGCAACTTGCGCATTGCCGGAAATTTTCACGTTTACGCTGGCGCTGTCAGGACCAGAGCCAATAGCGGCAATGTCACCAGTGGCCGCGAGGGTGGAGTCGGCAGTCCCTACGCTCACTTTTCCGCCGCTGATTGCTACTTCGCAGCCGGGAGTGAGCGGCCATCCAAAGTCAGCAAAGTTTTCGTTCCAGTTACCCACGCCGCGGCAACCGATATTCATAGCGCTGTTACCGGTGTCGGAAGCGCTAGGAGTCACCTGTACCAAGCCACCACTAATGTTTACCTTTGCATATGCCTGGGTGTAAACACCCTGCGCAGCGCCATCTTTGCCCTTCATGGGGGTGGTGAAACTGCCCGCACCTAAAGCAGTGTGATTTCCGTGGGCGTTAATCTGCCCGCCACTGACGTTAATAGCTACCGCAGCTCCGGTTTTTGCCCAAGAAATATCGGCAGAGGTAGGCATTTTAACTGCGCCGCGACCAGCACCGATAAATGCGCCACCATAGGAGCCGTCGCCAGTCTTGTCTAGGTTAATAGTGCCACCAGTGATGTTAATAGTTCCCCCAGCGCTCCAGGGGGTTTCGTCATAGTTGTTGAGCCACGAGGGGTTAGTTCCCGATTTAACCTCGTAGAAAGCGCCACCGGAACCAATCATGGCTGCGCTTTGCGAGGAAGCCTGCAAATTCAACGTACCACCAGCGATATTGATAGTGCCGAAAGTCGAGAAATGCTGAGTACCGATGAGGGCAGCTTGCGAAAGTGGGGAAGTGGGGTTGGAAAGATTCAATACGGAAGAATCTTCACTGCCAATAGTCAGCTGGGTATCGGCTTTAACCTGCACTAACGGCAGAGGTGAGGGGTTGTCCTTAGTAGCATTTTCAGAGGAGGCCTTGCTGCGAGTAAAGGTATTGTCGCCCTTGAAAGTGAGCCGGTTTTGCGGGTTCTTATCCCCGGCAACCACGATAGCTTTATCAGGGTAAGCGGTATTGTCAATCTGCAAGTTGTTTACAGTCAGGGAGTGACCCTCGCTCACCACAAAAGTTAAACCTTTGAAAGTCTTGTTAGCTGAGCCGGTGATGGTGACATTGCCAGCAACGCTAATGCTGCGACCGTTAGCGTCGGCTGGTAAGTTGGCATCGCTTAAATCAATATCCTTGCTGACCTGGGTACCTAGTTCGTTCCAGTTCTTGATTACCTGCCCGTTAGCGGCATTGGCGATACCTACCGCTAGAGCCGGCCCGAGTAGGGCAATCATATATCCGACCAGGGATAGGACGAGCACTAGCGCTGTGGGGCGCTTTGCTATGGGATTGCGCATCGAAACTCCTGCTGATTTTCAAAAGTTAAAAAGATTACAATTCTGTAACAACTCTACCAGATTTAGGGGTTGGTGCGCTAGTGTGTTTACTCTGTAAAAACGACTGTTCTTGCAGCTTAACTTGATTGTGGCAGAAGTAGCATTAGCGCCTCTAAGGGGATATGTACCCAGTCAGGGCGTTGCGCCGCCTCGTAGCGTAATTCGTAAAGCGCTTTTTCCACTTCAAACGCTCTAAGCACCGCCAAGGCCGGGGCAGGCAGTTGCTGATCTGCGAAATATCCCTCCAGGAATGCTAGACGAGCGCGGTTCAGCCAATCGCCGTTTTGACCGCCCTCTACCCGGGCATAGTCAAACGATCGCAACATTCCCGCAATATCCCGCTCTACCTGGTCAGGGGCAGTTCGCTCCTCTAGAGGACGCAGAGGCTCGCCCTCAAAATCGGTTACATACCAGCGCCCACCGCTATAGAGGCATTGCCCCAGGTGATAGTCGCCGTGAACTCGTTGAGTGGGAGGCAGCGCTCCCAGTGCGGTCAGAGCCTGCGCTAAATGCTCGATTTCGTTGCCAATCTGAGGGTGGCTAGAAAGAGCAGGATAAGACGCTTTAGCCTGCTCGTACTGGTAACGTAAACGGCTGGCAAGCATAGTTCCCGAGGATGGATTCTCACCAGCTCCAAAAGCCGCTAATAGATGGCGGTGCATATCCGCTGTGAATTCTCCAAGCTCGCGGGCAAGGGTTTCGGGATTCTCGCCACTGCGTGCCAGGGAGCACACCAGTTTGAAACCATCTTTCGCCTCGTCAAGGAGGGTAGCTGCGCAGGCGGTAGTCACCTCTTGGGGCTTACCATCTTGATTCCAGAGGTTTAGTAACGAATAACCAATAGGCTTGGGAATACCCTCCCATCCGGTCTGGGCTAAGGCGTTAGGGGTGCTGACCTCGGGATTTAGCCCCGAAACTAGCACTCGGAAAAACTTGATAATTGTAGGATATTTCCCCCGGATGAGGACGGAAGTATTGGACTGTTCCCCGGTAAGAACCGTACTGGTTTCGCTGGCTTCCAACAGACGAGGAATAAAGTCTTCCGGCTCGGGCAGTAGCGGAAGCGTCCCGGCTTGGTGAGCTAAACTCAGCCAATATTTCACATATTCAGGGTAGTAAGGGGCATCTACCAGGTAGTAAGGAGTGTCTTGCGGCCAGATTGTTCGTCCGGCAATACCGGAACCCTCCCAATTGGAAACCAGCGCTAAAGGCAGGTGATACCACACATTCTGGGCTTCAAGAATAAGTAGCCTGAAACGCGAATCATCAAGCTCGCGATAATCTAAAACCCGCACTTGGGAGCGTTTAAGACCAGCAGGAAACCAACGCCGCAAACTCAAATAATCCCAAATGGCATCAATAATGGCGTCCCGGTCTGGCCAAGGTAGCCGGAAGTTAGTTACATCAGCGCTCATTATCGTCCTCCTTCAATAACGAGAAATCTAACGCCGGATAGGAAAGCTGAGAGCCGGAAGAACCCGTGCTGTCTAAATCATTAATGGTGCTGGTAGTGTCCACAATCACCGGTAGGGAAGTACTGACTGTAGCCACTTCGAGGCTGAGTTCTTTATTATCTTCAACCTGGTCAGGAGCAAAAAGCTCCAACCAATAAAAACCGTGGCGATTCATAGTTACGGTTACGGTTTCATCTGCGCCCACCGTGGGGAACCAACCCCCGTCGAAAGCCTCACGCAAACCCCAAGAAGCCATGCCCGGCAAGAATAATTTCGCTGCCAGCGCGCCCTCGCCCAGATTGTAAATACAAAGGACGGTAGAATTTTTATCCCGGCGGATAAAAGCCAACACCGAATCCTGGTCGGCTCTAACCTGCGAAAGCGAACCTTGACCAAAACAGGTGAGGCGACGTCGTAAATGAAGCGCTTGCCGCAGCCAATGCAATAAGGAAGTAGGACGCCCCAAAGATTCTTGCACGTTAATGGTGCGGTTATCCCAACCGGGAGAGTCAATCAAAGGAACCAAGAAAGAATCCGGATCCGCGGTAGAAAAACCGGCGGTAGAAGAAGTATCCCACTGCATGGGGGTGCGTACCCCGAAACGGTCAGGAAGCCAAATGTTATCACCCATGCCGATTTCGTCCCCGTAATACAAAAACGGAGAACCCGGCATAGACAGCAAGAGGGCGTGCGCCAGTTCTACTTTACGCCGCGAACCCCCCAGTAAGGGCGCGAGACGGCGGCGAATCCCCACGTTAGCGCGCATACGTGATTCCGGGGCATACCAGGAATACATATCTTCGCGTTCCTCGTCAGTAACCATCTCTAGAGTTAGTTCGTCGTGGTTACGCAGGAAAGTACCCCATTGAGCGCCAGCAGGTAGCTCGGGAAGCTCTGCCAATATTTGACGAAGCCCCTTAGAGGAGCCGGTTTGCAAAGCCGCAAACAACCGAGGCATCAGTGGGAAGTGGAAACAAATATGACACTCCGGGTCGTTCTCAGTCCCGAAATAGTCAATCACATCAAGGGGAGGTTGATTGGCTTCCGCCACCATCAAAGTTCCTGGAAACTCCGCGTCCACCATTTTTCGAAGTTCGCTCACAAACCAGTGAGTTTTCGGGAGGTTTTCGCAGTTGGTGCCGTTTTCTTCAAATAGGTAGGGGATCGCGTCCAGACGGAAACCATCCACCCCGGTGCGACACCAGTAACGCACCACATTCATTACTGCCGCTTGCACCGCCGGATTCTCAAAGTTCAAATCCGGTTGGTGCGAAAAGAAACGATGCCAATAGTATTGCCCGCGTACCTCGTCATAGGTCCAGTTTGAGGTTTCGGTGTCGATAAAAATGATACGCGCGTCCTGATAATCGGTATCGCTGTCGCGCCAAACGTAAAAATCCCCGTATTCACCCTCTGGATTCTTGCGGGAAGCCTCAAACCAAGGGTGCTGGTCAGAGGTGTGATTGACTACGATATCGACCAATACCCTAATTCCGCGCTCGTGGGCGGCCTCCACCAGGGCGGTGAAATCTTCCATCGAACCAAAAGCCGGGTTTACGTCCGTATAGGCACTAATATCGTAGCCTCCATCGCGCATAGGCGAAGGATAGAAAGGGGGAAGCCATAGGCAATCCACCCCCAGCCAAGCCAGATAATCAAGACGCGAAATCAACCCCTGGAAATCCCCGATACCGTCCCCGTTAGAATCAGAAAAAGCCTGGATTAACACCTCGTAAAAAACGGCGCTGCGATACCAGTTGGGAGACTCAGAGGGAGAAGAAACCGGACGGGAACAAGGGCGGGGAAACAACAGGTTTCCCCGCGGCTCGGTTTCTTTAGATATGCTTTCGCTCAAGCAAGACTCCTTTAACTATTTCCAAGAACTGTGCCAATACCCGTTTAGTCGGATTCCACCGCGAACACGTGGGCTACGCGCTCATAGGGATTAAGCTCAAAATAGTTGCTGGCTCCCCACTGATAGACCTGTCCATCCAGTTCGTCGCGAACTTTGAAACACGATGAGGACGAGTATCCGCTAATCTTCAAATCCGCTAAATCCAGGTAGACAGAACCAATAGCGGTATTCTTCGGATCTAGATTAACCAGCACAATCACGGTATCTGCGCTTCCAGTCGGCGACTCCCAAGCATCTAGATGACGAGAAAAGCAAACCACACTGGGGTGAGTAGTGGGATGAATACTCAGGTTTCGTAGCCTTTGTAAAGCCGGATGCCGCCTGCGGATACCCTTTAGGCAGGCTAAGAGGGATTGGATTTCTTGCGCGGTTTGACCGGAATAATCACGTGGGTTGAACTGGTATTTTTCGTTATTAATCTGCTCTTCAAAACCTGGTCGCTGTACATTTTCTATCAGTTCATGCCCAGAGTAAATCCCCCAATTGGGAGAACCGGTAGCTGCTAAAACTGCTCGCATTTTGAAAGCCGGTTTTCCGCCCTCAACCATAACTTGCGTGAGAATATCATGGGTGGTTGGCCAGAATGACGGTCGCATATACGAGCAAGACTCCCAGGACACCTCTTGTAAGTATTTTTCAATCTCCTCGCGATTATTACGCCACGCAAAATAGGTGTAGGACTGATGGAAACCAACCTGAGCTAAGGTGCGCATCATGGCGGGACGGGTAAATGCTTCCGCAAGGAACAACACTTCGGGGTGTTTTTCGCGGAACTCCGCTAATATCTCTTACCAGAACTTCACCGGTTTTCTTTTCGGATTATCAACACGGAAAACCGTTACCCCTTGGGCAATCCATTTCTCGATTACAACATGCACATCGTAATAATATCAGTGATCATCGATGTCGCAACGCAAGAGGAAAATCGATTGATACTTACCTTGGGGATTCTC
>ENA-OQLI01001999-OQLI01001999.1-human-gut-metagenome-genome-assembly--contig:-NODE-1999-length-11689-cov-2.906158_pt1 | contig 11689 bp, 12 predicted proteins | sample MGYA00242805_ERZ504812 | MGnify/ENA primary metagenome ERZ504812 (study PRJEB26092, sample SAMD00036430) | human gut metagenome | host: Homo sapiens | study: EMG produced TPA metagenomics assembly of...
TTTTGATATGGACGGAACTTTGATTGATTCCGAACCGCTGTGGCATCGTTCAGAAGCACAGATTGTTGCGGGTTTCAATCAGGAATGGAGTGTAGAGGACGGGCAGGCTTTAACTGGTAACTCACTGTTTGATAGTGCCTGTATTATGATTCAACGCAAGAATCTGCCGTTAGCGCCGCAGGCAGTGATTGAGCTGATGGTCTCGGCAATGCACCAGTTCTATGTTACTCAGGGGATACCTTGGATAGAGGGAGCCAAGTCGTTATTAAACGAGTTGGCATCGGCAAATATCGCTACCGCCTTGGTTTCGGCTTCCTATGACATTTTGGTTCAGGATGTGTGTAGTAGCGCCCCAAAAGGTGCCTTGAGCGTCATGGTGACTGGTTCTGAAGCTGGTATCCGGCAAAAACCGTTCGGAGATCCCTATCTGCTGGCAGCTAAACGACTGGGAGTGCCGATAAATGAGTGTTTAGTGGTGGAGGATTCTACTCCCGGACTGAAAGCTGGAAAAGACGCGGGGGCGCGCCTGGCTTTGGTAGGGCAGCGGGAAGTTAGCGGAATTGAGGCGGCGCGTTTTAGCTCGGTAGGTCAAATGACGCTAAACGATGTGCAGCGCTTGTTAGCTTAAAGCAGACCTGCGTCCTTAGATGTTAGCTAGCGTCAGTTTACCTGCGTAGATAATAGTTTTTGGACGCCCTCTTCAGAGATTTCGGGCGGGTTTGCCCCCAGGAGTGGACAGTGTGCCCGGTAGTCACACCAGTTACAAAGGGGCGAGCGACGCGGTGGAAAATCCCCGGAGCGCGCTTGGGAAGAAATCTGTTCCCATACAGCCAATATTTCCGCGTTGGTGGCATCTATATCTGCAATCGTGGGGGTATAGGTGTAAACCTGCCGGTCTTTGAGGAATAACAATTGTAAGCGAGCCGGTAAGTCTCCTTGGGTTAAATACCAGATTAGCGCGTAAAATCGGATTTGAAACTGGTAGGGACCGATATAGCGTTCGGCGGGTGCTTTGCCGGTTTTGTAGTCCACAATCCTAACTAACCCGGTGGGGGATATATCTACCCGGTCGATATATCCATGCAGCCTCAGATGGTCTTTATTGGTTACCCGCAAGTATTTTTCCCGGTGAGCCGGGTTCAACCTATCGGGGTTTTCCATTAAAAAATAGTTGGCAAGCAGCTCGCGGCATGATTCTAGGAATTGATTTTCTTCGCTTTTGTCACCCTTAAATAGTTCGGCATATAGCTCGGGATTTTCATCTATAGTGTCCTCCCAGATTTCATAAATCTTCTGGTCAGCGCTTTCAAATCTGCGTTCCTTTGCGGGCAGGTCAAACAGGTTTTCTAGAACTGAATGAACCAAAGTTCCTCGCCGGCGAACTGGGCTTTCTTTGGTGGGAAGTTTATCTATCACTTGGAATCGGAACTGCAAGGGACAGTTGCGGAAAGTACCGATACGGGAGGGTGAGAGGGCGGCGGAGTGATCAGCGGAAGTCATACCCTTATTCTAGGACGTTCTGGCGCGCGGTCTGGATAGTTAATAACAGATAGAATAGGGAAAATGAGCTTTAAACTACCAGCAGAGGGTGGCAAAATCCCTCATTCTGTAGCTGAGGGGACAACCCCCAGCCGTTCGCGAGGGGTTTTCCGCCTCGGAGATCGGGTACAGCTGCAAGGAGCGGCGGGGGATTTATATACAGTCACTGTCACCGAGAAAGGTTGGTTTAATACCGCTAAAGCTTCATTTGCCCTGGCACAGTTAATAGGACGTGAAGAGGGGAGCCTGGTTCGCTCCCGGGAGGGGCGGGAGTTTTTAGCTTTCCGTCCTCGCCGTTTGGATTACACCTTATCCATGCCGCGAGGGGCGGCGATTATTTACCCGAAAGACGCGGCTCAAATTCTCCAATCTGCGGATATATTTGCTGGTGCTCGCGTTTTTGAATGTGGGGCTGGTTCGGGGGCTCTCAGTATTTCTTTGCTGGAGATGATTGGAGATAGCGGTCAGCTAGTTTCGTTGGAGGCGCGGGAAGATTTTGCCGATATTGCCCAGGCAAATGTGGATTTGTGGTTTGGTACCTCTCACCCGGCGTGGCAGCTTCAGCGCGGCAGGCTCGGTCAGCTTGATTTAGTGGGCCTTTACGGAAAGCGCTATTTTGATCGGGCAGTCATTGATTTGTTGGATCCTTGGCAATATCTGGATATTTTGCATCAAATATTGGTTCCCGGTGGGGTGCTTTGTTGCTATGTAACCACCGTTACCCAGATGTCTACCCTGGTAGAGTCCCTAAGGGAACATGGGGGTTTCGGGTTTACTCAAAGTGAGGAAACTATGCAGCGTCTGTGGCATACCGAGGGTCTAGCGCTGCGTCCTGAACATCACATGGTTGGTCACACCGGGTTTTTAGTTACTACCCGCAGTTTATCTGCGGGTAGTAGACGTCCGAAAAAACTTGGTTCTACCCCAAAAGAAGCCAAAATAAATGGTGGGCAGTGGGGAGCGGAAGCTAACTGGTCAGAGGTTGAGCTGGGGCAGCGCCGACCTTCTGAACGTAAAACCCGCCGGGTGCGCCGCGATGTGGTTAGGCGCGCCGATTATTGGGTGCGGGGAAACCAGGGTGAGGACGATTGCCCACCCCCGGAACCGGCTTCTAGTTCGCACGCGCCCTCTTAAGGTATTAAACAGCGTATTTATGATGATTTACGGGTTTTTTATAGGCTGGAGAGGCTTTGGGGGAAAGGAAAATAATGCCTAGGGATAGCGCTGAAGATATACAGGCGCTGAAAAGGGAAGTTACTTCCCTTAAGGGGAAGAATCAGCGACTTTCCTCAGCTTTGAGCGCGGCTCGCGAGCAGGTAGTGCAGTTGCATCAACAATTGTCGCTTTTAGCTAAACCTCCAGCAACTGTGGCGCTAGTGGCACAAGCGCCGATTGTTAAGGGCGAAGTTAGGGTTTTTCTGGGTGGTAAACCGATGGTTCTTCCACTGCATCCGCAGATTAACCCCACCCAGCTGCAAATAGGTTTAGAGGTGCTGGTAAATGCGGAAATGGTGGTCACTAAAATCCTGTCTTACCCCACTAGCGGCACTTTGGCACAGGTAAGAGAGGTTCTGCCTAATGGGCGTGCCTTGGTGCAGTTAAGTAATACTGATACCGAGGTGGTGCCACTGGCCGCACCCCTAAGGGGAGCGCTTCAGGTGGGGGATTCAATTCTGCTTACCCCTCGCAGCCGAGTTGCGGTACAAAAGGTGCAAAGAGGAGAAGTCGAACAGCTCTTAGCTCCCCAAATCCCCAATGTTTCCTATCGCCAAATTGGGGGATTGGACAAGCAGATTGAAACTATCCGGGACGCGGTGGAATTACCGTTTCTCCACCCGGAGCTTTACCACCAATATGGACTTCGCGCCCCGAAAGGTATTTTGCTATATGGACCGCCTGGTTGCGGGAAAACTCTAATCGCGAAAGCGGTAGCCACTTCCATGGGGAGCAGCGATAATGGAAAATCTTCCTATTTTTTGTCGATTAACGGACCCGAGTTGCTCTCTAAGTTTGTGGGAGAAACGGAACGGCAGATTCGCGCTATTTTTTCGAGGGCGCGTCAGCTTGCCAGCAATGAGCATCCGGTAGTTGTTTTCTTTGACGAAATGGAAGCGCTTTTCCGCACCCGCGGATCTGGTATTTCTTCCGATGTGGAAACGATGATTGTTCCGCAGCTGCTCGCAGAAATTGACGGGGTAGACACCCTATCTAATGTGATTGTTATTGGGGCTTCCAACCGTGAGGACATGATTGACCCGGCGGTGCTGCGTCCGGGCCGACTGGATGTGCGGGTACGTATTGACCGCCCCCATCTGTTTCAGGCGGGAGAAATCTTTGATATCCATTTAGGGGACTCGGTTCCGCTGCAAAGCGGTGAAGAAACTTCGCCAAGCAGCACCCGCCAGCAGCTTCGCGAGAAACTGGTGGCGCTGCTGGGGGAGGAATCTAGTCGTACCCAGCTTTACGAGGTCGCCTATGAAGATGGGGGACGCGAAATCAGTTATGCGGCGTACTTGCTTTCAGGGGCAATGATTGCCTCTATTGTTGAACAGGCAGAGAAAGCAGCTATTAAAGACTCTTTGCAAGGACGCAAGGCAGTTAGCGGCTTGAGCTGGGCTCATGTTGAATGGGCTGCCTTAGAGGAAATCCGAGAAACCGCCGCTTTGGGCACTTCTAATGACCCGGGAGAGTGGGCTAGAACCCTCGGGGTTAGGGGAGGACGAATCGTTGATGTACGCAGCTTGCAATAGGAGAATCTGATGATAGTTAGTGCTGTTAAACGCCCGATGGGAACCGAAACCGAGTTTGGGATTATCCAGGCAGGGAACATTTATGCCAATCCGGTAGCGATTTCTAGCCAAATCGTTTGTGCCTACCGTGACCATTCGCGTCCAGGCGAAGCCGTTAGCTGGGATTACGACGGAGAAAATCCCCTGCAAGATATGCGGGGTTTTTCGATTAGTCCCCGGGAAGCGGATCCTTCGCAACTGACCAATAATCCCGAGCAGCTGGCGCCTTCCGGTCGCGAACTTAGGGCAGTAGCGCGTCCAAGTCAGCAAGAAGCCGCAATGCCTAAGCCAAGCGCCTGTGTACTTACTAATGGCGCGCGCCTCTACGTTGATCACGCGCACCCAGAATATTCCTCGCCCGAAACCCTAAATCCTCGCCAAGGCGCGCTCTATGATGCGGCCGGGGACGAGATTGCTCGTCGCGCGATGGAGCTGGCAGAGCAAAATGGCGAAAACATTCAGCTTTTTAAAAACAATGTTGATGGCAAAGGAGCAGCCTACGGCACTCACGAAAACTATCTGGTACGCCGTGACCTCGATTTTCATAAACTAGCGCAGTATTTGATTCCGTTCCTAGTGACCCGTCCAGTTATTTGCGGAGCAGGGAGGGTTGGTATCGGGCAGCGTTCGCAAATCCCCGGTTTTCAAATCTCTCAACGCGCCGATTATGTAGAAAACGATATTGGTTTAGAAACCACGTTTAACCGTCCGATTGTTAATACCCGGGACGAACCGCACGCTGATGCGAGCCGGTGGCGGCGGCTGCATATTATTGGCGGGGACGCGAACCGTTTCCACTATTCGACTTATATCCGTTTAGGTACTACCGCTGCTTTTCTTTGGTTAATCGAAAACGCCGATGCTGCCCAAATAGGCGCCCTAGAAAACCTGAGAATCGTTTCTGACCCGGTGGAAGAAACTTGGGCGGTATCTCATGATTTGACGCTAACCCACCGTATCCAGACCGCTTCCGGCCAGCTCACCGCTTTAGAGATTCAAAATGCTATTTTAGAGACGGTCGATACGATGGTTGCTCAAGCTGGCGGCGCTGATGAGGACACCGCTACCCTCCTTAATAACTGGCGCGCCCTCTTGAAATCCTTAGGAACAGATCGCCAGCTAGCTGCCCAGCAAATAGAGTGGGTGGCAAAATACCAGTTGCTTTCCCGAATGCGTGAACGTTTAGGGTGCGAGTGGGATAACCCTAAAATCCAGGCATTAGATTTGCAGTGGGCAGCGCTGCGGACGGGAATATTTGAACAGCTTTGCGCAGCCGGAATGGTTGAGCAACTGTTTAGCGCCAAAGAAATATCGCAAGCGGTTTTAGAGCCTCCCCAGGCAGGAAGAGCCTGGGTACGTGGTATGGCAGTAGCGAAACTTCCGCAGGTAAAGAAAGGATCTTGGCAATCACTGCTTCTAGATTTAGGGGGCGAACACCTTTTACGTTTTCCCTTAGGAGACCCGGGCCGAGAAGTAACTCAAGATGAAATAGCGGCCTTGCGTAGCGCCGATGCACTGGCATTTGTTAAAACCGCAGGTCAAAAGGCGTGATGGGAAAAAATCGCAGAAAAATCGTAGGCTTAACCCATATTAGGAGGACAAAATGGTTCAGGAACAAATAAATGCCCCCGGCCCGAATGGTGAAAACAGCGAGCAAGATTCGCAAAACGCTCAAGCACAGATAAACGTACCCGCTATTGACGCCCTATTAGAGCAGATAGATACGGTACTACAAACCGATGCTCAAGCCTTTGTAGAGGGCTTTGTACAAAAGGGTGGACAGTAACCTTGCGAAGAATTTTCGGGATTGAAACCGAGTACGGTATCACCTGCGCTGCCTCCAAAGGACACGCTCCTTTAGATGCGGAACAGGCAGCCCGCCGCCTCTTCAAACCGGTAGTTAATCGCCACCGCTCCTCCAATGTATTTTTAGGAAATGGAGGTCGCCTCTACCTGGATGTAGGGTCACACCCCGAATATGCCACTGCCGAATGCGACAATCTGCGCGATCTATTGGCGCAGGACAGCGCCGGTCAGGCCCTTTTTGCGGATTTGCTGGCACAAGTAAACCAAGAACTCAAAACCGAGGGAATCGATGGGCGCATTCATCTTTTCAAAAACAATCTTGACTCCCAAGGCAATTCCTGTGGGTGTCATGAAAACTATCTTTTGCATCGCTCCGCTGATTTTATGGGCATGGCCGATGGACTAATTACCTTTTTTATAACCCGGCAAATACTGGTGGGAGCAGGTCAGATAGATGAAAATGGCGACTATCATTTTTCCCAGCGCGCCAATCAAATCTATGACCCGATTTCGGCTGCCACCACCAGGGCACGTCCTATTATTAACACCAGAGATGAACCGCTCGCGGACTCGAACCAGTATCGCCGGATGCACGTAATCGTGGGGGACTCCAATATCTGTCAAGCCACCACTGCCCTGAAAGTGGGGATGACTATAGCTTTACTTGATGCGCTTGATTGTTCATTGACATTGAACGATTTGGCGGTGTCTGACCCGATGAACGCGATTCGCGATATTAACGCTGATTTATCGGGGAAGACTGTGCTGCAGCTGAAACAGGGTGGTTCTTCCAGCGCAGTTCAGATTCAAAACTCCATTTATCAGCGAGTAATGAATACTTTAAGTGATGCGGGGGAGTTGGAAGCCACCCGTGAACGGATAATGATCGCGGGTCTTGATCCTTTAGAACTATGGGGTAGGGCGCTCAAATGTTTTGAAACCCAAGACTTCAGCCCGGTAAATACCGAGCTTGATTGGGTTATAAAGAAGAATCTTTTGGAGCAAAATGCTAAGCGCCTGCAAGTAGCTATGAATTCTCCGGTAATTTCCCGCCTGGATTTGGCCTATCACGATATTGGTTCTAAAGGTTTATCGCCGGTCTTAGAAGCTGCCGGTTTGATGCGTCAGTTAATCCCACTCAAAGAGATTGAGACTGCCAAAAGCTGTCCTCCGACTACTACCAGGGCAAATATCCGAGGCGCGATTTTGCAGGCGGCAGCCAAACAGCGCAAAGATGTTTCTGTAGACTGGCTGCACGTACGAATTAACGAATCTAAACTTCCTACTGTCACCTTGGGCGATCCTTTTGCCAGTGAGGGGGAAGTTTTAGATAAGCTGCTGGGAGAGCTGCAGGAATGAATATGGACAATCAACCGCCGGTTAAGGATTCTACGTACCTTACCGAGGAAGAATCTAAAGCTTCCCAGACCCCTGAAACTATTTTTGGCTCCCCACTTCCGCAACCAACCCCGCTGACTCCGCCTAAACGTCCTCATCTATCCCCAATTAAGGTGAGCTATCGACGTTTTCCCTCTAGAAAAGCTGAGGTAACCGCAAAAAAACCCTCCGCGTCCTTACATATTTTGAAATGGTGGTCAGCTTTAGTGGCGATAGCTGTGGTAGCGGCAGTGGTAATTTCCGGGTTTTACCTGTGGGAAGCATATCGCCTAGAGGCTACGAGCGGGGTATCTACCGAGTTAAAAATCAGCGGGAATCTGGGGGAACAACCGGTGCTGGAACTGGAAGGACAGTTGCCTTTTACTTTACCGAAATCTCACGCCGTGATTACTGGTACCGGTCCGCTTGTACAGCAAAGTGGCGACGTGCGGGTAATGGTCAGTGTCTTTGAGGGCGATACCGGCAAGTTTGCTTGCAAGAACGGGAAACCGCATCTGTATGCTGGTAAAGCTAATGCCCAGACTCTGCCGGGAGGACTTTTATCGCAGTTAGTAGACAAACGAGAAGGAACTCGTTTAGTTCTGCGCCGTCCAGCTAGTAATAGCAACGGGAAAACAGCAATGGAAATTGATGTTATCGATATTTTGCCGACCGCGGTTTACGCTACCGACATCAAAATTCCACAGCCTGCGGGGGTTAGTTTTAGCTTCCCGCAAGGGCTACCCAAATTTGAGGCAGCCGCGCAAACTCGTCCTAAAGAAGCTGCTACTTACGTATTGGTTCCCGGTAACGCCGAGCAGCTAAATCCAAAGAAAAAAGTGATAGCCCAATACGGGGTGTGGGAACTGGATTCTGGTAAGAATCGGGTCTACACCTGGGGAAAGACTGGTCCACAGGAAATCTTGGGGGACAGCGTTTACCAGTCGCTTGCCGAGCAGCTCACCGATTTGCGCGTAAATTCGCGGATTTTGGCGATTATTCCTGCCGATCAGGCCACGGGAGATAGTGCGTTAGCGGTGGTGATGGATGTTTTGGCAGCTGGGGAATGACGGCGTTTAATATCTTTTCTGCGCCGTCTATTGCGCTTTAAGTCCAAGATAAGACGCTTTTTGCTGCCTGAGCTAAGAGTTTTTACACTGAAAACATAGAGTTGGCAAGGAGGGAAAATGGCGGTAGCGATTCGGGTTATTCCCTGCCTGGATGTAGACCATTCTCGGGTGGTTAAAGGGGTAAATTTTCAAGATTTGCGTGACGCTGGTGACCCGGTGGAACTCGCTGCGCATTACACTGTCAAGGGCGCAGACGAAATCACTTTCCTAGATGTTTCGGCTTCCAAAGAGGGACGCGCAACTATGGTGCAGACGGTGCAGCGCTGCGCCGAGCAAGTGTTCGTACCCCTGACTGTGGGCGGGGGAGTGCGTTCAGTGGCAGATGTGGACCAGCTCCTGGGTGCGGGTGCTGACAAAGTAGGGGTTAATACCGCCGCGATTGCCGACCCGAGTATTGTCGATAGGATTGCGAAGCGTTTCGGTAATCAAGTCTTGGTTATTTCCGTTGATGCTCGGCGCTGCCCTGACGGAGTGGAAACCGCTAGCGGATTTGAACTTACTACTCATGGGGGAACCCGTTCTACCGGCATCGATGCCTTGCAGTGGTGCAGTGAAGTCACCTCCCGTGGAGCCGGAGAAATCCTGCTGAACTCAATGGACGCTGATGGGGTGAGGACGGGATTTGATTTAGAAATGTTGAGGCAGGTGCGCTCGCGGGTATCCGTTCCTTTAATCGCTTCGGGGGGAGCGGGCACGGTGGAACATTTTGTCGAAGCGGCGCGCGCCGGGGCGGATGCGGTGTTGGCGGCCAGTGTTTTCCATTTCGGTCATTTAACCATAGCGCAGGTTAAATCGGCGTTAAGGGAAGCGGGGTACGAGGTTCGATGAATGGGCAGGGTTTAGATCCCCAGCTGGCTGCTCGTTTGAAACGTGATGCGGTGGGGCTTATATGTGCGGTGATTCAAGACCATCAAAATGGGCAGGTTTTGATGGTGGGTTATATGGATGATGAGGCGTTAAGTCGCACTCTAAGCAGCGGTCGGGTGACTTTCTGGTCGCGTTCTCGCCGTGAGTATTGGCGCAAAGGTGATACCTCAGGTCACGCGCAGTATGTTAAAGGAGTTCAGATTGATTGTGACGGCGATGCGTTGCTAGTGCAGGTAGAACAAGTTGGTGCCGCCTGTCATACCGGCAAGCGGAGCTGTTTTGAATCCGGGGGGAGCTTGCCCGCACGGATTGGCAAGCGCCCAGATACTAGATAGGGTTTTGGCTTCGGGAGGCAAAAACGTACCATGACCTTAGAGGTGATGCTCTAATGAACGCTCTTGAACGCCTATTGGCGGGGGTGCGCAAAGAGGTTGCGCGACGTGAATCTGAGGTCAGTTTTACCGAAATTAAAAAGCTGGCTGCTCAGCGTCCTACTCCCAAAGATGGGGTGCGGGCGTTACGTACCGAGGGCGCAGTTTCAGTAATTGCAGAGATAAAACGGGCTACCCCAGGGGAGGGTTTTCTTAGGGACTTGCCCGATGTGGCAGCTCTGGCGCGTGCCTATCAGGCGGGGGGAGCCTCCGTAATCTCGGTTTCGACTGAAAAGAACTTTTTTGTGGCTCTATCGAGGATTTAGTGCAGGTACGGAGGGCGGTTGAAGTCCCGGTGCTCTATAAGGATTTTGTGCTTACTCCCTATCAGGTGCATGAAGCTCGAGCGTTAGGGGCTGACCTAATTTTGATCCTGCAAACTTCGGCAGAACCAATGGTAGTCACCTCTTTGGTAGAGCGGGCTCATTCTTTGGGGCTTACCGCTATTGTCGAGGTGCATTCGCGTTTAGAGGCTTTCCGCGCCCTTGACGCGGGAGCACGGGTAATTGGGGTTAATGCGCAAGACCTTAGAACGCTTGATTTTAATATGGAGAATTTTGCCCAAATAGTTGATGTAATCCCCGAACAGGTGGTTGCGGTGGCAGAATCCGGGGTGGCGAGGCCGCATGACGTGTTTAATTATGCCCAGCAGGGTGCAGATGCAGTATTAATTGGTTCGGCATTGGTAAAGTCGAATGACCCGCAATCTTTGGTGGCAGAAATGGTCGCTGCCGGTTCTCATCCGGCCTTGGCTATTTCTCGCAAATCACGGGTTAGCAAAGATTATCAGCGCGACTAGAAAGTTTTGGAATGAATCCGTTTTTTATTCCGTCCCCCTCCCAGGGAGTTTGGTATTTAGGTCCCCTCCCTATCCGTGCCTATGCATTGGCTATTTTGTTGGGGATTTTTTTGGCTTGTCTTTGGGCATCTCGGCGCTATCAGGCACGGGGTGGAAATCCGGATTTGATTGTAGATTTGGCGCTGTGGGTTATTCCAATTGGGATTGTTGGGGCACGTATCTATCATGTATGTACCAAGTGGCAGGACTATTTTGGTCCGCACGGCAACCCCAGTGAGATTCCTTTGATTTGGCATGGAGGTCTAGGGATTTGGGGTGGCGTATTGGCTGGGAGCATCACTGCTTGCCTGGTACTTCGATATCGGGGTCTAAAGATTGCTCCGGTGGCGGATGCGATTGCCCCAACTATTTTGTTGGGACAGGTTTTTGGTCGTCTCGGTAACTATTTCAACCAGGAGCTTTTTGGTCGCCCCACCACTTTGCCCTGGGGTTTAGAAATTGATTTATCGCATCGACCTTTTGGTTTTGAACAATACGCGACTTTTCACCCCACTTTTCTCTATGAAATGTTGTGGAATCTGGCTGCTATAGCGGCACTTATCTGGATAGAGAGACGTTTTCGCCCTCGTGGGGGAATGATGATGGGGTTCTACCTTTGCGCCTACAGTATGGGGCGCTTTTGGGTAGAAAACTTGCGTATTGATCAGGCGAATCAGTTCTTAGGTTTGCGCCTTAACGTCTGGACTTCGCTACTGGTGTTTGGTTTGGGGATTCTCCTTATCATTTGGTGCAATCGGAAGAGTTTTGATTGTTTAGAGCCCTCGTCCTCGCAAGCGGGTAAGGACTCTTCTGGGGCAGGTAAAACCGAAAACGCGGAGAGTGCAGGGTTGTAAATATCTCTCAGATTGTCCCGGTAGCAAGGGGCTAACTGAGATTTTTATCTGCTCTAGG
>ENA-OQLI01002012-OQLI01002012.1-human-gut-metagenome-genome-assembly--contig:-NODE-2012-length-11608-cov-3.566153_pt1 | contig 11608 bp, 12 predicted proteins | sample MGYA00242805_ERZ504812 | MGnify/ENA primary metagenome ERZ504812 (study PRJEB26092, sample SAMD00036430) | human gut metagenome | host: Homo sapiens | study: EMG produced TPA metagenomics assembly of...
TCAAAGCCTCCTCAATAAAGGCACGCGCGTGGTTCTCAATCTTTTTAACCTGCTCTTTCACCAGCTTGCACACCGCGAGTTGCCGCGCCGCGTCCTGGGCGGTTTCAGGTTTCGGGAAATTATTCTTAGTCATTTTCGATTGCCTCCTTAACGGTCAGGGCGGGTTGATTAGTGGTTTTTAGGTGTCGTGGCGGGTTGGCTCGTTGTCGTAGGTATTCTTCGATAGAGAGCACTATCGCGGCAGCTCCGCCAGTAAATAGCAGGATTGCGGCGACAGTTAAAGCGATGTTAAAAATTGTCATTTTTTAGGGTCTCCTTTCTAGTGGGGTTTATTTCGTGGGTGTAAAAAGCAAGATTCCGCCGATTAGGTAAGCGGCTGCCATGCCCCAAAAAGCAGCGGCAGCGCTTAATGTCTCGGTCTCGGGGGCGGGTATGAAGAAGAAGCTGGCATATATGCAGGTGGCTACTCCTATTAGGGTTAGTCCTGCACGGCGTGCCCAAAAAACGGCGCGCGAAAGCTGAGAGGTCATAGGGGATTCCTTAGATATAGAGGGGGGTTAGATTAGATGGTTTGGGAAAAAAGCTTTTCAAGCTCTTTAATCCAGATACGGGGAGAGCCTTTCGAGTAGCGTTTCCGGATTTGCCCGCTCTGGGAGAGCCGGTCAATAGTACGTACGGAAACTTTCGCGACTTTCGCCGCCTCCTCCCTGGTTAAAAGCTCACAAAGCGGGATTCGCGGCATTTATTCCACCCCCTCTTGCAGCCCGATTATTGGGGTGGGCGGGGTGATGTGTTGGCGCTTCATAGCGTCCTCCAAAAAACTTGAGAGATTCGTTCTGGGACGCTGGCGCGCTTGTTCAGTGTGCGCCAGCGCCGGGTACTTGAACACCTGTCTCAAGTCAGGCCTCCCGCTTTCCCCGAAAGGGTCTTTTATAGCGAGGACGCTACCCGGCTTGGCACGCCAAGTCGATATGAAAAAACCGCTCTCACGGGGAAGCGGTAGACCGCTTGAGAAGGTGTGTTCAGCACCTTCTCCCAGTATAGCACAACCTGACGCTAAATGGCGAGGCGTGGCGCGGTTTTTCTTAGTCATTTTTACTACCTCTTTTAGGAAGTTTGTTTTTGCTATTTCCAGCAGTTTCTAGATGCTTTTCTAAAAACCGTGGGTTAAGTAAGACGATTGGGCGTACACGCAGTACCTCGCACGACTTCTTAGCTAGGGCGGGGGTTAGTGATCTCCTCCCGGCTTCAATGTTCGCTAGGTAGGGGCGGGATACGTGGAGTTCTCTTGCGAGTTCGTCAGCGTTGAGTCCACGTGCTTCTCGCAGTGTACGGAGTGTAGCCCCGGTTCTCACTTTCTCGATTTCCGAATGTTTCCACTTCATAGGAACAAGAGTAAGCATAAAGAGGAACAAAAGCAAGCGTATTTACTGAAAATGGAACAGATTTAAGAACTTTAGGAATGGACTAACAGTTATTAGCCTCGAAAAACATCAATGTAATTAAGGTGAAAATGTTCCGAAAGTTTCCTACAATATGGGACTATGAAGAACATGGCATGGGCGCGGCGACTGGCAGAAGAAGTAGTCAAAGCAAGATCACGGCAAGGCTACAAAACGCAAGAATCCCTCGCAGAAAAAGTCGGAATATCCACCAGACTAATCGGAGACCTAGAAAACGGACGGCGCGAATCCTACGCAAAAACCACCCTCCAACGCCTAGATGACGCTTTATCTTGGGAAGAAGGCACAGCAGAAGCCATACTATCCGGAGAACAGCTACAACCAGCTATCGGTATCGACTACTCCATCACCCAAGACGTCGGCGGGCATCAAATAAAAATGGGGTACCTAACCCAACTGCCGCAACCAAACCAGGAACCTCAATGGGAAGTGCGCGTACCTGTCCCAGCAGAAGAACTCGCTAATCTTAACGACATGGAAAAAGCCGAACTCGTTAACTCAGCAGTATGGGCAGTTCGCGGGTGTCTTAACCGTACAGTTCAGCGTCCATCTTCTAATGTTCCACCGGCTCCGCTTTGGGAACTAGCCGCTAAGAATCCTGGCTACTCAATCCGTGAACAACTCGAAGGCGAAGAAGCGAACCAGCCGTGATCTACCCTGACTGGTGGGAAGAAGCACCGCCTACTATTGAAACGCTTACCGCCTGGTGCGAAAATAACCAGGTCAAGCTCTGCATGGAATCAGGGAATCTTGCCGATCTTTGGGGCGCGTATCATGAGGGCACTCGCACTATATATGTAAGCCGTTTTGCGCCCTCATCTTGGGTGGTGTCGATCCTTGCTCATGAAACCTTTCACGCGGCAGCCCGGCATGATGGACACCAAGCTGCCCCGGTAGAAGCCCGTATAGATGAAGCCGTAGCCACCGCGATAATCAACCCGTCTGATTACCGTTTCTGGGAATCGCAATACGGATGGTCTACAGGCGGTATCGCTGCCGCGCTAGGGGTACCCCGCTGGGTTGTTGAAGCGTACCGGCGAAAACTCGCACAGCAACCGTGAATAGTAATCAAGAGCTAAGAAACAATATAGGTAAATATTCCGGGTAGAAGGAAGGTTAGTTTATGGCTACTGGCAATGACGCTAAACCTGAGAAGGGTTTCCGCCTCAAAGGGTCACATAGACGAATATGGGGCTTCATATTCATCGTTGCAGGGATTCTTTCGTATATTGGGGAACCCGGCACGGAAGCAATAATTCTTGCTGTAATCGGGGTAGCTTTGGTGGTCTGGGGACATTACCTGCGTTCCAAGAAAATAATCAAAGAGAACTTCACTCATAAAGCTGAGAGAGAAGCCGCCAAAATAGAAGCCGAAAAACAGAAAAACGCTTCCATAGAGAAGACTGAGATAGACACCAGCAACCCGCCACCGACTCAACCGTTATCGAAGACTGAAGCTAATGAATCCTCACAATCCTCGCTAAATGTAGATAATGAACCAGAAGACTCGTTCCTTAGCGGTCAGGAGTTCGAGTTGTCTAATCTCATTCAGTCAAATAGCGTGACACATAACGAACTGCCAAGAGGGAAGAAAGTTTTATGGGATCGCAATCTTGTAGTAAATGCTGATCTCGGCAGACAAGCAATTTACGTTATGAGGAAGCATGAGAGAGCTGGTAGAAGATTCGCTAGGCAATATTTAGATTACGACTGGGTAGAAATGTACGCCAGGCTGGAACCTGAACCGACCAATTCCTACGACTCTAGCGCCGTGAAAGTCTGTGTCGACGATACAGTAGTCGGGTACTTATCTTACGGAGCGCAAGAAGTCGCCAATTATGATTTAGCGCGGAATAGAAAAAAGTGCTTCTTAAAATTATTGTTCAAAGCATACTCGATAGATGATTACAAATATTGGTTCTTCGCCTCTCTTAGCGACATGGAAGAATGGAAAAGTTACCTGTCTAACGGTAACACTATTGGCGTTAAAGCCAATTTGAGACATTCCAACGAATATCAAGAAGCCCTGCAAGCACTAGACAACAAAGACCCGAATAGTACGGGCACAGTATGCACGATCAAGGTGGATAAACAGCCGTCAGGAAAATATAAGGACGGTCCACGTTTAACGGTATATGATCCTGACGGGAATGTGTTAGGGGTTATTGATGCACGATATCAGACGAAAGACCCTAGGTTCTTCGCTGCGGTTCTATCCGGTCACACCCAGTGCGTAGTAAAAGTCTTTGAAAACTATTTCAAGAATGAAAACGGTGAAGGGTGGTCACTGTATGGAGCCGCCTACATTCCTGGGGTTAACTAGTGGAACCGGTTCAGCCAAAGGGGTGTTGTGATGGGTGATATCCAGGGTGAACTGTGGGAAAATATGGGTATAGTGAATTTGCTGTTCCACACCTTGACTTAACCTAACTATTTATGTTATTATGGTGTTGTTGGCAAGAAGAGCCAACAATGTCTGAAAAAAATAGAGAGGGGACGCTATGGAAATAGCATCTCTGATTCTTTCGGGACTATCCCTGATAGTTTCAATCCTCGGATTGATAAACGCCACACCCCGCAAGGGCAAAGGCAAACACCGAAAGTAAAGAATTCCCCGCTCGGAAATACCGAAATTATCTCCGAGCGGGGAATCCCCTCTAAAACAAGTATAACCAGAAAAGGCACTACCGTGAATAAACAAGCACTAATCCTAATAGGGGTAGCCCTAATCGGGGTGACGTTAGCCGCATTATCACCCGGGCTTCGCCCCGCTGTCCTAGCCACCTGCTGGGCGCTATGGGGAATCAGCCTAGGCGTTTGCTTATCGACACTAATATTGAAAGGACGTGGAATCAAGTGACCAAACACTACCTGTCCCGGATGCAGTTCGCCGCCCGTATCGGAGTAAAACCCGCCTCCCTATCCCGCTATAAACTACCTACCCCGGACGTGATAGTTGGCCCCGATACTCGCCCCGTACAAGGCTGGAGCGAGGAGACAATCGATAAATGGAACGCATCCAGACCAGGACGCGGAAGCCGAACCGACCTCAAACCCTAAAAGCGTCTAGACCCGCTCAACACAGAACTTTGCTACGCCTAACCCTCATGCATCCGGTTTACCACCTCGACTAGCCGCTCCCGCGTTGCCCGCTGGTAAATCTGCGACATAGACCAGGTCGAGTGCCCGAGGATTGCCTGTATCTCTGCCTCGGTAGCCCCGGCGCGTGCCAGCATGGTTGCGCAGGTAGCGCGTAGCTGGTGAAAGGAAAACCCTGGCAACCCCGCTTTAACCACGGCGGGGTTATAGCTGAAATGAAGCGTTTTATTAGACAGGAACGTTCCCGCCCCCGAATACACCAAAAGCGAATCCTGGCTCTTGTCTACATGGGTGGCTAGGTGGTCTTTCAGCTTGCCCGCGAGCGCGTCTGAGATGGGCACGTCACGCCGCCCCAAAGCGGACTTCGGGACGCCCTCGACTAACGCCCCGGTTTCCCCGCGTTTAACCGCAGCTCTGACCATAATCCGCCGGTTTTTTAGGTCAATATGGCGGCGGCGTAGCGCCGCTATTTCCCCGTAGCGTAGCCCTGCCCACGCCGCCAAATACACCATAATAGCGAGCCGCGGTGGCATTGCTCCCGCTATCTGCTCCACCTGGCTATCGGTCGCTACCCGCTCCCGGCTTTCGTCCCTAACTCGTTTTTTCACTGCCGCCCCTTTTACACGCACCGGGCTGGTTTCTATCAGCTCGCTATCCACTGCCGCGCTCATGAGAGCCGAGAAAGTCGTGTACGCGTTTTTGCGTGCCCCCGGCTTACCTGGCGCGGTCTTATAATACCAGTCGATAACCTCCGCCCTAGTAATCGAATTGACCGCGCGGTCTTGAAATGCGGGGTAAATGTAGCGTTTTAGATGGCTTTTGTATGAGCGTAGCGAGTTAGGGGACGCCCCCGAATCCTGGAGCCTTTTCAACCATTCGCCGCCCCATTCTTTCACCGTCGGGACTTTACGCGGCGCGGGCTTGTCTAGGGTTTCCCCCGCGTCAATCTTTAGCGCGGTTTTCGCTAGGTAAGCGGTCGCGTCTTTTTTCGCTCTAAAAGTCTTGGTGCGACGCTTACCCGTCGCGGGGTCTATATATGAGGCTTGATAAGAATTGCCGTTCTCCCGCTTGCGTGTCCTGATATAGCCGAATACTCTTGTCCGTCCCATGCGTGTACCTCCAAAATGTACTATTAAATGTACCATTAACCGCGCGGGTTTTGTCTTTTAGTGTCTCTCATTGTCTTGTGCTGTCACGGAATGGCGCAAAGGGCAAACATATTACCACCAGGTAAAACAGCCTAAAAAACACTAAAAGCCCTCACCAGAAACAACTTCCGGTGAGGGCTATTGCGGAGAGTAAGGGATTCGAACCCTTGATACCCTTGCGGGTATAACGGTTTTCAAGACCGTCTCCTTCGGCCACTCGGACAACTCTCCTATCCGTGCCTAGAACACTAGGTATCCCCTATGTTACAGGGGATACCCGCGCGCCCTAAAATCCGCCAAAGATTTTCCTCTTGGCAGATTCTGGTGGCAACGGTTTATCTAACTGTCCGTGAGCTAGCGCTACCGCAAATGCCGGAGCTAACGGCAAACGCGGTAACAATAACGCCTGCACCGCGTGATAAACACTGTCACGCAGCTTTTGATTCTCTAAATCCAAAGGCTGATTCTCCGGGGAAAGCCGGTGGACAATCCGTCCCCCGCGCACCAGGAAATACTCATAGGCGAAATCAATCCAGGAGCGGTAGCAATGCTCATAATGCTCGCCGTCCTCTACATCTGCCCCCTCTTGCTGGGCTACCCTAAGCAAAGTAACTGCCGCCCCTATAGCCTCAAACTGCACCCAAGCTTGGCGGTCACGAATAAGAGGCTTCCCCGACCAATCCACAGTAAACACGAAACCGGGGGCACCATCCCTGCGCCAAGCGTCCTCGCGGGCACGCTCAAACAATCCAGTTGCAGCCTCAATCATCCAGTCAGGAACTTCTTTACCGGAAGTCTTAAGCATCGCCCTGGCCTCTAAAATTAGGCGCGAAAACATGAAAGAATGCCCGATATCGGATCCATAGGCACGGTGGGTTTCCTGAGGATTGTCAAGATTGTAGTCCAGCAGCGGGTTCCATTCGGAATCAAAATGTTCCGGAAGTCGCCAGTTATACTCCCGAGATACCCGAGCTACCCGCTGTAGAATCCGCATAGTTCGCTCTAACCATTGGCTGTCGTTAGTTACCTGCGCTAAAAGCATATAGGCCTCTGCCATATGCATATTTGAGTTAATACCCCGATAGTCCTCACAAACCGAGTAGTCACGGTTATAGCTTTCACGAACCATGCCAGCATCTTCATCCCACCAGTGAAGATTATTCTCGCGAATAGCTTCTTGCATTAGCTCATTTGCGCCAATCCGATCCGCGGCAGTCGCCGAAGCCGCCCCCAAAAGCAAAAAAGCATTCGAGTAAGAATGTTTATCATCACGACCCGGATAGGCGACGGCACGTCCTTGTTCATCCAGTTCATGGTCAATCGCATCAAACCAGCCACCATTTTCTTCATCCCGGAAATACTGGTTAAGGCAGCGAATACCGTGTTCTACCAGGCGGCGACAACCAGGAATCCCGAGCAGCACCCCCAGAGAAAACACATGCACCATTCTGGCGGTTAAATAGAGTTGAATAGGCTGATCCAAATCGACTTCACCGTTACGATCGAGGCAGGCGAATCCGGTTTTTACCTCCGATTTACGTCCGTAATCCAAAAGATCTTGCAAACGCGCAGACAGCCAGCGATTATGCTCGATTGAGTCGAACCAAAACATCTTTCAGCTCCTTTATAGGTAAGTTATATTCAGAGGTAGCAGGTTAAGCTGCACAAGTATTAACGAAATTCCATGTTGATACCAAGTGGAGATACCTTGTCGGTTAAAGAATCCACAGCTAGATAATCGACTCCGCTCTCGGCATAGGAGGGCGCGTCCTCGATATCTAGATTCCCACTGACTTCCAGCAAAGTTCCGGGATTAATAGTTGCCCGATGCTCGGCTGCCAAAGTTGCTTGCTCAGGGCTAAATCCCCGTAGACGCAACAAATCTACCTGCATCTTTAATAAGGGATCTAGGTATTTGGTTGCCTCGATTTCTACTTCGATAGGTTTACCTGAAGCGCTGGTTCGCACATGATTCATCACATCCCCCAGCCCCGTCCCCAGCTGCAAGTGTGCTGCTCTTACCAGTGGGAATGAGCCTATTCCTAGACGGGAAGTCATTCCCCCTCCTGCTCGCACCGCATATTTTTCAAGTTCACCTAAGCCCGGAGTAACCGAGAGGGTATCTCGCACCACTAATTTGGTCTGCGAGAGTGCCTGCGCCCACTGCGCCGTCTTGGTAGCAATCCCCGACAGGTGAGAAAGAAACCATAGACATAAATCTCCCGCTTCCAACAATCCACGAGTATTGCCACTAAGTTCAAGCACGGTGGTTCCCGAAGTGACCTCGGTTCCATCGGCTACGCGCAGGTGTAACTGGTAATCCCCTAGTACCTGAGAAAGAATCTCGCGAGCGAGTGGAATTCCGCAGATAACGCCATCTTCACCAGCATTAAACCGCACTCGATTGCGGGTATTCTCGGGGATAGCAGCCCGGGTTGCAATATCGGGACCGTATCTGCGTGCTTCCTCAAGAGCGCGCGCAACTAGCTTAGGTACGTAATCCCCCTGGGGGTATTGCAGGAAATCAACCATTGATTCTCTCCATCCTATCGGCGGCTACTGTGGATGCCCGTGGACGCCCTCCCCCAATCCTTTCATGCTTTGCGCTGAATTTTATGGTTTTACTACTGGCTCTAGTAGCTCTTTGCCCCCTAGGTAAGGACGCAACGCCTGCGGTACATATACGGAGCCATCGGCTTGCTGATGGTTTTCCAGGATAGCTACCAGCCAACGAGTACAGGCTAAGGTACCGTTCAAAGTAGCGACCGGCTGAGTTTTTCCGTTCTCGTCCCGGTAGCGAATCCCCAGGCGGCGCGCCTGATAGGTAGTGCAGTTCGAGGTAGAGGTTAGCTCTAGGTAGCGTTCTTGGCTGGGCAACCAGGCTTCACAGTCAAACTTGCGGGCTGCTGAAGTTCCCAAGTCCCCAGCAGCGGTATCGATTACCCGATATGGCAGCTCAACTTTTTGCAACATTTCCTCTTCCAATGCCAATAGGCGCTGGTGTTCCGCTTCAGATATTTCTGGACGGCAGTAAGAGAACATCTCTACCTTGTTGAACTGGTGCACCCGAATAATTCCGCGCACATCTTTTCCATGCGACCCGGACTCCCGGCGGTAACAGGCTGACCAGCCGGAATACCGTAGAGGCTCTTCCCCTAGTTCCAGGATTTCCCCGCCATGGTAACCACCGAGGGCGACCTCGGAAGTACCTACCAGGTAGAGGTCATCGGCGGGTAGGTAGTAGATTTCTTCGGAATGCTCGGTTAAGAAACCGGTTCCCCGCATCGTGTCGGGAGTGACTAAGGTGGGAGTGGTCATGGGGATAAATCCATGCTGCTCTGCCAAATCCCAGGCGCAGGTAAGTAGCGCCAGTTCCAGACGCGCCCCGATGCCTCGTAGATAGTAGAAACGGGAGCCAGACACTTTAGCGCCTCGCTTAACGTCGATTGCCTGCAGCATCTCCCCGATTTCCAGGTGGTCGCGGACTTTGACTCCCTCCGCTGCGAAATCTCGAATCGGCTGACCGCGGTGAGCGAGTACTACATAGTCGTCCTCACCACCGGTAGGAGTTCCCGCCATAATAATATTGGGCAGCTTTTCGAGGAGCTGGCGAGATTTTTCTTCTGCTTCCCCCGCCTGTAGCTCAGCTGCTTTAACCTTGGCGGATAGCTCTTTTGCTTTCGCCAGTATTTCTGCGCGCTCATCGGGAGAGGCTTTCCCGATGGTTTTAGAAAGTGCTTTTTGTTCGGCTCGTATTGCTTCGAACTGTTGCTGTTTGTTCAGCCGCTCCGCATCTGCAGCAAGAACCGCATCAATGCGGCAGGGATCATCCCCGCGAGCGATAAGGGATTCTTTAGCTATCTGTGGGTTCTCGCGCAACTGTCGAATATCAATCATGGGTTTATCATATCGTCATCTCTTGGCGATTCTCATCTTGCTTCACCTCTCGGTGTCGCTAATAGACCGAGCACCAGTAATCGATTGCTTTAGCATCAATCATTCAGCGAATTGTTTAGACTTGAGTCTATGACTACTGCGCTCTGGATTTTGGTGATTGTAGCTGTACTTTTAGGAATTATTTCTTTAGTTTCAACTATTAACGCCCGCCATCTCGCTAATCGCGCCATGAAACTAGCGATTAAGCAAGGGTTTTCAGCTCCCGCAGCTACCTGTGCTAATGACTCTTCCAAACGGGTAGCTATTATTTATAACCCTACAAAGATTTCTAACCTGGATGATTTCCGGCGCACTGTAACCCAACGCGCCCAAGCCACCGGGTATGACGAACCTATTTTTCTCGAAACAGACGAGGAATCCTTAGGAAAAAATCAGGCAAAACAAGCACTTGAGCAACAGGTGGGACTGGTTATTTCAGCTGGTGGAGATGGCACATTACGGATTATTGCGGCAACCCTGGCCGAAAGCCGAATTCCGCTCGGGATTTTGCCACTAGGAACCGGAAATCTTTTGGCCAGAAACCTTAATATCCCGGTTGATTCTTTGCGACGAGCCTGCGAAATTGCTTTTACAGGTAAAAATACCGAAGTTGATTTAGGGCATCTAAAAACTGAAACTGGAGAAGATTTTCCTTTCCTGGTGATGGCGGGTATCGGATATGACGCGGAAGTTATGGATAAGGTATCGACTAAATTAAAAGCCTCAATCGGATGGGGAGCCTATGTAGTGTCGGGTATCGCCGCCTCTAACAATCCTCCTATCACTATGGATGTTTCCTTTGGAGACCAGTCCCATACCCGTACTCGTAAAGTAAATACCCTGCTCTTTGCATCTTGTGGGGAACTGGTTGGCGGGATTCCTTTACTCCCAGAAGCTAATCCTCATGATGGTTGGCTTGAGGTACTAATGCTGAGCGTGCGGGGAGGCCTAATCGGTTTACTAGAAGTCACCACTAGGGTATTTCGTGACACTTTGGGGTTGAAAAGACTAACCGCAGGATTGGTTTCAAAAACCGATGTGACCCGTACTCGCCGAGCTAGCGCCAAGGTACATGGCGAGGCGCGAATGATTCAGGTTGATGGGGACCCGGTGGGCAGCTATCGTGAAATCTCTGCTTGGCTTGACCACGGGGCAATAGTCGTGCGCGTCCCCTAGCCCCCGTAGCTTCCACCCAATTTGCTCGCCTATTTACGTAAAATCGAGTCTACCCAGCCTCTTGCCCGCCTAAAATCAGTGTCCCCCGTGCGCGGGGCATGATCATTTCGCATCTGATCGGCGCGAGCGTATGAACCCAAGAAACGTAAATCCTCACTAATGCGATATAAACCGCGTAACGCCGACTGTACGCGTTCTTCCCTAATATGTCCGTCAAGGTCGATACTGAAAACATAACGCCCAGCTTGCCCCGCTAAGGGACGGGATTCAATCCGGCTAAGGTTAATTCCTCGCGCCGAGAATTGTTGCAACATTTCGAGGAGGGCGCCAGAACGATAGTCATTAGGTAAACGCACTTGAATCGTAGTTTTATCCGCTCCACAAGGATCGGGGACGTGACCGGGATTGGCTAGTTCCACAAATCTGGTTACCGCCCCATGATTGTCGGCCACGTCCTCGAATAGAGCAGTTAGCCCATAGGAGAGGACGGCCGCGGAGGAAGCTAAAACCGCTTGGAAGGAGGCGGTTTCCTCCTCGGCAAGTATCCGGGCTGATTCTGCGGTAGAGGTGGTGGCTACGTGAACCACGTTCGGCAAATTATCGGCAACCCAGTTTCGACACTGCGCCCAAGCATGGGAGTGGGTGCCGATACGTCTAATCTCACTCAGCTGGGTACCGGGGCGCACCCCCAATGTGAACCCGACCGGGACTATCATTTCTGCCACAATCTGCAAACGTTTGTCCCACCCCAGGGAATCGAGGGTGACGCCTACGACCAATTCAATG
>ENA-OQLI01002020-OQLI01002020.1-human-gut-metagenome-genome-assembly--contig:-NODE-2020-length-11565-cov-3.590226_pt1 | contig 11565 bp, 10 predicted proteins | sample MGYA00242805_ERZ504812 | MGnify/ENA primary metagenome ERZ504812 (study PRJEB26092, sample SAMD00036430) | human gut metagenome | host: Homo sapiens | study: EMG produced TPA metagenomics assembly of...
GGTACTTGGGATCCGGGGGCATCAGGCGGATTAGTTGTTGGTCTTGGTCGAGGCACTAAACTTTTGCAATATCTGCAAGGGCTAAAGAAAACCTATATTGCCCGGGTTTGTTTCGGGGTGGAAACTGATAGCGAGGACGCGCAGGGAACTATTACCGCTAAACGGGGTGCTGGTATACAGGATTTAGCGGGGATTGAGACCGTATTGCAGCATTGGTGTGGGCAGGTAATGCAGGTTCCTAGTGCTTTTTCGGCTTTAAAAATCCGAGGTCGAAGGGCAGCTGACCGTATTCGTAGCGGAGAAAATGTGCAGCTTGCGGCGAGGCCGATTACTATCTATGAGCTTACTTTGCTTGGGCAACCGGAAGAGGGCGTCCTCGATGGGGTCCGGGTGGTTTATCAGGATATTCGGGTGACGTGTTCGGCTGGTACTTACGTTCGTGCCTTGGGGCGAGATTTGGGTAATGAACTGGGTATAGGGGCGCATCTTAGGGGTTTGCGGCGGGTTAGGGTTGGTCTTTTTGGGCTAGATTCTACCCAAAATGAGGCGGAGGATTCTGCTTTTCCTGTCTATAACCTGCAGGAACTATCGCGTCTAGTTACCGATGAACAGCAGTTGCCAGTAGTTAATCTTGATGAAATCTGCGCGAGGATGTTTCCGGTTTGTCCGGTGAATGTAGAGGTTATTACCGCTCTGGGTTATGGGCAACGTCCGCCAGCTAATCTTGAAACTATTGGGGGCTGTTTCGCAAATCCAGATACCATTTATGCCTTGGCTGACGCTCAAGGTTCGATAGCTTTTTTGGCGCGGCTTCGCGATAACTCCTGGCGCAGCGTCCTAAATCTCCGCTCGTAGATTATCCCTTAACTGCGCCATCAACCATTCCAGAGATAAAGAACCGCTGGAGACAGAAATAGATTATAACCATTGGTAATGCCACCCACACGGCTCCTGCTGCCAGAAGGGTTGAACCTTGAGTATATTGTCCTTGGAAGAACGCTAATCCAAGGGGAGCAGTCATAACTATTCCAGACGGGGACATAATGAGTGGGATTAAAAAGTCATTCCACGTCCACATAAAGGTTAGTAAAACTAATGTAACCAAAGCTGGTATAGCTAAAGGTATTAGAACTTGATACATAATACGCAAGTTCCCAGCGCCATCTATGCGGGCAGCTTCAATAATTCCGGGGTTAAAGTTTCGAAAGAATGCTCGCATCCAAAATGTTCCAAATGCTAAGGATTGAGCGATTTGGGGTAGTGCAACCGCCCAAATAGTGTCCGTTAATCCCAGGCTGCGAAAATCATAGTATAGCGGCAAAATGATTGCCTCTGTTGGAATCATTAATCCGAGTAAGAATAAAAAGAAAATGATTTTTTCGCCGCGTGGTTTTAACACTGCCAGGGCGTAGCCACTCATTATCGATAGAACCAGGGCTATAAAGACCACTACAACCGCTATGCGGAAAGAATTCCACATATATTCTGAGAAATGTCCTTGATGCCAGGCAGTAATGAAGTTTTCTGGGTGGAACCAGGAGGTATCTCCTACCTTTTCCGCTGATAAGGCAAGATAAACAACATAGAGAATTGGGGTTAGCGTCAATATGGTTGCTACCGTTAGCAAGATGAAAGTAAGTGTTTTTTGTTTCCTGGAATGCATGGTTACTCTCGTTCTCCTATGAGGTTTACACCTAAGTTGATGAAGAAAATTATTAGAGTTAAAACAACAGCTAGGGAGGAAGCTACTCCCACCTCTCCGAGACGGAACGCATGGTTATAGACCTCATAGGAGGGAACGGAAGTTGATGAACCCGGGCCTCCGGAGGTAGTTATATATACAAGGTCAAAAGTCTTTAGAGCTGCGATAATGGTTAAAGTTAAGGAGACAACAATCTCTGCACGTACTCCCGGAACGGTAATGTAAAAGAATTGGCGAATAGGTCCTGCTCCATCAACCCGTGCAGCTTCATAGTATTCTTCGGGAATTCTGGTCATACCTGACATGAGTAGAACCGTGACTAAGCCGGTCGAGACCCAGGTGCCAATGAACCCTACAGCGATGAGCGCCGTTTTGAAGTCCCCGAGCCAACCGCGAGTAATAGTGTCTAAACCTATAAGACGTAAAGCTGAATTGACCAGTCCGTTTGGGGCATAAAGCTGACGCCATGCTATTGCTAGAACCACCATAGCTATTACTTGCGGTAGGAACATAACTGTTCGGAAAAAACCAGTGGCGGGAGCTTTACCTCGAATTAGAAGAGAAGCTAGCAGCATTCCCATAACTAGAGGGATTATGGCGTAGAAGATAATCAGAATTATTGCGTGTGTGAACGAAGATAACAGTACCGGATTTGAGAATAAAAGGCGGTAGTTGTCAATACCTACCCATTTCGGATCCGATAATCCGTCCCACTCGTAGAGAGAAAAACCGAAGACCCGGACTATGGGGTAAAGCATGAAAAGACTATAGAAAATAACTGGGATAGCTAAAAGTGCCCAGGCGCTAAACTCGCTGCCGCGTCTTAAGTGCTTTTTCTCCTGGTGATGCTGGTTCAATGGGAATCATCTCCTAGGGAATTGTCAGGTTTGGGAGCTGCAAGCAGCAACTCCCAAACCTGACAGTTGTGTTTACCGTTGTATGGCTTTGTTATAGTGAGCGTCCATCGTCTCTATAAATTTTTCCGGGGTAGTTTCTGACGCTAATAAACTTTGTAGTGCCGCACCCAAGTCTTTATCCATGGTGGGGGAGGCATAGTTCATATAGGGAAGGACATTGCCTTTGGTAGTCAGTTCTTCAAAAGCTTTTAGGACATCCGCGGTGATATCGGTTTTATCTCCTAGGTAACTTGCAGTGTTGTTGATAGGGACATTGCCGGTTTCGGATAGTACTTTCATCGCGTCTTGGTTAGTAATGAAATCAATATAAGCAGCAGCAACGTTCTTGTCTTTTGCTTTGGTGGAGATAGTGAACGGCAGACCAGTTCCTCCGGTGGTTTGTATTTTGTCCATGTTCTCACTCTTTGGGGGAAGGATGAACTTTACATCGTCTTTCATAGCTGCTTTTAAATCAGGCGCTAACCAGGAACCTGCTATCAGGAATACTCCTTCTTTTTTGCTGAAAGACTGCCAGACGGAATCATAATCTAAGCCGTTATAGCCTTCGTTGAAATACCCGCTCTTTGCCCAGTTAGCTAAGGTTTCGGCAGCTTTTTTATTTCCCTCGGTTTTCCAACTAGCTCCCTTGTTTCCGAATCCTAGGGTACGGATAGTGTCGGCTTTTTCGCTAGCACCTTCAACCACTCCCCAAACATGGATTCCGGGCCACTGTTCCACGTTGCCCAGCATGAGGGGAGTGCCGCCCTTATCTTTAATGGTTTTTAGAGCTTTGTTGAAATCTTCCCAGGTTTTGGGGGATTCCAAGCCGTATTTTTTAAGTTCTGAAGACGCATAATAGATGCCGACAGATTCGCCAACTTGGGGAAGGCCATATAGGTTTCCGGTACCGAAGTCTTTGCCATCGGTAGAGTATCGCGCATAGCCCAATATGTCTTTGGAGTAGTTCTTCTCCCAGCCGTAGGCTTTTGACCATGGTTCTAGGGAAACTAATTGTTTCGCGCTAACAAATTTGCCCATCATAGAACGGGCGTTATCTGTTTGCGCAACGTCAGGACCGTCCTTACCTGATAGCGCAAGAGCGAGGGTGGTGGTCAGGTCATCGTAAGATTTCGATACTCGTTTTATTGTTATATTTGGGTATTTTTCTTGGAACTTTTTGTTCAGTTTTTCTATTTGCTCGTTTTGTCCTCCACGACTTTCTTGATCCCAAACTGTTAAAGTCTGTTTAGGTAGCTTAGAAATGTCAGTGACTATTTCTGTAGTCTTCTGCTCGCTAGATTCGCTACTCTTTTGAGGTGCGCAGCCACTAAGGGCTCCGATACTGAGTGCTGCCATCGCAGTTATTGCCGCAGCGTGCTGCCAATGCTTCATTGCATATCCTTTCGGTGTCTGTTCTGTTAATGATTTATTGTTTGATAGAAGTCTTTTAGCTCTCCAAGTGTGGGGGCAGCCAGAGCTGAGCCGGCTCTAGTGGTTTGTAAGCTAGCTATATAAATAGCAATGGTTGCTGCATCTTCCAGGTTGAGCTCTGCACTTAATGCCCAGATTAGACCGGCAGTGAAAGTGTCTCCTGCTCCGGTGGTGTCTTTAACGCAGACGTTTGGAGCCGGTAAATCATATCTTTGATTATTTCGGGAGTGAACGTAAGCTCCATCGTTTCCCTGCGTGACGATAATATCTGTACCCAGGCTAGCTAGTTTATTAGCAGCGAGACTAACGTTGTTGAGCCCAGTAAGTGCACATGCTTCCTCGCTATTGGGTACAAAGATGTCCACCTCGTTAATTGTGTTGATTAAGTCTGGATTCTCGGTGTCTTGCCAGCCAACATCGGCTATAACTTTGGTTCCGCGCTCACGCCAAGATTTAATTTGCTTGGAGTTTGCGGCAACATCTGCCAGTCCGATAGATAAGAAGTCTGGTGGACGGGTCAATGGGGGAAGAGGTGGGGTGCACGGCATTCCGTGACTTATCAGGGCGCGTTCTCCCTGATAGGGGAGAGCAACTGTTAAGTTTTGATGCTCCCTTTGTTGGGAGTATTTCATATCTACTCCCATTGTTTCTAGTGCGTGTTTGCAGATGTTTCCTAGAAAATCATTGCCGATAAAACTGCATATTTCGACGCTCATTCCCAGCCGAACGCAGGCTATTGCTTGGTTGGCTACTCCACCCGGTCCCCATTCCAAAGAGTCCGACCAGATTTCATGCCCTAGGCTCGGGAAAGCTTTAAGACCGGTAAAGTTTAAATCAAGAAATAGTGGTCCAGCGGTTATCACGTGTGTCGCCTTGGAGGCAGTGTTGTGTTGCTTCAAGAAGCCTGATAAATCACGCATGTGGCTATTATTGCACAAAAACTGACAGAAATTGCGTAAAGTTGCGCAAAATTGAAAGAAAGTGGGGTAAACTTAAGTCATGTTGCCACATCAACGCCGGATGCAAATTGCCAATATCGTCAAAAAAAACGGGAATATGACCATTTCCCAGTTGGCTAACCATCTACAGGTTTCAGATTCCACTATTCGCCGAGATTTATCACTTCTTGATCGTGAAGGGATGCTGACTCGCGTTCGTGGCGGTGTTATCGAATCTGATGTAAACCCTTTCGTTGAGGTTGCGGCATATGCTCATGATGAAAAGCAACGTATCGCTAAAGCTGCATCGGCGTTAATAGCGGATCGTACGACCGTAATCATTGATATTGGAACCACAGGTGCGGCATTAGCTAGAGAACTTCGTGGTCGAGAGTTAGCGGTGATTACTACCTCGTTGGCGGTAGTTGATGAATTACGAGACTCTCCCCAAACGGAACTTATTGTTCTTGGGGGAGTGCTGCGTCAGTCTTACCGTTCATTAGTGGGAAATATTCCGGAAAATGCCCTTTCTCAAATTACTTCCGATTATGCTTTCCTAGGAACTTCTGGCGTGAGATCCGATGGGATGGTATTGGATTCTACCGGTATTGAAGTACCCATTAAACACAGTATTTTGGAACATTCGCTAAATACTTACCTATTAGCTGCTACCGATAAATTCCCGGGATCTGGCTTGTTAAATGTTACTTACATAGAGAACATGACCGGATTGGTAACCAGTGCTGATAGTTCATTACTTCCTGAACAAACTAAAAAAATAGAGGTGATTTTTGCATGAAGTTAGTAATCATTGGGGGTGGCGGTTTTCGAGTACCCCAGGTTATAGAAGTTCTAAGCAGCCCGGAAGCAAAACTCCGAGTAGATGAAGTTGTTCTATATGATGTTGATTGCGCACGTACAGATGCAATCATGGCGGTTTTGAGAGGGTCAGGGTTCTTAGATCGCTCGATCAGTCCATCGGTTTCAGCTTGTTGTAATCTGTCTGAGGCTCTTATCAATGCTGATTTTGTATTCTCAGCCATGCGGATTGGGGGAACTTGTGGTCGCATTACTGACGAGCGGGTTGGCTTGGGGCATGGTGTTCTAGGTCAGGAAACCGTTGGTGTCGGTGGATATGCATACGCCCTCCGTACTATCCCCGCAGCCCTAGAGCTGGCTCGCACTATTAAAAAGGTTGCACCGGAAAGTTGGACAATCAACTTCACTAACCCGGCAGGGATTATCACTCAAGCGATGCGAAAAATCTTGGGACATAAGGTAATTGGTATTTGTGATACCCCAATCGGTCTCATGCGCAGAGCTTGCGCGGCTTTAGGGGTAAACCAAGAGGATGTGCAATTTGATTATGTGGGATTAAATCACCTTGGTTGGCTGCGGACCTTGGTAAAAGATGGGGAAGATTTGCTTCCACGATTGCTCGCGGACGACGAATTACTGGATTATATGGAGGAGGCTCGCACTATAGGGGGAGATTGGATTCGCGCAATTGGGAAGCTACCTAATGAATATCTTTACTATTACTATTTAAATCGCGAATCACTGTCCCGTATTAAAAATGGGGCGCAAACCAGAGGGGAATTTCTTAACAGTCAGCAAAGCGGTTTTTATCGAGACGTGTTAAAAAACCCGCAGAAAGCTTGGCAGCTGTGGAATCAATATCATAATGAGCGAGAAGCCACTTATATGGCAGAATCGAGAGACCCAGACAAACGGGCTGGAAGGCGTGCAGAAGATATTGCGGGAGGCGGCTACCAAGAAGTTGCTCTGGGAATTATGGAAGCACTAACTCTGGATACTCCAGCTCGAATGATTCTTAATGTCGGTAATGGGGATTGCGTAGAAACTCCGTTGCTGATTCCTGAGCTAAATGCACAAGCCGTGGTCGAAGTTCCTTGTTGGGTCGATGGTAGCGGTGTTCACCCTCAGAAAGTAGCCCCGGTTACTGGGGCAGAGCTGGGTCTGATAACTTCGGTTAAAGCATGTGAAGAGTTGGTTATTGATGCTGCTATGGAAGGGGATAAAACCAAGGCTTGGCGTGCTTTCGCTTCCCATCCATTAGTAGATTCGGTATTGGTGGCTCGCAAGCTCCTAAATGACTACTGTGAGAAAAACCAGCTAATTGCCAAAGTGTTTAAAAGCTAGTTACTGATATTAAAATTTGCAGGTAGGTGAGTTTTCTTTTTAGAGAACTATATCTGCTTGATTTGGTATATCGTGATTATCGCTGCTGGCTGAGCCAGTGGAAGCCTCAGGGCGAAATGTATTAAGTTTGCAAAGTAGCTAAAGGAGAAGCATGAGCCAAGACGAAAATACCGCAAACATCGAAAACAATGCCAAGAAAACCTGCGGCTGCGGTTGCGGAGGTAAAGACAAAAGCAGAAAAACTGCCGAAGAAAAACGCACCGGCAAGCTAGGAGTACCCGCAAATGGTCGTCCAGAACTAGGCATAACTAAAAACGGTAGCTAATTGTGCAAATCTGGACACGTCCTCCCCACCTGGAAACTAACGAGCGCACGGTCGCCACTATCGGAATTTTCGATGGGGTACACAAGGGGCATACTCGGATTATTAAAACTGTAGTATCCAGGGCGAAACGAGACGGGCTATATGCGGTGGCAGTAACCTTTTCCCCGCACCCTTCGGTTATTCATAACCCAACCAACCCTACCGCCCTAATTCAACCTCTCCCAGATCGGCTAGATGCTTTAGCTGCTCTAGGGCTAGATGCCACCTGGGTAGTACCCTACACTCGCGATTTAGCTAATCAAACTCCCCAACAGTTTATTGATAGCTATTTTGTAGATGGTTTACATCTAAAAGAAATCGTGGTGGGACAAGATGTTCGTTTCGGGCGCGATAACTGTGGGGATATTGAAACCTTGCGTCAATCCGGCAGTAAACAGGACTTTCAGGTGATTGAGGTTGCCGATATTACTGACGCTCAAGCGCGACGTTACTCCTCCACGCGGGTACGGCAATGTTTGGCAAGGGGAGACGTTCAGGGCGCCGCCCAGATTTTAGGGCGCAGCTACCGGCTGCGGGGAATCGTAGAACGGGGCTTTCAACGAGGACGTCAGCTTGGTTTCCCCACCGCTAACCTGGGGCAGACTGCCGGACTGGTGATTCCCGCTAATGGGGTTTACGCGGGGCTGTTGATACGTTCAGTTCCTGGCACTAACGCGGTTGAGCATTTACCGGCCGCGATTTCGGTGGGTACTAATCCTCAGTTTTCTGGGGACAAGGTTACGGTGGAAGCTCATGTGTTAGGGCGGGCCGACCTTAATCTTTATGATGAACCAGTTGCGATAGATTTTATTGCTCATCTGCGTCCGATGCTGAAACTAGAGAGCGTAGAAAAACTGCTTGCGCGAATGGATGAAGATTTGCGTTCCTGTAGCGAAATTCTGGGTGTTCCTCCAGCTGGTAGAATTAATCCTGCGGATGTAACCGCACAATAGCTCGCTAGACAGCTACTTCGCTTACCTGGGGGTATCTGACTGCTGGAGCTGCTGGCAACGAAAAGCCTGATTTTCGCCCTTTTGAATCCATAGAGGATTTATATAGCGGGTGGTGGGGCTGCACTTATCAAAACTGAAAATAAAGGACTAGGGACGCTAACGCATGGAAACTTTGCCCTTTGTCGTGGTCGTTTTCCGCTTTGTGCTTCTTTAGTCAGTCCTTGACCAGATGATTTCGCGAGTCTCTCTGCCGTTGGTGCAAATCGGGATTGGTTTGCTAATGGCCGTTTTTATCAGCGGACCTCTTGAATTTAGTTTAGATCCCGAGCTGTTCTTGGTGCTCTTTATTGCTCCTTTACTCTATGATGAATCCCGAAACGTTTCTAAACGATTGCTTTATCGGCATTTTTCGGCAGTGCTCAATCTGGCGATTGGCTTAGTCATTTGCAGTTGTTTAGCTGTGGGTTTCTTCTTGAACTATTTAGAGCCTTCAATCCCGCTGACGGCGGCTTTTGCATTGGGGGCGGCGTTGGGACCGACCGATGCGGTTGCAGTAGGAGCCTTGTCGGGAACGGTAAAACTTAATTCGCGGCAAAGCACTTTGTTAGCTGGTGAAGCCCTGATTAATGATGCTTCCGGGATTGTTTCTTTTCAGTTCGCGGTGGCGGCCGCCGTCACTGGTGCTTTTTCTTTAACCAATGCGGCCGGAGCTTTTGCAGTTTCCTTTTTGGGGGGATTATCTTTCGGGTTGTTACTTGGGATTATATCTTTGCTGATACTAAAGGCGGTGCGGGGGATTGGGCTAGAGTCCACGGTTTTCCACGTGACTTTTGAACTGCTCTCACCTTTGGTTTTCTTTATTATTGCCGAAGAGCTGCACGTTTCCGGGATTTTAGCGGTAGTTGCCGGTGGTCTTTTGGTTACTTTACTTCCGCAGAGGACGAGTGCTTTTGCTGCTCGGGTACGTCTGGTGTCCGGTTCGGTTTGGGAAGTCGTCGCGTTTATTCTCAACGGGATTGTGTTCATCATGTTGGGTACGCAAATTCCGGGGGTGTTTAACAGTACTTGGCGTGAAAATTCTAATCCGTTATCCCTGATTGGGCTGGTTTTTGCGATAACTGTCCTCAGCGTGGTTTTACGTTTTGTATGGGTTTTGCTTTTCGATTGGCGCTACTACCGGCGTTTGCAGCGACGGGACAAATCCTCAATAGAGTTTACAGAGGTTTTTGCGGGCGGCAAGGTTCGCACTCTCAAACTTATCCAAAACGCCCTGGTCACTACGTTAGCTGGACCTAAAGGGGCAGTTACCTTATCGATTGCTTTCACTTTGCCGCTGGTGACGGCGGGAGGAAAAGAGTTTCCTGCCCGCGGCGAGTTAATCTTTATTGCTTCCGGCGTTATTTTATTGACTTTGCTGATGGCTAATTTCTTGACCCCCTTGCTTACTCCTGCTCCGGAAATACCTGATGATACCGAGCTTCATCAGGCACGTGCCCGGGTAAAGAAGCAGGTAATCAAGGTTTTGCGGGAAGAGTTCGCGCCGCGTTCCCCCTTGGCGGTCACTGTGGTTTGTACCCGTTTGACCCGCCAAATTAATGAGGATTTGGATTCTTCTCATTCCCATAATCTTTTCCGCGAGATTCGGATTGATACTATTCGTCACCAGATGCGTCTACTTGATGAAATTGCGGATTCTGGGCAGGCAGATAAAGCGGTAGTAGCGGCTATGCGCAAAGTTTTACGTCGCTCCTTACTATTGTCAGGTTCGCAGTCTACCGCGCATCATCCTGGGAAAAGCTTGCGCGGTGTTGGTCAGTTTCTGCGTAACCGTTTAGGGGACTGGTTCAAGAAGATACGTTTAAGGTCTGGTTCTATCCCGGTAATCGAAAATCCTAATGGGATGCGGTCAATGCGTTTACAGATGGAAGAGGAAGCCATTAAGTATTTGCGGGCTCGCCAAAGCGCTACCGATGATTTGGAGCGTCAAGTTGCTAGCTATCTGCTGGAAGATCACCAAGAGATAGTTAAAGTTTTGAAGAATGATTCGCGCTCTTACCGTAATGATTTGCAGGCAAAAGTCGATGACTTAGAAGAAGAGTCCTTGCGGCTGCAACTGGGCTGTATTCAGGATTTACGGGAAGACGGTACTCTCAGTGATGATTTGGCTGATGCACTGCGGCAAGAAGTTTACCTGTTACAAATGAATTATGCTGATGCTGGTCATTAAACTAAAGCACCATCACGATCTGTACTAGCACGATTTTTGCAATAATCCCGAGGGCGAAGGTCGCGGAATATCCGGATTCGCAGCGCTCATCGGGGATAGTGCTCTGTACGTGACTGAGGATTGCCGGCTGTCCCACGAAACCGGCAATTGCCCCCGCCATCCGGGCGGTTGATAGTCCCAAGATTTTCCCTAAGAACCAGAATGCTGCTAACACTGGTATCATTCCGGCAGCGGCCAGTGACCCGATTTTTACTCCGGTTAGGGAAAAGGCGCTACTGGCAAAGGCTGGTCCAGAAGATAAACCTACTGCCGCCAGGAATAACACCAGTCCCATTTGTCGCAACATATTATTTGCCGAGGGCGCGAGGGAGAATACTACTGGTCCTAGACGGTCAATACGCCCTAGTAGTAATCCCACTACCAGTGGACCTGCCGCTGCACCCAATGCGAGTGAGCCGAGAGAACCCAGGGGGATAGTGATAAGTCCAAGTGCCACCCCGGCGGCAATCCCGAGGCCGAATGGTAGATAGTCGATGGCAGAGATTTTATGTTCCGAATCCCCGAAAGTTTTAGCAATATCGTTTAACCGTTCTATTGGGTAGACAACTAATACCCGATCCCCCATTTGGAGGCGGGTTTCAGCAGTGGCAAGCATATCGGTATCGCCGCGGCGTACGCGGGTTAGGAGTGATTGAAAACGAGCCGGTAAGAACAGCCCTGCAAATTTTTTTCCCGCTAAACGCTGCTTGGAAACTGTGAAGCGACGGAAACATACATCCTCACGGCTAGCAGAGATGACATCCCCTATTGGCGTACCGAAGGTTTTTCAAGCGGTTTTACCCGCATCCGGAATGGCAATCATGAAAGCCAAATCACCGGCCTGTAATTGCA
>ENA-OQLI01002023-OQLI01002023.1-human-gut-metagenome-genome-assembly--contig:-NODE-2023-length-11537-cov-2.907362_pt1 | contig 11537 bp, 9 predicted proteins | sample MGYA00242805_ERZ504812 | MGnify/ENA primary metagenome ERZ504812 (study PRJEB26092, sample SAMD00036430) | human gut metagenome | host: Homo sapiens | study: EMG produced TPA metagenomics assembly of...
GAGCATTGTGCCTTGCGCACCTTCGCACAAAACAGACTTACCCTCTGACAGCAGGCCGTTGATCTCATGTTCGCTGTCCACAAACCGGAATTGCTTCAAGTATTCAATACCTTCAAACCATGCTTTTTCCAGCTCTGTCAGGTCATATTCATAATTCAGGCTCTTCAGGATTTGTTCGTGACGTGCTTTGGCCGCAGCGTATTTCTTGTCAAAATCATGCAGGATGTCACCCACACGCACTCCGTTACGGCTTATCTTATCCGTATAAGTGGGGCCGATACCCTTACCGGTAGTTCCCACTTTAGCATCGCCCTTTGCAGCTTCGTATGCGGCATCCAGAATACGGTGCGTAGGCAGGATGAGATGTGCTTTCTTAGAAATATGCAAGCGTTCCTTCAGGTTGTGGCCGGATGCTTCCAACGCCTCCGCCTCTGCTTTGAACAACGCCGGATCGAGCACCACGCCGTTACCGATTATATTCACTTTATCACCCTGAAAAATTCCCGAAGGAATGGAACGGAGCACATACTTCTGGCCTTCAAACTCCAATGTATGGCCGGCGTTCGGGCCGCCTTGAAAACGTGCCACTACATCGTATCTCGGAGTTAATACATCAACGACTTTGCCTTTGCCTTCGTCGCCCCACTGTAATCCTAATAGAATGTCTACTTTCATTTCTCTTTCTTATGGTTATTATTTTTCTTCTTTCGTTTATTTGCGCGGTCGCACTTGCTGCACAGTCCGTACATATACAATGAATAATGTGTCAAGTTGAAGCGACTCAGCTTTGTATTCTCAATGGCATGCTGCAATTCCTCATTCTGAAACTCAATAACCTGGCCGCACTGGGTGCAGATTTGGTGGTGATGCGTATCACGATTGTAGCTTTTCTCGTATTGGGAGGAATTTCCAAACTGATGTTTGATAATCAGGCGGGCATTGATAAGTAATATGATAGTATTATAAAGTGTCGCGCGGCTGACCCTGAAATTCTCCTGGTCTGCCATGAGCGAATAAAGCGTATCAATATCGAAATGGCCGTCTATGGAATAAATAGTATCGAGTATGGCATAGCGTTCGGGAGTCTTGCGATGCCCGTTCGTCTTGAGCTATTCTGTGAATATCTGCCTAACCGTATCTTTCACATTCTGACTTTCCCTTTAAAGGCGCAGTTTTTTAACACCCAACAACGTTAAGCCTTTTTTGCGGAAAGCAAACAAAAAAAGAAAAATTAATAATGAGAATAGTAAACCGCATTATCACTCTGTCACCTCTTCCCTTACCAGATTATAAAGAAGCTGCTCGGATTCCGAGGAAGATTCTTTCATCTCCTCCACCCTCCGGCAAACCTGAAAAGCATTTTCCTCACTATGCTGCATGAAACGGCGGATAGCGGTCAGTGCAGCATTGCGCACATGATAGGAGCCGGACAAGAAAGCGGTTACCGCCTGATCAAGGAACTCATTTTCCACGCGTTCGTTCATATCGCCTTTTTTCATCAGCAAGCGGGCAATGGTGAGAAAGCCGCAGACCTGCGTATATTCTTCCTCAGCCGCAATCCAATGGAAAGACTTGGCAGGAGCATACGGAAGATGCTGGAAAAGATTCATACAAGTAAGCTCCGCAATCTCAATATTCCGGATGTTCTCCACCCATATATCCGCAATTTCGGGCAGGAAACTGTCAACCGGCTGGAGCAGTCCCGCCAATATTTTACATTCGCGAATATCTTCTTTCCAAAGTGCCTGCGCCAAAGCGTGGTCTTTCTCGTAAGCGGCAGCAATGCTCTTGATACGGGGCAGCTCCACGCCGAAATTGAGTTTGTAGACCAAACCTTTCTCACGCATACTTTGGGACACAGCCCCGTTCATGGAGAGGCGGAGCTGTGTCTTTATTTCTTTGAGTTGTTCTGTTAGTTCCATCAATGATGAGGATTAGAGAAATGATGAATTAATTATTTACCGAAGGCAAAACGGAGTAGTCCTTGCTGTAACGCAGCATCTGTTCTGCATAACCTTCATCGTAGGTCACCGTTATATCGGTTATGTTGCCGTCGGCATCTGTCACCGCTTCATACTTAGGATTGACGAAACCTTTGTACGGAGCCAGGTTCAATTTCTTATACCGCTCCAAAACCTCCGCATGCAGTTCGGGATCCACCTTTACGGCATAGGCCTCTACCAGTTTGCGGGCGGCATCGTAGTCACCGGTGGACTTGATGCGTTGTATTTCGGCAAGCAACTCACCGAACAATTCACGCACTTTTGCGTAGTCGTTGATTACGACATAAGTTTTACCGTCTTTCTTCACCAGTTCCACCACTTTATCGGCAGCACCTTTTTCATACACCCAACGGGCTATGAGCTGGCGGTTGCGCATATGGGCCTCTTCCACGTTATTTCCCGGTTCGATGCGTACGAGCTGCGTCATCAGGCCGTTCATCAGATAGGTATAGAACTGCGCCTTATAGGCATCCTCACTGGGAGTCAGCCCTAATTCCACCAACTTCGGATCGGCCACATAGTAAAGCCCGAACAAGTCGGCACGCGCTTCTTCGATAGTAGAACCGTAGGCTTTCAGTGCATCGGGGTCTACGCCCGGAAGCAACTTACCGGAGCCATGTCCCAGACACTCATGCAAGTCGGTGTGCAGATTGTCAGTGATGTCGGCATATTGGTCTATCAGCTTCAGTTCGGCATCGCTATATACAAACTCCTCGTTGAAACCGTTGCCATGAGCAGCTTTGTTATAAGCATCCGTAATATTGCCAATCGTAACGGACTTGGAGCCATGATGGCTGCGGATCCAGTTTGCATTGGGTAGGTTGATGCCGATAGCAGTTGACGGATAAAGGTCGCCTGCCAAAATAGCAGCGGTAATCACCTTAGCCGAAACACCTTTCACTTCTTCTTTCTTGAACTGCTTCTCCACCGGAGAGTGATCCTCAAACCACTGCGCATTGCTGCTGATGATCTCCGTACGGCGGGTAGCTTCCAAATCTTTGAAATTCACCAAAGACTCCCAGCTTGCTTTCATTCCCAAAGGATCGCCATAGCTTTCGGTGAATCCGTTCACAAAGTCAATGCGGGAATCCAGATGCTTCACCCAGAGAACGGCATAATCATCAAATGTTTTCAAATCTCCCGTTTCATAGAACTCCACGAGTTTGGCAATCACCGCTTTCTGTTCGGGATTCTCGGCTACGCCTTCCGCCTTCTTCAGCCAATATACAATCTTCTCAAGGGCCTGTCCGTACAATCCTCCTACTTTCCACACCTTCTCCTGTATCTTGCCGTCTTCTTTTACCAGACGGCTGTTCAGACCGTAGGAAATCGGCGTTTCATCTTTGGGATTTTTCATCGCGCCGTAGAAATCCTCGGCTTCCTGCTGTGTCACCCCGTCGTAATAGTTGCACGCGGAAGTCAGCACCAAGTCCTCACCCGCAGCCTGGTTCACGCGCTTCGACATTACCTTCGGATCGAAGATGACCGGAGCAACCTCCTCATAAAGCTGTTCCACCGTTTGTCCCTCTGCAAGCGGAAGTTTGGAGGCATCCACGCTCAAAAGGGCTTTCCTGAAGAACTCGGGAGTGAAGCCCGGAACAAACTTTTCGCAGCCGTAATGGTGGTGAATACCATTGGAGAACCACACCCGCTTCAGATACACTTCCATAGCCTTGAAGTCCGCCGTAGTTTTGTCACCGGCATACCCTGTATAGACGGCTTCCAGCATCCGGCGTATTCTGAGGTTGTATTTTCCATTCTGGTCGAACAAGATGTCACGTCCCTGCAAAGCGGCCTCTGTGAGATAATAAACTAATTCTTTCTGTTTGAGAGACAAGTTCTCAAATTCCGGTACGCGATAGCGTAAAATCTGTAAGTCTGCAAATTGTTCCACTGTATAATCAAATTTTTCTGCCTCGGCAGTCGTTTTTTGCGCTCCGCCACAAGCCGTCAGCAAAGATGCAGCGACTGCTACGGACATCAGTTGTTTTTTCATGTGTGTCGGGAGGATATAGTTAGTATTAAAATGACAAAAGGAAGTATTCCGAAGCAACCGTCCCAGAATATTTCCTTTCATAAATTCAGCTTCACTGAATTATTTGCTTTTTACTGCACGTTTCTTGCGATAACCATTAGGAGTTTCTCCTACATATTTGTAGAATGCAGCATAAAAAGACTGACGATTAGCGAAACCAACCATCGTGCTGATTTCTTCTACATTTTTGTCAGCATACCTCTTATCTGTCAATAAATGCAAAGCATCTTTTACTCTGTACTCATTCAATAAACAAGAGTAATTCATTCCAAAACGAGAGTTTACGACTGCCGATAAATAGCGGGTATTAGTCTGTAACTCTTTAGCCAAATCTTTAGCAGAATAATTAGGATCTCTGTACTTCTTCTGTACAACGATGATATTTAATATCCTGTCATACAGTTCATCTGCCAGTTCCGGACGAATCAAGGAACGGTAGGCAGCCTTCTTTTCTTTCTTTTCGCGCAGGTTGTAGGGATGCTTCTTTGCAGCTCCCTCCTGTGCTTTTTCTTCTAAATCACTCATTGAATTAACTGGTTAGGGGTTGTTAAATTAGGAAATCCAAAGGAGTTTCCTTTAGACAACACAAAAGTCTAACATTTTTTTTTTATACGCAACTTTTCCAACAGATATTTTTAATATATAAACAGCGAAAAAGGTTGAAAAGAAGCGAAGTACGCTTAATAATAAGATTATTTAACTTTGGGCATTAAATTTAGGTTATTAAATTGAACTACACTTCCTTTGAGGTTTTATACAATAATTAATGTAACTTTGTCCCCTCAAAATATACCGCCACCTATTTATGCAACAAACGCTTAAAACATATTTCGGTTACGATAGTTTCCGCCCTTTGCAAGAAGAAATCATCCGCCATATTCTGGGCGGAAACGACGCACTTGTATTAATGCCTACCGGCGGTGGGAAATCCATTTGCTACCAGCTTCCCGCCCTGCTGCGTGAAGGTACTGCGGTAGTGGTTTCACCACTCATCTCGCTGATGAAAGACCAGGTGGAAGCACTCTGCGCCAACGGCATCAGCGCCGGTGCGCTGAACAGCAGCAACGACGAAACGGAAAATGCCGCCCTGCGCCGGGCATGTATGGAAGGGAAACTGAAACTGCTCTACATCTCTCCTGAAAAGCTATTGGCTGAAGCCAACTATCTTTTGCGGGATATGCATGTCTCGCTTTTTGCCATCGACGAAGCGCACTGCATCTCGCAATGGGGACATGACTTCCGTCCGGAATATGCGCAAATGGGAATTCTGCACCAACAGTTTCCGCAGGTCCCTGTCATAGCCCTGACCGCCACCGCCGACAAGATTACACGCGAAGACATCATCAAACAGCTTCACTTGAACCATCCCCGGATATTCATCTCTTCCTTCGACCGTCCCAACCTGAGCCTCACCGTAAAACGGGGTTACCAGCAGAAGGAAAAGTCAAAGGCAATTATAGACTTCATAGCCCGTCATCCCGGAGAAAGCGGCATCATATACTGCATGAGCCGCAGCAAGACGGAATCCGTTGCACAAATGCTCCAAAAGCAAGGCATACGCGCTGCCGTCTACCATGCCGGACTCTCTCCCACCCGCAGGGACGAAGCGCAGGATGATTTCATCAATGACCGCGTACAGGTGGTATGCGCCACCATTGCCTTCGGCATGGGCATAGACAAGAGTAACGTACGCTGGGTTATTCACTATAATTTACCCAAAAGCATTGAGAGTTTTTATCAGGAGATAGGGCGTGCCGGAAGGGACGGGATGCCCAGTGACACGTTATTGTTCTATTCGCTGTCCGACTTGATTCTGCTCACTAAATTCGCTACCGACAGCGGACAGCAAAGCATCAATATAGAGAAGCTGCAACGGATGCAGCAATATGCCGAATCGGACATCTGCCGCCGTCGCATATTGTTGAGTTATTTCGGAGAAACGGCTACCCATGACTGTGGCAACTGCGACGTTTGCAAGAACCCTCCGGAACGCTTTGACGGGACTATCATCGTACAGAAAGCATTGAGCGCCATTGTCCGTACGGAACAGCAAATCAGCACAGGTGTATTGGTTGATATCCTAAGAGGGAATATGACTCCCGAAGTAGTGGACAAGGGGTATGAACAACTGAAAACATTTGCTGCCGGACGGGAAGTGCCCGCCCGCGACTGGCACGATTATTTGTTACAGATGTTGCAACTCGGCTACTTTGAGATAGCCTACAATGAGAACAATCACCTGAAGATAACCCCCGCCGGAAGCGATGTCCTCTTCGGCAGGGCCACTGCCCGACTGGTAGTAATACGCCGGGAAGAAGCCAACGAGACCAAGCGGGGCAGAAAACGCAAACTCCCCGTTCTTTCCAAGGAACTGCCGCTGGGACTTCCCAACACCGAAAACGAAGATCTCTTTGAAGCCTTGCGGGAACTAAGGAAACGGCTCGCCGACGAAGAAGCCCTACCGGCATATATCGTCCTGTCCGACAAAGTGCTCCATTTACTCAGCACTTCACGCCCCACCACAATCGAAGAGTTTGGAAACATCAGCGGCATCGGAGAATACAAGAAGAAAAAATACGGAAAAGAATTCGTTAATCTGATACGCAAATTTAGCGATTAGCGGTTAACGGTTAGCGATTAGTGATCAGTGATCAGCGTTTTATGATTAGCGATTAACGATTAAGGGTTAGCAGTTTATAGCGTCATAGCTTAATCACTAACCGCTAACCACTATTTCCTTGTTTGTTTTAGTAGGTCGCGTAGGTCGGACTGGGGTACTCCTAATGATATGGCTTTCTCGAAATCACGTTTGGCAAGGTCTTTTTTCTTTTGGGCAAGGTAGATCTCGCCGCGCATCAGATATATATCCGGCTGCGAACTGTCCAGCCTTATTGCCTCTTCCAAGTCGACCAATGCCATATCCATGTGTTTCAGGTCCTTTTCCACTCCGGCGCGAGCCACATAGAGCATGGCATATTGGGAAGGTGACAACTGTGCATCTTTCCCTTTGGCGGCAAACATATTGTTCAATATGCGCAAGGCATCTTCATGCTTTCTCTCTTTCTGCTCTAAGGTTGCCAAGCCGAGGCGCCCGTTATAGCTGGCAGGGTTCACTTTCAACAGACGCTCATAATCTGCCTTTGCCATTTTATATTCGCGTTGCTGCATATAGATATAGGCACGCATCAGCAAAGCCTCCTCATTATTTTTCTCCAGATCCAACACTAAAGAATAATCGGCCTGTGCCAAATTATTCCGTCCCAGTTCCATATAGATAGCCGCCCGGTTCAGCAAGATAGGAACCGCCCGCGGTGCGATGTTCAGGGCAAAGTTATAAGATTCCAAAGCCTGTTCATATTGTCTTTGCCGGCGCTGTATCGTTCCGAGATTGGAGAACAGAAGGGCATTATGGGGATTTGCCGGCTCCAGCTTCAAGGCCCGGCGGATATAGTCCTCCGCCTGCGGCAGACTGTCCTGTTCGGTATAAGTGACAGCGCGGTCGCAAAGCTCCTGATAGGTTTGCGAGAACACAGGCATACCGCCTGACAACAAACACACTACGAGAAAAATCAGCTTCTTCATACTTATGATTTTATTTTTATAGTACCTGCCTTGGGAATAAATGTTTATCCCTTGCACTTATTCCAAAGGATACGTGTCGAAAGCAAACAGCTCCGTAGAAAGATACCTTTCTCCCGTATCGGGTAACAAAGCAACCACCATTTTGTTTGCAAATTCGGGGCGTTTTGCCAGCAAACGCGCCGCATAGACGGCGGCACCGGAAGATATACCCGTCAACAGTCCCTCGGCAGATGCCAGTTCGCGTCCGGCGCGAATAGCTTCATCGTCCGGCACAGGAATCACCTCATCCACCACCGAGGCATCATAAAGAGCCGGAACAAAGTTCGCCCCTATGCCTTGTATGCGGTGCGGAGCAGCCTCTCCCCCCTCAAGTACGGGAGACGATGCAGGCTCAACCGCCACAATATAAATGTCCGGATTATGTTTCTTCAATGCGCGGGCCGCACCACAAACCGTACCGCCCGTACCTACTCCCGCCACAAACACATCCACCTGCCCGTCCGTATCCCTCCAGATCTCCTCACCCGTAGTAAGCTCGTGCGCCTTGGCGTTGGAAGGATTCTCAAACTGCTGCAAAATCACAGCACCGGGTATACGGTCACGCAGTTCCTTTGCTTTGGCAATAGAGCCTGCCATGCCCGCCATACCATCCGTCAGCACGATTTCCGCTCCGAGGGCTTTCAGCAGATTACGACGTTCAATACTCATTGTCTCAGGCATGGTCAGCATCAGATGATAGCCCTTGATAGTCGCTACCATTGCCAGGCCCACTCCGGTGTTGCCACTGGTAGGCTCTATTATAGTGGCGCCGGGCTTCAGCACTCCGCGTGCTTCGGCATCCTCAATCATTGCCAGCCCCACGCGGTCTTTCACACTGCCCGCCGGATTGAAAGACTCCAGTTTGGCAACTATATCCTGTTGCAGCCCGTACTTCCGGCTGTATCCTGCCAACTTCATCAACGGAGTGCCGCCGATGAGTTCCGTCAAGTTCTTTGCTATTTTTGCCATAATCATCATTAGTTATAAAACAAGGAGATACATCAAAAATAGAATCCGTTATCATACTTTTGATGCACCTCCTCGCAAAGGTAGAAAAAAAACGCTTGTCCCTTTCTTTCCTTAATAAAGATTAGTGTTTGATGTAGTCAACAATCCATGCGCCCACCTCTTTCGTGCCATATTTGGCTCCGCCTTCCGCCTGAATTTCCGGAGTACGGACATTGGCATCGAGCGAAGCGTCTACCGCCTCGCGAACGAGTGCGCCTTCTTCTTTCAGGCCGAAGTATTCGAACAGCATGGCTACGGACAGGATCTGCGCCAGCGGATTGGCTATGTTCAGGCCCTTAGCCTGCGGCCATGAGCCATGGATAGGTTCGAACACCGGGGTACTTTCTCCTGTGGAAGCCGACGGCAGCAATCCCATAGAACCGCTGATGCAGGAGCCTTCATCGGTCAGAATATCTCCGAAAGTGTTCTCCGTCACCATTACATCGAAGAACTTCGGCTCTTGAATCATACGCATGGCGGCGTTGTCCACATACATATAGTCGGTGGTCACTTCCGGATAGTCCGGAGCCATTTCCCGGGCAATCTGTCTCCACAGGCGCGAAGAGGCAAGGACATTGGCTTTGTCCACTACCGTCAGGTGCTTGTTGCGCTTCATCGCATACTCAAAACCCACTTTCAGGATACGTTCAATCTCCGGACGGGTGTACATATTGGTATCGTAGGCTTTGTCATTGTCCTGATATTTCTCGCCGAAGTACATACCGCCGGTCAGTTCGCGGATGCAGAGGAAATCGGCTCCGTCCACCAGTTCGGCACGCAACGGGGACTTATGCAGGAGGCACTTGAAGGTCTGCACCGGGCGGATGTTGGCAAACAGCCCCAGCTTTTTGCGCATAGCCAGCAAGCCCTGTTCAGGACGTACCTTTGCGGTGGGATCATTGTCGAACTTAGGGTCACCTACGGCCGAGAAAAGTACCGCATCGGCATTCTTACAAGCCTGATAGGTAGCTTCGGGAAAAGGATCGCCCACTTTGTCGATGGCGTCCGCACCGCAGACAGCATATTCATAACTCACCTTATGGCCGAATTTCTCACAAACGGCGGTCATTACGTCCACACCTACGGCGGATATTTCGGGGCCGATACCGTCACCGGCCAATACTGCAATTTTAAAATCCATACTTATTTATTTTTTTTTAATTCATCTCCTATTTTATCTTTCATAGCCTTATTCTTGCGGCGAATACGATCTTATAAGTCATAAGTAATATCTATTTATCGTATTCTCCTTCAATGATATTCAGCATCTTCACCGTAGCCTTGATAGCCGCTTCCGTCTGGTCGGCATCCAAGCCGCGGGTGCGGAACACCTTGTCTTCAAAGCTCCATGTGATCACCGTCTGCACAAAGGCATCGGTGCGCCCGCCGGGAGGGATAGTCACCGCATAGTTCGTCAGCATCGGAAACTTGCGGCCCAAGGTCACTTTGTATATCTTGCGCAGCGCACGCACAAAGGCATCATACTGGCCGTCGCCGCTGGAACTCTCCTCATACGCCTTGCCGTTGATTTCTATTTTCAGCGTAGCCATCGGCTTCAGTCCGTAGGCAAGGTTCACGATGTAACTTTTCAGGTTCACGCGCTCATCCACTATTCCATGTTTCAGGACGTCGGACACGATGTACGGCAAGTCCTCCTGTGTCACAAGCTCCTTTTTATCGCCCAGCTCAATGATGCGTTCCGTAACTTTGCGCATGGACTCCTCGTCCAGATCCAGCCCCAGGTCTTCCAAGTTCTTGCGGATATTCGCCTTACCGCTATTCTTGCCCAATGCATATTCCCGTTTACGTCCAAAGCGTTCGGGCAGCAGGTCGTTGCAGTAAAGGTTGCTTTTGTTATCACCGTCGGCATGCACGCCCGCCACCTGCGTAAACACATTCTCGCCCACAATCGGTTTATTGGCGGGAATCACGATGCCCGAATAAGACTCCACCACGCGGCTCACATCATTCAGGCGGTTCTCGTCTATGTTGGTAATAGCACTGAAATGGTCTTTCAGGATAGCCTGCACGCTGGCAAGAGGTGCGTTGCCCGCACGTTCGCCCAAGCCGTTGATGGTGCATTCCACCTGGGTTGCACCGTTCTTCACGCCCGCCAGCGACAGCGCGGTGGCCATGCCGAGGTCGTTGTGGCAGTGCACCGACACCGTGGCCTTCTCGATGCCGTCCACATGGTCCATGAGGTACTTGATGCGCGCGCCGAACTCCTCGGGCAGCGAGTAGCCCGTGGTGTCGGGGATGTTCACCACCGTGGCGCCGGCCTTGATGACGGCTTCGATGACGCGCACGAGGAAGTCGGAGCCGGAGCGGCCCGCGTCCTCGGCGTAGAACTGTACGTCCTCGACGAAGTTGCGGGCGTACTTCACGCACTTGACCGCACGCTCGACGCACTCGTCCTCGGTAATGCGCAGCTTGTCGCGCAGGTGGCTCGGGCTCACGCCGATGCCGGTATGGATGCGCGGACGCTTGGCGTACTTGAGCGCGTCGGCCGCGGCGGCGTTGTCCTTCGCCACCGCGCGCGTGAGGCCGCACACCGTTGGCGGGTCGCATGCGAGCTCCGCGATGCGGCGGACGGACTCGCAGTCGCCGGGGCTCGAGATCGGGAAGCCCGCCTCGATGACGTCCACGTTCAGCCGGAGAAGTTGACGCGCCACGACCAGCTTCTCCTCGGTGTTCCTGGAGGCGCCCGGCGACTGCTCGCCGTCGCGCAGCGCCGTATCGAAGATGTTGTACTTGCCCGTCATTTTCGTGTTCCTTCCTACTCGGCCAGTATCTGTTTAACTATCATTCCACATCTCCAAACCCCCCTTCACGGAATTCCCCACCACCTCACCAAACCACCCAGCACACCG
>ENA-OQLI01002025-OQLI01002025.1-human-gut-metagenome-genome-assembly--contig:-NODE-2025-length-11527-cov-7.168772_pt1 | contig 11527 bp, 10 predicted proteins | sample MGYA00242805_ERZ504812 | MGnify/ENA primary metagenome ERZ504812 (study PRJEB26092, sample SAMD00036430) | human gut metagenome | host: Homo sapiens | study: EMG produced TPA metagenomics assembly of...
TAATTTTTCATTGTGAAGCTGTTTGATGATTTCTACCTTTTGAGCTCCGTTGTACTTTCGTTGTCCCTTTGGCATACAAAAACACCCCATTTCCTAAACAGTATACCATACTGTCTAACAAATGGGGGGCAGTTCAATGTCAGTGCGATTGGTCTCCAGTACGTACTGGTATATTCCATTACAATACGGATATCGCCTCCCAGTTTTTTGAGTGTGGATGCCAGCTTTTTCAAGTCACTGTTCGTGTGGTGGACCTCGAAAGGCCGAAGTACGATTTCGCCTCCGGGTCTCCGTACCGCAACTGTGCTTTTGCTCTTAGACACATCGATACCAACGGCGGTAATAACAGCAACTTCCATTTTTCTGACCTCCTTTAATGCCGGTTCCGCCTATGCCCATCACCGATTCAGCTTGCTTTGTGACACGAATGTACAGTGACAAGAGCCACCGATAACTCAACCTGCGTCAATCGAACGCTGCAATGGAGATGGCGGAGAACAGTTTGCGCGTACGAGCGTTCAGCTCAAGCAATGCTTCGTTCTCTCAGCACATCTTCATTGTAGCTTAGGTTTGGGCATCTGTATAGCTCACTGGCTGTGAGCTTCTCAGAACCAACACCATTGTAGCAAGCAATGCAGACGTATATACATCTGCTTCTTTTGCGTTGCAAAATACTTGTTGGGGACACCCAAACCCTTAAACTGCATCCGATGAATGCAGACTTAGCGTCTCTAAATGAGAAAGTTTATGGCTCTAACACATTGTCAGCCATTGGTAAACAACTTTTTCCAGCCAAAAAAGAAAATAGCAATGATTAAAGATGAACATTGCAGAAAAATGTGATACAATAGAAAATGAAAATCCAAACAACAGGAGGAATCCCCTCGTGGCCAACAACGTGAACGTCAAAAAACTGGAAGCTGACCTGTGGGAGTCGGCAGATCTGCTGCGTGCAGGCTCTAAACTCACCTCGAACCAATACTGTATGCCGGTACTGGGACTGATTTTTCTGCGGTATGCGTACAGCCGCTTCAAACTGGTGGAGCAGGAGATCCGGAAAGACCGTCCCATGCGCGGTGGCCGGGTGCTGCCGGTGGAGCAAAGCGACTTTGCCGAGAAGAGTGCACTGTTTCTGCCCAAGGAAGCGCAGTACAATTACTTAGTCAATTTGCCCGCCAACATCCCGGAGCAGGGGCTGACCGGCATCGAGGGCAATCCTCTGAACAGTCTGGGCGAAGTGGTGAACAACGCCATGGAACTGGTGGAGCAGCAGAGCGAGCAGCTGCAGGGCGTTCTGCCGAAGGACTACACCATCTTCTCGGATGAACTGCTGGGGGAACTGCTGCGCATCTTCAACAATGATGCGTTGGACGATGTGGGCGGCGATGTGATCGGCCGTATCTACGAGTACTTTTTGAATAAGTTTGCCAAGAACGTGGCACAGGATGACGGCGTGTTCTTTACGCCGAAATCGCTGGTGAAGATGATCGTCAATGTGCTGGAGCCTGCCCACGGTGTTCTGCTGGACCCGGCTTGCGGCAGCGGCGGTATGTTTGTGCAGACCGGCGACTTTGTAAACCATGCGGGCATGATCGCCAACAACACCATGACTTTCTACGGACAGGAAAAGGTGGAGTACAACGCCAAACTCTGCCTGATGAACATGGCCGTGCATGGCCTGACCGGCGTGATCAAGTCCGGCGATGAAGCCAATACCTTTTATCATGATGCCCACAACCTGAACGGCTGTTGCGACTATGTGATGGCAAATCCACCGTTTAACGTGGATAAGGTTAAGTCGGAGTCGGCGCAGAGTGCCGGGCGGCTGCCCTTTGGCCTGCCCGGCGTGAACAAGGCAAAAGAGGTGGGCAACGCAAATTATCTGTGGGTGTCCTATTTCTACTCCTACCTGAACGAGCATGGCCGTGCGGGTTTTGTGATGGCGTCCTCGGCTACCGACAGTCAGGGCAAAGACAAGGACATCCGTGAAAAGCTCATCCAGACCGGCCATGTGGACGTGATGATGAGCGTGGGCAACAACTTCTTTTACACCAAGAGCCTGCCCTGTTCGCTGTGGTTTTTGGATAAGGGCAAGCCGGAACATCTGCTGGACACCGTACTGTTCATCGACGCCCGCAACTATTATACCGTGGTGGACCGCACCCAGAACGAGTGGAGCGACTGGCAGCTGAAGAATCTCAACGCCATTGTCTGGCTCTATCGCGGTGAAGAGGACAAGTACAAGGTGCTTCTGGCGGAGTATCACGCAGAACTGGCGGACGACCGCCCCTTTGCAGAGATTCAGGCCGCACTGGAACAAAACGTGCAGGCCAAGCGGGAAGAAGCCAAAGCCGCTGTGGAGGCAGCACCCCGCAAAGAGCGCAAGACCACGCAGGAAAAGTTCGACAAGGAGCTGGAAGCCCTCAGCGAGAAGCTGACCGTTGCCAAGGAGGCCGTCTGGCTCACCGAAAAGTTTGGCGAGGGCGTTTATCAGGACATTCTCGGTCTGTGCAAGGTGGCCAGCCGCGACACCATCCTCAACGAGAAAGGCGCATCCCTGACGCCCGGTGCCTATGTGGGCGTTGCACCCGTGGAGGATGACGGCGTGGATTTTGCCCAGCGGATGAAAGAGATCCACAAGGAACTGCTGGAATTGCAGGCAGAGTCCAACCGCCTGATGGAAACCATCTCGAAGAATCTGGAGGAGATGGGGGTATGAAGTGGGAAAAGGTGAAGCTGGGAAATGTGACGGATTCCTGCTTGGGAAAAATGCTTGACCAAAATAAAAACAAAGGAGACTATCAGCCGTATCTTGCAAATGTAAATGTTCGATGGGGTGAATTTGATTTAGAAGATTTGCCGTTAATGAAATTTGAAGAATCAGAACAGGAACGATATGAACTAAAATATGGTGATTTAGTTATTTGCGAAGGTGGGGAACCGGGACGGTGTGCGATTTGGAAAGAACAAATTCCAAATATGAAAATTCAAAAAGCGCTTCATCGAGTTAGAGTACATGACTGCCTTGATTATAGGTATCTGTTTTATTGGTTCCTTTTGGCAGGCAAAACAGGCGAATTGGATCAGTATTTTACAGGCGCAACGATTAAGCATATGCCGGGGCAAAAATTAAAGGAAGTGGTAATTGATAAACCGCCATTGGAAATACAGCACCGCATTGCAGATATTCTCTCGGCTTATGATGACTTGATTGAAAACAACCAGAAACAAATCAAACTGCTGAAAGAAGCAGCCCAGCGGCTTTATAAAGAGTGGTTTGTGGATTTGCACTTTCCGGGGCATGAAAACACGAAAATTGTGGATGGCGTGCCGGAGGGGTGGCGCGGAGGGCTGTTAAAGGAACTTATCAGCGTTAATTATGGAAAAGACCACAAAAAAGTTCCTGATGATGGAAATATCCCTGTTTATGGTTCTGGCGGTTTAATGCGAAAATGTAATAAATCGCTGTTTTCTGGTGAGGCAGTCCTGATTCCTCGAAAAGGCTCTTTGAATAATATCATGTATGTAGATGAAACATTTTGGACAGTGGACACAATGTTCTATGCTACGATGAAACAACCACATACAGCCGTTTTTGTATATTTCTTTGTCAAAGCATTTGATATGTACTCCATGAATATTGGTGCGGCAGTACCCAGCATGACGACAAAGATTCTGGACGCGATGGATGTGGTAATTCCCGATAAAGAAACTCTAGAAAAGTTTGACAAATACGCAAAAGTGTATTTTAATAAAATAAAGACGCTGCAAGGACAAAATGAGCAGTTAAAGACAGCGAGAGATTTACTGTTGCCAAAGTTGATGAGCGGGGAAGTGGAGGTGTGACATTATGGATATGCCAAAAGATTTTTATGATATGGTACGTGCGGATATTGAACGATTGAGTAATACTCAAAATTTAAGTGACGATGAACGCTTGAAATTACATAGAGAAATAGACGGAAAATACCAAGCATGTGTAAAGCAATGGTATGATGGTCTGTGGTACAATGATAGAAATGCGAAAATGGTCTTTTATGGACATCTGGTAGAACACCCGAATTGTGTGGTTGAAAATCTGGAAATGATGAAAGCAAAGCTGGAAACGTACAAATACCAGATGAATGCGGTACAGTTGCCCAAACCGGAAGTTTCTAATTCGCAGATTGTCAATGTTACCAACAGCGTGAATGTTAACGTTACATTTGAGCAGGTGCGCAAAGAAGTAGAAGAAATGACTTCACTCACGAATGAACAGACACAGGAAGTGCTGGATAAAATTTCTGAGATTGAAGAAGTGGTGAAGTCCAAAGACGGCAAAAAGTCAAAATGGGAAAAAGTAAAACCTGTTTTGACGTGGCTGGCAGATAAGAGCTGTGATGTGGGGATTGCATTGTTACCGCTGCTGTTAAAAATAGGATAGCAATAAAATAGCTTGAACTTTGATGAAAGGGGTGTTCATAATATGTCAGATTCTCTTAATAAATATTGCTCTGAAGCAAAGGATCTTAAGGACGTAAAAGATGCGATGAATAAAATTCAAAAACTTCGTGCTCAAATGAAGAATCCGACCAGAGATGGAATGATTGAAGCGTTGCGAGATGCAAAAATGAGTGCGCTGATGGAAATTTCGGCCTTGGAAATGGCACAGGGGGCGACAAATTGGGTGCCGTTTTCAGAGGCATCAGATAGTACGCTGTACACACTCCTAGGACAGTATGAACGAGGATTGAGACTCCATTGTATTGCTAAAATAGGTGAAAAAGCTTTTAATGAACAAATGATTAGAAAATGAAAAGAGGCACACAATGCAATTTACAAAATACGATTTGGGGCAACTGGATAAGGGCCGTGTTGTAGAAATTATTTTAAAGGGAAATGCTGCAAATGTCCGATTGATGGACAGTAGCAATTTCAACAATTACAGAAATGGACGAAATCATCGATATATTGGAGGGCTTGCAAAGAAATCACCAGTTAGATTGCAGACGACGCACTCAGCGCATTGGTATGTTGCAATCGATTTGGCGGGGTTGGATGGAAGAGTTCAAAGTTCAGTTCGGGTTTTACCAGCACCGTTACCGCAAATAGAAAATCGTCCGCTTGCAGAGGTTCCATCGCTTGTCCATAATAACGGCTTGATTATGAATGAAGACGCTGGAATTGAACCAGAGTATGACGTTTTTATTTCTCATGCATCTGAAGATAAAGATGAGGTTGTCAGGCCACTTGCAAATGCACTTAAAAATCTTGGTATAAAAGTTTGGTATGACGAATTTGAAATGAGAATAGGAGATAGTCTGAGAAGAAAAATTGATAAGGGATTAGCAAACAGTCGATTTGGAATCGTTGTGGTATCACGTGATTTCATAAAAAAGGGCTGGACAAATTATGAGTTGGACGGCATTATAACAAAGGCTGTATCAGGTGAGCAAATCATACTCCCCATTTGGCATAATATTACGAAGAAGGAAGTTATAGATTATAGTCCTTCTTTGGCAGATAAATTAGCAAGAAATACGGCAATCGATACCGTGGAGGATATTGCTAAAGAAATTGCAGATGTAATAAAAACGAATCGTTGAAATTACGATGAAGAGGTGATCCTATGAGCCGCGAATACTCCGAAAATGTCCTTGTCCAGAACAGCGCAGGCAACCTGCTGCAAAACGTTCTGGGCTGGGAGGTCGTGATGGCTTACAACTCCGAAAAGCTGGGGCCGGACGGGACGTTGGGCCGCACCAGCTATGGGGAAGTGCTGCTGACCCGGTATTTTCGGCAGGCGCTTTTGCGGCTGAACCCGTGGCTTACCCCGAACCAGCTGGACGAGGTGCAGAAGAAATTCACGGCGCACGTTTCCACCGCATCCCTGATGCAGATCAATGAGGAAAAGTATTTTCTGCTACGGGATGGCATCCCGGTGACGGTCAAGCGGCTGGATGGCCGCACCGAAACGCGGAGTGCGGCGGTGATCGACTTCAAAAAACCGGAAAATAATCATTTCCTCGCCGTAAAAGAAATGAAGATCCACTCGCAGCTGTACCGCCGCCGGACAGACATTGTGGGCTTTGTCAATGGCATTCCGCTGCTGTTTATCGAGCTGAAAAAGCCCACCGTGGATGTGCAGAACGCCTACATAGACAACTATCGGGATTACCTCGATACCATTCCGCAGTTGTTCTATTACAATGCCTTTCTCATGCTGTCCAATGGATTGGAAGCCAAGGTGGGCACGCTTGGCAGCAAGTACGAGTTTTTCCACGAGTGGAAGCGTCTGAAGGAAAGCGATGCGGGCAGCGTGGAACTGGAAACCATGCTGCGGGGCATCTGCGAGAAAAAGACCTTCCTCGATCTGCTGGAAAACTTCATCCTTTACGACCATTCCGGTGGGCGCACCACCAAGATTCTGGCCCGCAACCACCAGTACCTCGGCGTCAACGAGGCTGTCAGTGCTTACGAGAACCGCAAGCTGAAAGACGGCAGGCTGGGTGTGTTCTGGCACACGCAGGGGTCTGGCAAGAGTTATTCGATGGTCTTTCTGGCGCAGAAGATCCGGCGCAAGTTTGCAGGCTCGCCCACCATTGTGGTACTGACCGACCGTGACGAGCTGAACCGGCAGATCAGCGATACCTTTGAAAACTGCGGTCTGCTGGGCAAGACAAAGGCTTCACAGTTCATTGCATCCAGCGGTACAGACCTTGTAAAAAAGCTGCAGGGCAACCCCAGCTTTGTGTTTACCCTGATCCAGAAGTTCAACCTGCCCAAGGAGCCGCCCATCTACCCGGATCACGACATTCTGATTTTGTCGGATGAAGCCCACCGTAGCCAGTACGGCATTTTTGCAGACAACATGATGCACCTGCTGCCCACGGCGTCCCGCATCGGCTTTACCGGTACACCGCTGCTGGCGGATGACCATATTACCGAGCGCACCTTTGGCGGGTATCTGTCGGTGTATGATTTCAAGCGGGCAGTGGAGGACGGCGCAACGGTACCGCTGTACTATGAGAACCGCGCGGATAAGATCGCCCAGTTGGACAAGCCGGAGATCACCGGGCGGATCCTGGATGCCATTGAAGCTGCCGACCTTGATCCCTCGCAGGAGGAAAAGCTGGAACGCGAGTTTGCAAAGGAGATCCATATTCTCACCGCAGATGAACGGCTGCGCTCCATTGCAAAGGATTTTGTGGAGCATTACTCTGACCTTTGGACCAGCGGCAAGGCGATGTTTGTCTGCCTGAATAAGGTCACCTGTGTGCGGATGTATAACTATGTGCAGGAATGCTGGCGGGCAAAGATCAGGGAGCTGGAAGCCCGGCAGGGCACAGTGACCCAGCAGGAAGCACAGGAGCTTGCCCGCAAACTGGCATGGATGAGAGAAACCGAAATGGCAGTGGTGATCAGTCAGGAGCAGAACGAGGTGCAGACCTTCAAAAAGTGGGGGCTGGATATTCTGCCGCACCGTGCCAAAATGGAAAAGCGGGAGCTGGATAAAGAATTCAAGGACAGCAGGAATCCGTTCCGGGTGGTGTTCGTCTGTGCCATGTGGCTGACGGGCTTTGATGTAAAGTGTCTGTCCTGTCTGTATCTGGACAAGCCGTTGAAAGCCCATACCCTGATGCAGACTATTGCTCGTGCAAACCGTGTTTCGGAGGGCAAGAGCAACGGCCTAATCGTGGACTATATTGGTATCGTAAAGGCGCTGCGCAAGGCTCTGGCAGATTATACGGTCAGCAAGAACAGCCCGGCGGGCATTGACCCAACGGTGGACAAAACGGAGCTGATTCAGCGTATTTGCACGGTCATCGGAAAAACGGACGGCTTTCTGGCAGAACACGGGTTCCGGCTGCAGGAACTGGTGGATGCACAGGACTTTGAGAAGATGAACCTTGTACAGGATGCAGTCAACGCGATGTGCGAGACGTTGGAAACCAAGAAAACCTTCCAGACCTATGCGTCTGAACTGGCGCGGCTGTTCCGCTACGCAGACCGTGACGATGTGGACGATACCGTGCGCGCCCGGAAAAACGCAATTCTCGCCATCTACGAGGGCTTGCAGCAGAAGCGGAAACACGCGGACAATACCGACCTGATGGTGCAGATCAACGGCATCGTCAACGAGTACATCCATGTGGAAAAGCCGGATCAGGAGGCTGTACCTTCCCGGCAGTTTGACATCAGCAAAATTGATTTTGAGCTGCTGAGCCGGGAGTTTGCCCACACCCGGCGGAAGAATCTCTTGCTGCGCGATCTGGATGAACTGGTGAATCAGCAATTGGCGAAAATGCTGTTTACAAACCCGCAGCGCATTGATTATTATGACCGCTATCAGGAGATCATAGATGCCTATAATGCAGAGCAGAACCGGGCAACCATTGAGAAAACCTTCATGGATCTGATGGAGCTTGCAAGTTCACTGGACACGGAGCAGCAGCGCTATGTACGTGAGGGCTTTTCCAGCGATGAGGAGCTTTCGGTGTACGATTTGCTGTTTTCGGAGAACCTCACGAAGCAGGAAATTGAAACGATCAAGAAGGTGTCTGTGGACTTGTTGACAAAAATCAAACAGCAGATCGCCAAACTCGACCATTGGACGGACAAGCAGGAAACTAAGGCAATTGTGGATAACCTGATTCGTAATACCCTTTGGCAAGAACTTCCCAATAGCTATGATGTAAGCGATATCCAGACCTACCAGAAGAAAATCTACGAGTATGTATATATGCGCTACCCGGAAGTAGCATAACGCAAAAATCACCCCAGAGAGAACGCACAAGAGGCTATTCTCTCTGGGGTGATTGCGTATCAAATCATCTGAAAATGCTTTAATGCTTCCACAATCGCATCCTCTTTTTCCTTCGGACACTTAGGAGGAGAAAGTTTGAAAAAACAGACGGGCGGGTGTGAAAGCGGGTAAATCGACATGGAAAAGATCAAAGCGGATGCTTCCCGAAAAACTGCTGGGCAATTCCATCCAGCTGTGCGGTGATTTGCCGAAAATCCTGATTGAGATCCAAGGTGCGTGCACCGATCTGATTGCCGCCTAAGTTGAAGAGACAATTCGGCGTGATGGCTTCCTGCGTTTTGGCGTAGACTAGCAGCCCGGAAACGTTTCCAGTATGGGTAGCATCCTGATTTTTAACGTAGGTGTAGATCTGGTAGAGGTTGGCAGAATGCAGGGTCTCTTTATTAAACTGCTGCTGCAATGTCTGGCTGTAATACTTGGCATCCAGAATGAGAACTTTTTCGCGAAAACGCAGAAAAATATCGGTTTGCATGGCAGGGAGAAACCGCAGCATGGCAGCATCGTGCTCTCCCACAAGATCCCATTTGACCTGCGCAGCCTTGACCTCAGTAAGGTAGGGATGATTTTGTCGGTAATACTCCAGAATAAAGCGTTCGTACAGCTTTGCCATGCGTTCATCCGAAAATGCTGTCATTTTATAGCTGCCGTTTTCGGTGGTCTGCAGCATATCGTGCAGCACGAAATAGCAGAGATTCAACAGCATCTCGTAATTCTGGTTGCTCCGCTGATAATGTAACTGCTTCCATGGGATTTGAGAGGGAAGCAGTGCAGAAACCGTGTCCAGAAACAGAAGCGCTTTCTTCAATTCCACTTTGCGCTCAGTAGAAACATTCTTATCCCGAAGCAGCACATGCAGGGTGGTTTTCAGAATCTGGTTATACAGGTTATCCTCGGAAAGCTCGTCAAAGGTACAGGCGACCTGTGGCTTGTGCTGGATACGGGTCTTAATGGTCCGCGGAAGATCCAGCTTTCCACGCAAAACTGACCGGGTCTCGCTTCGGGAAACATATTCTCGATAGAGCCCCTGCTTCAGCTGCCGGGAAACACCCTTTGCAAGGATGGCAGCAAACAAATCGTCGATACGCTCAAACTTTTCCGAGGCGATGCACTGATAATCCTGCTGCTGCAGCACCTGATAGGCGTAGGAGAGCATGTAGTAGATGTTCTGGATAAAGATCCCTTTGTCAGTCGTTATTGAAAACACCACGCAGATTCTTTTCCCAACGGTGCAGTTTGTCGGGCGCGTCGAACCAGTATTCTGCCAGCGTAGGCAGAAGGTCAAACTCCACCACAGAGCGCATCCAGTCAGTGGTGCAGGCAGCAGGGTCGGCCAGACAAAAGTAACTGTGACCAACACGAAATCCGGGACCGAGGGAGGCATCTGTGGTAATTTCCCGGTTCAATGCCTTGATCTGTTCCACCAGAGCATTGAAGGTTTCATTGTCAAGCGCAGATTGATATTTCTGGAATCCATCGGAGGTGAACGCCGGTTCAATCTCGAAGAAACTGAAGCGTCTGCGCAGTGCATAGTCGATCATGGCCAGGCTGCGGTCGGCAGTATTCATCATACCGATAATGTACAAATTTTCCGGGACATAGAAGGGCATCCCGTTATAGGCCAGTGTGATCTTTTCGCCCCGATGGTCGCTTTCAATCAGCATCATCAGCTCGCCGAAGATCTTGCTCAGGTTGCCCCGGTTGATCTCATCGATCAGGAAAAAGTATTCTCGGTCGGGGTCGTTGGAAGCCTTCTGGCAGAAGCGGTAAAATACACCCTCTGTCAGCTTGAAGCCGGAGCCGTCCGGCCGGTAGCCCAGCATGATATCCTCGTAGGAGTAATTCTGGTGGAACTGAACAAACTCAACCCGGGAGGAATCAGCTTGACCCATTATAGAGTACGCCAGCCGTTTGGCAGCATAGGTCTTTCCAACGCCGGGTGCACCTTGCAGAATGATATTTTTCTTGTGGCGTAGCAAAGAAACCAACACTTCATAGCGTTGCTCACTCAGAAAAACATCGTGCAGAAAATCAACTCTGGTGTAGCTGTCGGCAGATGCCTGCCGGACGGGAGCAGGGTTTTCATCCCGGATCAGATCCAGAATAAAGTTGTACTCACCCTCCGAGAGCTTGAACAGGCTTCCGTTCGGCTGTACGAAGAACTCCATTTTCTCCAGCTCAGGGAAAGCCTTCAGTACAGCATAGTCAATGGGGGAAGTCAGGCTCTCGGTCTTTTCAAAATAAATCGCGTTGCCGTTGCTTTCCTGTGTGATCTTGGCCAGAGCTACCACTCGCTTTACCGGATTGGCCTCATAGCCGATCACTAGATCCCCGGCTTTTGCATCGAGGAAATTCTGGAAAATCCTCTCGACAGTGAGATTCATTCCTTTGATCCGTCAAAAATTAAGCTGGAAGCCGGTTCCACCGATGTGGGAGACGTGGGATATGCCGTACCGACCCTGAATATCAATGTGGCGACCTGCTGTATTGGAAATGTGGGTCATACATGGCAGATGACGGCTCAGTCATGCAGCCCGATTGCCCATAAGGGACTTCTGACGGCTGCCAAGGTGATGGCGCTGGCATCGGTCAGGACGATGGATCGCCCGGATGTAATAGAAGCGGCCAAAACGGAAGTGAAAAAGAGCAACGGCGGGAAATACACCCGTCCGCCGCCCGATTCAGTAAAACGCGCGCTTGACCACTATTAAGAATTTTAATAAA
>ENA-OQLI01002029-OQLI01002029.1-human-gut-metagenome-genome-assembly--contig:-NODE-2029-length-11508-cov-3.694754_pt1 | contig 11508 bp, 10 predicted proteins | sample MGYA00242805_ERZ504812 | MGnify/ENA primary metagenome ERZ504812 (study PRJEB26092, sample SAMD00036430) | human gut metagenome | host: Homo sapiens | study: EMG produced TPA metagenomics assembly of...
CCATCTTCACTCAGCCAGTCCGAACACCCTGCCAAGGCAGACGACAGGGCCATTATCATAAAAATTTTTATTGCTTTCATAACATTCTCTTTTTTTACATTGACAAATTAATACCAAACATCCAAGTGCTGTAACTCGGCGCTGTACGCCCGTTAGCACCTTCCGGGTCTATACCTGTGAAGTTTGTAAATATCGCCGGATTATTCGCACTCAAGTAAATACGGATTTTATCCATCAGCACTTTCTTACTCCACATTTCGGGCAGCGTATAGCCCAAAGTAATATTCCGTATTCTGAGGAAATCCGCCTTGTCATATCCCAATGTAGAGATATAATCCAGTTTCTCCACATCCACACTCGGTCTTGGGAAAGCATTGGTAGGGTTGGTAGGAGTCCAGTAGTCCACTTTTACTGTATTACCGCGTCCCGGCTTCTCCATAAACTCAATGTTGTTTCTCAACAATCCGCCCACGCTGGCATACAGGAACACAGACAAATCAAACCCCTTGAACTCAAAATTATTAACCATACTCGCTACAAACTTGGGACGCACACTTCCCAGTATTTGCTTATCTTCTTCCGTAATTTTATAGTCACCATCCACATCCTCCAACCGGATAGATCCGGGCTTAAAGTTAGCCCCCTTCTCGTTGAACTTAGCCATTTCAGCCAGATCATTTTCCGTATTTTGCCAAATACCTATCTTCTTATAATTATAATAGACATCAATCGGTTGACCGATAAACCAAAGATTACCCACATCATCAGTCTTTCCATTATACAACTCTACAATCTCTTCTTTATTGGCAGAGAAAGTCAGATCCGTACTCCAAGTAAAGTTCCTATTCATTATATTACGAGTATTCAACGTAATCTCAACACCCTTATTTCTGGTAGAGCCTACATTGGACATCACGCTGGAGAAGCCCGAAACAACAGGTAATTGGCGTTTGAGCAACAAATCTTTCGTATTCTGCAGATAGAACTCAACAGTACCGTTAATACGGTTCTTCAAGAAACCGAAATCCACACCTACATTCCATTGGTCAGTGGTCTCCCAAGTGAGCTGGTCATTTGCCATAACGGAAGGAGCATAGCCTATATATTCCGAACTCCCATTATTGAACACATAATGTCGCAAAGCCAGTTGCCCCTTGGTCTGATACGGGCTGACCGCAGAATTACCGGTCTTTCCGTAACCGACACGCAATTTCAGGTTATCCAACCAAAGAAGATCTTTCATAAACGGTTCGTCACTGATGCGCCAAGCCAATGCAGCAGAAGGGAAAAGCACCCATTTATGCCCCTCGGCAAGTCTGGAAGAACCGTCATAACGGGCAGATAGCGTTAACAGATAACGCCCCATATAGCCATAATTGACACGTCCCATAAAAGAAGCCATATTCCATTTTATGTAGTCACTTCCCACCCCGTCAATCATCAGTCCGGAAGCCAAGTCGTAATACTTCAAGATGTCAGAAGGCAATTTCTGCACTTTCCCACTAAGGTCTTCCTGCAAATCCTGTTGAATGGATTGCAACAGTGTCACGCCTAATGAATGTTTTTTATTAAAATCACGATTGTACGAAAAGTAGTTTTCCCACGTCATCATCGTATATTTAACTACGGAGTTAGAAGCAAAAGAGTTTCCCAACTGACGTTCGGTAGTAGCGGAAGCGAAATATTCATAATTCTGTTCCGTTCGAGAGTCTATACCCAGATTTGAACGGAAAGTAAGCCCTTTCACCGGAAGTTTAATATCGGCAAAGTAACTGCCCAAGAAACGGCTGTTCTTCAGCGGACGATCTACGGCTCCGTCCACCATATTCATCAATGGATTATACATTTGCGAGTCACCACCCACCAATCCGGGATATGTTCCGTCCTCATTCTGAAATTTTCCAAGCGGAGTGATGCGATACAAGTACATATCTTCTTCCATACCGCTTCCACGATTTTGTACGGAATGAGAATATTGTGTCTGCCCGCCTATCCTTATATATTCATTTATTTTGTGATTGAGATTGAAGCGAATGGAGAACCGTTCATAGTTCTGATCTTTCATAATACCGTCATTCTTATTGTAAGTAGCTGAGGCCATGAAGTTTGTCTTTGTTCCACCACCTCTTACATTCACCTGATGATCTGTAATGATACCGGTACGGGTAACTTGGTCGAACCAATCAAATGAACGGACTTTGGACGGATCATAGTTCCCGTTCTCATCGTATGCCATCATCACAGATTCGAGCACATAGGCATCTTGCTTAAACATAGGTAACAGCATATCCAACTCTTTATCGGGAACATCTGACAAGTATTTATTGGATCCTGTGCTATTTCTGTATGCCTCGCGCGTATATTCTGCATATTCGGCACCATTCATCATCTCCAGTTTGTTCTGTATGGTCTGTATTCCCACATATCCGTTGTAGTCTACATGCGTTCTTCCCTCTTTACCCTGCTTGGTAGTTATCAAGATAACGCCGTTAGCACCGCGCGAACCGTAAATAGCCGTTGCCGAAGCATCTTTAAGCACTTCCATGGATTCAATATCTGCCGGACTAATCTCGCCCATCCCCCCTGTCACTGGAATACCGTCTATTACAAACAGCGGATCATTGCTGGCATTAATGGAACGCTTTCCGCGAATCAACACAGAAGGCGATGAACCCGGCGACCAGTTCGACGTAGATACCACAACTCCTGAGGCGCGTCCTTGCAAAGCCTCTGCGGCCGTAGTAGCCGGTACGGCAGATATGGTTTCAGCATTCAAAGAAGCCACAGAGCCTGTCAGGTCGCGTTTTTTCACACTACCGTAACCCACCACCACAACCTCATCCAGCTGTTTGGAATCCTCGGATAAGGTAACGTTGACAGATTGTTTGTCTTTCACCGACAACTCCCGGTCTTGATAGCCGATATAAGATATAGCAATCAACGCATCGGACGGCACATTGTCCAAAGTAAAAATTCCATCTACGTCTGTTATCGTTCCATTCGTAGTGCCCTTCACTAATACGGTTGCACCGATTACCGCTTCTCCCTTTTCGTCTATCACTTTACCGGTGACCCGCTTTACCCCCTCTTGCTGCCGTTTCTCGTTCTTCCTTTTGGACAGTAGAATCATTTTATTCCGGATCGTAAAAGTCAAATCTTTGTCCAGAATTTCCGAAAGGACTTGTTCCACCGGTGTATTCTTAAAATAGCCGGTAATTTTTTTCGTTTCATCTACCTCTTTCAGTTCATAGATAATAGACAATCCCGTTTGATGTTCTATCTCAGTGAGAACACTTTTAAGAGACTGATTTTCAAAACTTTTACTCACATTCTGTGCTTTCGTGACGGCACAAACAGTGCATAGGGCTACATATAAAAGTAGCCTACTTACTTTTTTTCTCATGTTGTCAGAATTAGAATTGTTTTTACAATAAAACTTTAGTCCGCTTATCGCTTTCAGACATAGTACTTAATTTTAAAGGTTGAACCAAGCTCCTGTATTTGCGTCCAAAAACAGAGAGCAAAAACATGTTTTATTCCTTAATATATATATTATCTTCCTTATATTCAATAGTGACAGGCATAATCTCTTGCAGCGCTTTCATCACCTCGCCTATTGTCTCCCGGTTACGGAGCGAGATACGGAAAGCTTTGCTGCCAAGTGCTTCAGACGCAATCCTTATCTGAACATTATACTGCCGCGAAAGTTTCATGGCCAGTTCTTTCAGCGTAATGCGTTCAAATTCCACCTGATTTTTCAACCATGCCGTAGAATGCGTGGCATCAACTTTTGTTTTTTGCAATCTTCCGGTTGCTACATTGAGACGCATAGATTCCCCCGGAACTATCTTATAAATATTCTTTTCGTGCAGAAGTTCCACTTTCCCTTCAAGCAACGTAGTCGTTACGTACGGATCACCCGAATAAGCAGAAACATTGAACTTCGTGCCTTTCACCAACACCGCATACGCAGGCGTTTCCACCTTAAACGGAATACCTTCGTGCCGGGTAACTTCAAAATAGCCTTCACCTTCCAACTTCACCACCCGGTTCTCCTTATCAAACCTATTGGAATATATTAACTTAGAACCTGAGTTCAGCCAGACATTTGTTCCGTCGGACAACGTTATCTTGCTTTTCTCCCCGAAAGGCACTTCCAGCGTAAAGTACGTTTCAGGTTGCAGGCATGTCACCGTATAGCCTATTCCCAGCGTTGCTCCGGCAGTAAGGATAACAATGGCCACAACAGCAGCTATCTTCCTCCAGAAAGCCCCCACACCGGGCAGCAACATCGGAGTTACCGCTTTCCGGGTATGCAATCTTGCTTGCAGCTTCTCCCATTCGAATTCAGTCCTTTCATTCGCCACAGATGTTTCCAACCATTGACGTTCCCATTCCTTGAACAATGAATAGTTACCACCACTCTCCTGAATGAAACGATACAACCGTTCTTCATCCTGTGCCGACAGACATCCTTCAAAATAACGAACCGCCGCCTCACGCATATCTGTTTCTACTTCCTTCATAACTTCTGCTTTCTATAAGATAAAACAACTGAAAAATAACTTACCCAACCTTCTATAAATAAAAAAAGCAGAAAATTTTTCTTTTTCTACTTATAATGTTTATCCCTACGTTCTCATTTACAATCGATAAGCCATGCCAAAACGACGATACAGACGTCCATCGGGTATTTCTCCTTAAAATGCCGGGCAAAGATATCCAAAGCTTTGGCTATCTGCTTCTCCACCGCAGTAGTCGATATTCGCAACTGCTCGGCGATTTCCCTATTCTTTAAATTCTCAAACCTGCTTAGGACAAATACCTCACGACAACGTTCGGGCAAATTATCTATCACCGACTTTATCTGCTGCTCCAACTCTTCATACAGCAGCCCGTATCCGGCATCGGGTGCAAAGTCGGCGTAGTACAGCCGTTCTTCTCCCCCCACCTTAGCCAAATACTCTATCCGGTGCTTTTCCACCACCGCCTCATGCTTCAAGTAGTTCAGGCAACTATTCCGTACCATAGCAAACAGTAAGGAAGTTACGGATACAGCAACCAGGAGATTACGCTTCTCCCAGAAGTTCAGGAAACATTCCTGAACAATATCCAATGCAACTTCCTCATTCTCTACAAAACGGACAGCATATCCAAGCAAACGCGGAAAAGACTTCTTGAAAAGAAAAGCAAAAGCGTCTTCGTTATCTTTCCTGATTTCGGACAGTAATAACGCTTCATCCATGAATTCCATCATATTGTCTCTGTTTTTTCGGATGCAAAAGTAAGATGTACATTTTTCAACAATGTTACAACTACTTGAAGTTCCGAAGTCGGTTAACAAGTTACAATATTAGTAATTCCAAATGGAATATACAAATTTTTAGAATAATAGCTTCTATTCCTTGCTTCGCGCATTCCACACCAGCAATGCCAACAATACAGACATCAATGCCGCCCCTATCCAAAACCAGTTGATATAAGTGAAGTCATAAACTTCAACACCGTTGACAACATGCTTATTACCCTCAATCAGTACGCCACTCATCACATCCTGCAAACCCGCACCGATATAACTCGCAATGCCAACCACACCCAAAGCTGCACCCGAAGCTGTGCGGGGAGCAATGTCAACAGCCATCAAGCCACCCAAAAAGCAAATCAGCACACCGATGCCAAGCCCGAAAAGCACCATGGACAAAGCATCCAGCCAAAAGTGTACACCGGGAACAAGCAGGAAGAGGCAGAGAGCCACCACATTCATCAAACCGAAAATCAATGCCGGAATATTACGGCGACCACCGAAAAACTTATCGGAGATAACACCCGAAAACATCGTACCGACAAAACCGCAAACCGAACTGATGGAAATGATGAAACTCGCATCAAGCGTAGAATAACCCTTCTCCGCCTGCAGATAGAACACACCCCAACTATTCACCGCATACCGGCTGATATACATGAAAGCACTGCTGAAAGCAAGTATCCAGATAGCAGGATTCTTCAAGACTGACTTCTGGGCCCGGTTAAACTCCTCAGTTTCCAAAGCGTTCATTGCTTTTTTCGCCCGGGGGACGTTGACAGCCGGAAGACCTTTACTCTGCGGGCTATCATGGAAAAAACGCCAAATGACCAGAACTCCTATAAGACCCACAAGACCGGCACCCAGAAAACCATAGCGCCAGCCAAAGGCACTGACTACGGAAGCCACGATGATAAATGTCATCGCCTCCCCAATATTATGGCTGGCACTCCAAAAACCATAAAAAGAACCGCGCTTCTTGTCAGTAAACCAACGGGAAAGGCCGACAACGCAAGAAGCAGCGCCCATGGACTGGAACCAGCCGCTGATGCCCCAAAGAATGGCAAAAAGAATAAAGGAATGCACAAAACCGAGGAAAAGATTTACCAATGCAGTCACAAGCAACCCGGTGGACATGAAACGGTTGATATTACTCCGGTCGGCCAGAAAACCGTTTGTGAACTTGCCTACAGCGTAGGTAAAGAAAAGCACCGCACCGATAATGCCCAGTTCGGTTTCCGAAAAGATACCTTCCTCTACAATAGGCTTCTTCACCACATTCAGGCTCAGACGACAGACATAATACATCCCATATCCCAAGGTTGCGGAAAGGAAGGTGGACCATTGCAACCGTTTCAAACTCCTTTGCTGCATGGACAAAGGCTCCCCGCTACAAGGCTTCGGCTGGGAAACCTTGTAAAAACTTATCAAATGTTTCAACATAATACTTTTTAGTTTAAATGTTCAGAAACCGGGGAACGGATGCCTTCCCGGTGCCGGGCAATAGATTTCCCGGTATCGGAAGGGACGTTCCCCGGTGAGGAATGCCTCCTCGGCAAAGTACCGTTTCCCCAAGAACAAGGAACAACGGCTAGTTGTGTAATTTTTTCGCTCGCAAATAATCAAGCAACAGGGCAGGACGGTCAGTCTGAATCAGCTTCGCTCCCCGGCCGATGATCCAGCCCCAACTCTCATCAGGCTCATGCAGCTCTACGGCACGATCATCATCGTGACCCCCACAGAGTTCCGGCCAAAGGCTGTTGATGAAGATACGGGCACCGCTGGAACGAACTTTATCTATCAGACGCAGTACTTCAGGACCGTCGTTGTTGAACACCAACTCAAAAGCCTTAGGGCTCATGTGCGTGAGATAGCTATATATGACTGCTTCCGCATCCGCTTTCTGCAAATTCACAACAGGCATGAAAATCATTTTGTCCAATACATCACCGTTTTCAGACTTCACCTGCTCGTAAGGCAAACCGGCTTTCATCACACACTGCCCCACCGTACCTGTCTTTTCAAGAATTGCGTATGCTTCTTTAAAATAGTCATAGCCCTTGTCCACATTCACCATGATCTTACCTTTACATAAAGTCATAACCTCTTCAAAAGTAGGAATTTGATGGCGCGTTTTATGTCCCGCACCGCTTTTCAACCGGAATTGCCGAAGTTCTTCCAATGTATAATTTTCAGGTTTACCTTTCCCGGTAGTAGTGCGGTCAATCGTTTTATCATGCATCAAGATGAGATGCCCATCCTTTGTTTCCTTCAAATCTATTTCCACCATATCAACTCCCATATCAATGCAGTTTTGGATGGCTTGCAAAGAGTTTTCGGGAGCATTGCGCCAATCGGCACGATGAGAAACAACAAGTATAGATTTATCTCCTTTCCGAAGAAGGTTATCATGCACATTAATCACCTGTCCATATGTCAGCACCGGGCAGATCAATGAAACTAAAAATATTTGCAATAAAAATCTTTTCATAATCTATTTCTTCAAATTATTTAATTCCGCTTTCAACTCTTGAATTTCCTTCTGCTGCTGAATAGTATAGAGTGTGAGCTCTTCTATTTTCTGTAGTAGCACTTTGTTCATATCATGTTGTGAGTATCCTTCTTCCGCCACCTGCTTGGCAGAAGGAACATCAGGCAGATGCTTATTTTCCTTAACATAAGCATCCACTTCAAATATCGTAGGGAGCTGATAGTTTTCATTAAACACAAAATCAGCCCAAGACGACTTTGGTGCAATGGCATAATCTTCAGAAAGAAGGCCCTTTGCCACAAATATATTAAAAAAATCACTTAAAAAGGATTTAATAAAAGTTTACAGAAAAGCCTGTTCTAATTTCAGTAGCTTTCATCTAGTTTCTTAATAAATTAGAACAGGCTCTAAATGATTCAATAACAGACCAGCTATCACTTTCTCAAGCGGGCACTCCTTTTAGCATCTCCACTTCTCATCGACCAAGCTTGTTGTGCTCCTGTTGCATTAGTTCTGAGTGCAAAAACTTTACCCGGCTCTGATGAAGTAGTCTGATCTGCACAAATATAAATTAACCCATTTCTATCAATCGCAGGGGATGACCAAATATTTGTTCCTAACTTCAATTCTTTATAGCTCAACTTTCCTTTAGAATTCAGCACATAGAAAATTCCTTTTCCATCACCAAAGTAAATGTTCCCTGCATTATCTATAGCTGGAACAGAACGTATTTTCCCCTGTGCTTTATATTTCCATAACAATTCTCCACTATCTTGTGTATAACACAATATTTCGCCATCAAAATTACCAACATACAAATGTCCATCAACACTTAGTGATACTCCCGAATTAGAGAACTCTGAAATTGAATTTTGTTGCCATCTAATTTTTCCGTCTGGATTAATAGCCATTACGATGCCACCACCATCTACCGTTTTTCCGCATAAATAAATTATCTCGTCATTTCCAATAGCAGGAACCGAAGTACAATCTTTTCCATAATCTATACTCCATTTCTTAGCTCCATCTGTTTTTTGAAAAGCATATAATTTACCACTATTAGAACAGACATATACTACTTTTTCACCAATAACAGGAGTAGATTGTGTAACACCTTCACAATCCGCTTCCCATTTTTGAACCATTGTTTCCGGATTTATTGCATATAATTTTTTATTGGCAGAAAAAAAGACAGTGCCATCTTTATCTACTGCCGGACTACTAAATTTAGCCGTAGCACCTAAATTAAAAGTAGCAATCGGCGTGGACGAAGAAATAGTAAATTTATATAATTTCTTATCATAACTACCAACATAAATAGTTCCATCATCTGCAACAGCAGCTGAAGAACGAATGACATCACCTGAAGAATAATGCCAAACTTCTTTTCCATTATTTATCACCCAAATATTTTTTCCGCCTCGTTTAGCATTCGCATCGCACCCCACAATAACATTTCCATTATCATCAACTGTTGGTGATACATCTTGAAAACCACATGGCGTTTGAAATTCCCATACAATATCCGGCTGTACATCTGCCATTGATTTTTCTTTCACTACAATTGTTTTACTAAAAATATTTGAATTCTGTACACTCAAATTATCCCAAACCGACAAAGTAACAACGTATTCTCCCGCTGTGGAATATTTGATTGTGGGAGATTGTTCTTCCGAAACCTCCCCATTTCCAAAATTCCAATTCCACTTAGTAACCTGTCCATCTTCGTCAAATGACAAATCAGTAAAAGATACAAGCTGTCCCTCTTCCACCGTAAGCTCACTTGTTTTAAATGCTGACACAGGTTTAATATTTATCTGTTTATCTTCACTACAAGCCATACATAAAAGTACAACCATTATTAATACTATTGTATTTTTCATATTTATCACATTTAATTATTCTTTAAATATTCCATCAACTCTACCGGATAATCCGTTTGTATAATATCTCCTTTTTTGGACAAAAATTCCTTTACCTGTTTGTAATTGTCCGTAATTGGAGTAAGGACAGTATTTATATAGATATTCTTAAACAATGCAATTTTATTATCAGCAGCTTTAGTAAGGATGTCATCAACAAAAGCCTTACTATTAAATTGAGCTACAGAAAGTGGCTTACATATGGCCATATAATTATCCAAATCTTCCATTGTATAAATTACCGGTAATACCATTGCTACTTTATCGAAAGTTACCATCTTCTTTGCATCAGCTACACTATATACAGTAAACATTACTTGTGAAAGCATTCCATATTGTTTTACCATGTTGTACACAGACTTATAATCAGATATTTTCACATCTATATCTATATATATTTTACCTCTAGCAGCAAAAAGCACTTCTTTGAAGAGCGGTACCCGCTCTTCAGTTAGTTCTTTATTATGATAAAGATAATAAGTACGTAAATCTTTATAATTCAAATCAGACACTTTACCTGTGCCATTAGTAGTCCTGTCAATTGTAGCATCATGCATAAGCAATAACTCACCATCTTTCGATGACCTAACATCCAATTCTATCATGTCTATTTTCTTTTCAATGGCCAAAGCTACAGCCTTTATAGAGTTCTCGGGAGCATCTTTCCAAAAACCACGATGAGCACAAATTTGAATATGATCTTTAATTTGTAGAGAAGCTGCTATTGAAAGCCTTTGATTTTCTGCAACTTCCTCATAGTATACCTCAATCAAGGCTTTCAAATTCCATGATTTACTGTCTTTCAGACTAACATTAACAGTGATAGTATAATTACCAGGAAGAGAATACTGATGAACGATAGTTTTCTTATCAGATACAGTACCATCACCCAAATCCCATTTTACAGTTTGAATATCCTCATTATTAACCCCCTCTATTTTTAATGTAACATCACTTCCCACTTCTGCTTGATTTGCAGAAACCGATAAAGCAGGCTCTGCAACAGGAGCAGGTTCATTATCAGAAGAGCATCCCAAGAATAAAATTAAAATAGAAAATAATCCTACCAATTTCATCTTGCCATTTACTTTAGTTTTCATAATACTTTCACTTTAATTACTACCAATTGGGATTTTGTTCAAGATTCTTATTGAGCAATATATCTCCTGAAGGTATCGGATACAGATAATCTCGTGATTCATTAAATTTCTTTTTTATATTCAGAAAACCAACCAAATAACCGCTATCTCCTTCTGTCAATTGAAGAACGCCACTTACTTCTATCTGCTGTTTTGCTTTACTTTCAGGAGCCTTACCTTTAAAAAGCAATAAATCTATAACTCCATCCTCGTCCAAGTCAAACTCCCCTAAAGCAGGGAAATACATACCTACAAAATGAGATTCAAGCAGTTTACCCATTTTCCAACGCATTAAATCATCATATCTGAAACCTTCAAGTACTAACTCAACCCTACGCTCACGCCTAATTTCCAAAATAACACCTTTATTTGTTCCAGTCACATTAGAATATTCAGCAGCAAGGATTTCATCTGGATGAGAGTTAGCCATAGCGAGATTCAAATTTGTAACCCCAGCTCTTGCACGTATAAGTTTTATTGACTTATCAATGTCTTCTTGAGTTAATATCCCCAACTCTGCCTTAGCTTCAGCGAAATTCAAAAGAACTTCCGCATATCGGATAATAGATATATCCTGATAAGACGCTCCATCTCCATCCTGAGATTCTGTAGATATACATTTTACTACCTGATATCAAGTCATAGAAGCCTCAA
>ENA-OQLI01002043-OQLI01002043.1-human-gut-metagenome-genome-assembly--contig:-NODE-2043-length-11396-cov-3.547520_pt1 | contig 11396 bp, 13 predicted proteins | sample MGYA00242805_ERZ504812 | MGnify/ENA primary metagenome ERZ504812 (study PRJEB26092, sample SAMD00036430) | human gut metagenome | host: Homo sapiens | study: EMG produced TPA metagenomics assembly of...
TGGTGCGACCAAAAGGTCAATTGCTTTATCGTTGTCTGGGCTTACCAGACTGGCAAGCTCGGCGGCCGCCAGTTGATTTCAGGTCAGCACTGTGATGTCCGCTTGATCCATGTCCGCGATTACCGGCAACACTTCTAGCGGAATTCCCTGGCGAGATAGCACCACGACCGCCCCCAGGTTGGCAAGGTCCCCAACTAATCCCGGCGAGGAAGTATAGGCTAAAACAGCCGGTCTAACCGGACGGATTTCCCGTGAGGAATCGAGACTGACCAAATTGGAGTTAGTGGGATTTTCTGAGGTTACCGGCAGCGGCGGTCTGGTCAAAATCATTCCCGTTTTATCTGGTAAAAGTTCAATTACCCGCCGGGGATGTCGCGTACGCACCAGCAGCATTCTGGAACCTATCCCGAGCATATCGGCGCGACCAGTCATAGCCCCGTATACCCCGTTTTCTTCTAGCTGGGTTCGCAGCTGTTCAAATCGGGGATTATCGGCTTGCCCACGCCAGGTAAGTACCAGGGAGTTAAGACGCGAAACCGCCGCTAGGCGCTGATTAGAGGCAGGCAGCATATCGCGAATCATTTGTAAACTGGTGTTTACCGCCCCGGCTTCTTGGTGATTCTCTAGGGCGTAGGTTTCCACCATTGCCGCGATTAACAGCATCAATACCGCTGCTCTCGCATCGGGCCGCCCATGATTTTCTTCGGCTCCCTCTACTAGCGCCACCTGACTGGATAGCCAAGCACGTGAGAGGATGTCTTCAATCGACATTTGTTTCGGTTGAGTGTCTAGTTCCGCGTTTACATCTTCTATCAATCCTGACAGAGTTGGTGGATCTAAGGTTTCTACTGCTGGCAGCAGACAGCGATTTGGGACTTCGCGGCTAGAGCGTAGCACCTTTAACAGCTGCACCGGATTTAGGGCGGCAGAGTCGGTTATTCCAGCGGCAATGTCGGCTAGTTCGCACAGCACTATCCCAATCATGCCTCTAGCTCCCGCCAAGGCGGCATCGGCGATAGCTTCCAATACCCATTTAGCATCCCTATCGGCACTAACGGGTAAGGAAGCCACCGTCAAGGCGACTTTATCCCAGGTAAATAAGGCATTTGAACCGGTGTCAGAGTCCAGCTCACTGAGTCTGTCCATAGCATCTAAGGCGCTTTGCCCCGCTTGGAGCACCTCAGCACACATTTTTACCCAACGTCGAATATTTCTGCCGGTTACCAGGAGGTCTAGCCGTTCTGTGGATTCCAGCGCCGAGGCAACGTTTTCTCGTTTTCGTTTTGTCTTCGGTTTCGCTACTTTCGGAGGGAGTGTGGGTACTTCAAAATCCAATAGTCCGGTGCTGCCAGTAGTTTCATAACTGTTACTGGTTTTTTTAGTTCTTTCTCTTTGGCGAGGACGCGGGGCAGTTTTGACTTTTTTCTCGCTTTGGGCGGGGCTATCTTTTTTGGTTTTCCCGCTTTGGGCGGGCAGATATTCCTGTTTCGAGGACGAGAAAGAATTTCCTACCTCACCTGAGTGTTTTGCGCGTGAGGCACGAGCGAAATCTGCGAAAGAAAACAAATCCGCTAAGGGTTCTTCTTCGCCCACTATTGCCTCCTTGGGGGTCTAAAAGTTGCGGGCGCTGCTATGCCCGCTCTCATAGTCTAGCGAGTTTTCAGTGAAGCCCGGCACAATAACTACCTGGTAGTTGGCTGTTGGTCGGTAAATCAGTTAATCTAGTCGGGTTGTGAAACTCTGGATGGCTATGTCCAGACTCAAAGAATACTTGAAGGAGACTATCGTGGCTGCCACCTGTGACATCTGTGGGAAGGGTCCCGGTTTCGGGAAGAGCGTTTCGCACTCCCACCGGCGCACGAACCGCCGTTTTAACCCCAATATTCAAAGCGTGCGCGCCGTTGTTGGTAGCATGCGCAAGCGCATGAATGTTTGCACCAAGTGCCTAAAATCTGGTCGGGTAACCCGCTAGATTCCCAGGTTAAACTGGACGCCGTCTACTTTTAGTAGGCGGCGTTTTTCCTACTAGCGCGTCTTTGGTTGGAATTAGCAGGCTAGTAGGGCTAATAGGGGGCTAAGGGCTAATACCCAACTGGGTGAACATCTGGATTCCCGAGCTTCCTTGAGTTTTTTACCGGTAAACTTATACCCAGTTGTTAATACCTCAAACTAAAGGACACTTATGACTTCCAATATTCCTAACCAGCCAGCCAGTTCCCCTAATCCATCTGGTCAGTCACTACCCCCAAATCAGGGAGGCATGAACAACGGGAACTTTGGTAACGAAAACAACCCAGGTAATCCCTACCAGGCTTCTCAGGAGAATCAATACCACGCTCCTATGGTTAATAATCCTGGTAATCCGCAAGGCAATGGCTATGCTACCCCTCAAAACAGCCCTTACCCGCAGGCACCGGGCAACTTCCAGCAGCAGCCTTACCCGCAGGCACCGGGCAACTTCCAGCAGCAGCCTTACCCTGGTCAGCCAGTACCTAATATGAACGGTGGCTACCCTACCCCTGGGGCGCTTGCGCAGCCATATCAAGATCAAAAATCCAAGATGGCTGCCGGTCTGCTGGGGATTTTCTTAGGTGGTCTTGGAATACACAATTTCTATCTTGGATACACCGGCAAAGCTATCGCGCAGCTGCTGATTAGTCTGCTTTCTCTGGGATTCTTAGCGATTATCTCGGGTATCTGGGGACTAATCGAAGGTATTCTAATCCTGACTGCAAAGCCCGGTACTCCCTGGTCGCTGGATGCAAGCGGAGTTCCGCTTTCTTCCTAGGTTAAAAGCTACTTAACCAATAGTTTCCAGCAGTTGTCCGTGAGCCATAGCGGATGGCTCACGGACATTTTTTATCAGATTTTCTTTCTCGGCTGTGAGGAAGTTCAAAGGCTATCGGAGTGCTCTCAGCTTTTATCAAGACCTCCTGGTCTGCTAGATTAGTTAGTAACCGACCAGGAAACTGGTACGAAAGTGGAGGTTTTCCCACCTGGATGCTTTTGGGTATCGGGTAAGCACAGATGCTTAACGCGTCTGTGCGCATTTTGCTGCCTCCACTAGCCAAGTGGGGGTTTTCTTATTTTTAGGTTAGCTCCCAAAAATCTCAAGCAAGGAGCAGCTATCAGCACCGAGACACGGATTAATGACCGCATCCGGGTGAAAGAAGTCCGCCTAGTTGGCCCCAGTGGCGAGCAGGTGGGGGTAGTCCGGATAGAGGACGCATTACACCTGGCCAGCGAGGCTGGTTTGGATTTAGTAGAGGTCGCGCTGACGGCGAAGCCTCCAGTTTGCAAGTTAATGGATTATGGCAAGTTCAAATATGAGGCTGCCCAAAAGGCTCGTAACGCTCGCCGTAACCAGGCAAATTCTCAGCTCAAGAGATTCGTTTCCGCCTAAAAATTGACGACCACGACTATGAGACCAAAAAAGGTCACGTAGTGCGGTTCCTCGAGGGCGGGGACAAAGTTAAAGTCATGATTATGTTTCGCGGGCGCGAACAGTCCCGTCCCGAAATGGGGGTTAAGCTCCTAGAACGCTTAGCCGAAGACGTAACCGAAATGGCCATAGTGGAATCTATGCCCCGCCAGGACGGACGCAATATGACTATGGTGCTGGCTCCCACGAAACGTAAACACCACACCAAGTCGGATCAGCGTCGCCGCCGTGATCAAAAACGTGGCGAAACTATGAACCGGCAACAACTTAAAGATGCCCGCAAAGCCCGAAAAGCTAAAGAAGCTCAGGAAGCTGAAGCCGCATCTAACAACGAAAAATAAGGCTCGTCCTAGAGACAAAAGCAGGCAAAACCACCGGCTTGCCGGTAGAGAGGAAAAAAGATGCCGAAGATGAAGACGCACTCCGGTGCGAAAAAGCGTTTCCGCAGAACCGGAAGTGGCAAACTAATGCGGGAAAAGGCTGGCAAACGCCACCTATTAGAACACAAGTCTTCCAAACTGACCCGCCGTCTCAGCCGTGATCAGGTGGTAGCACCCGCGGACACTAACCGCATCAACAAGCTGTTGGCTGGCAACAAGTAGGCAAGGAGAGGATTAAGAGATATGGCACGCGTAAAACGAGCAGTTAATGCCAAGAAGAAACGTCGCACCGTACTGGATCGCGCCTCTGGTTACCGGGGTCAGCGTTCCCGCCTGTACCGTAAGGCCAAAGAACAGCTACTACACTCGGGCGTTTATTCCTACAACGACCGCCGCAAACGCAAGAACGACTTCCGCAAACTGTGGATTCAGCGTATTAACGCTGCTTGCCGCGCTCAGGGAATGACCTACAACCGCTTCATCCAGGGGCTACGTCTAGCCGAAATCGAAGTTGATCGCCGGATGCTTTCCGAACTTGCGGTTTACGATATCGACACCTTTAATCAGCTGGTAGAAAAAGCTAAAGCTGCTCTACCCCAGGATGTAAACGCTCCAGCTGCTTAAATCCCCTAAAAGAAGTTAGCTTTTTGCTTAATCTACGCCTAGACACGATTGATAATCCTCGCTCCCAGCGGGTGCGGACTCTGGTCAATCTGTCTAGGCGTAGTTTTCGTTTAAAACACGGTCTGCTCCTGGTAGAAGGATCGCAATCTTGCGCGGAACTGTTGCGTTTTTACCCGGAAGCGATTCGGGATGTGTATCTTTGCACCGATGCGCCCTCTCCCGCGATCCAGGTAGCGAGGACGGCTTTAGGGATTACCCGCTGGGTACACCCGGTTGCCCCTTCGGTAATGAAGTTATTCGCGCCCTCGGCGCAAGGTATCGCGGTCACTGCTGACCTCTCAGCGCTCCCGCGCGAAGAACTCCCGTCCGCGGAGGTTTTGAAAGAGGGCGCCTGGGCAGTATGCGCACGAGTACAAGACCCCGGGAACCTGGGAACTATTATCCGGATTGCTGATGCCTGCGGCCTAGCCGGGGTTTTAGCCCTTTCGGGCTGCGCTGATGTTTCTAGCCCGAAAGTTATTCGCGCCAGCGCCGGGAGCCTTTTCCACTTGCCGGTTTATTCCGGTGCTGCTTTTGCCGATTTAGCGAGGCTGAGCGAGGAAAACGGCGGCTGCCTAGTGGGATTAGCGGGAAAAGCGACTGTCGATTTACCCAGCTTTACTGCCTCCAATAACGCTACCGCCTCTCCCCTATTTATCTGCCTGGGTAACGAAGCCCAAGGTTTAAGTAACGAGGAAATCGCCCTCTGTAATCAAACTATTGCCATCCCTATGTGGGGCCGGGCTGAATCCTTAAACGTGGCAACAGCCGCCGCCATCGCCCTGCACGCCATCGCGAGTGCCCGCACTCGCTAAAGGCAATCCGCCTCACTTCGCCGTATGCAGGGAACATGACAAATATCATTTCTAAAAAGTGACAAACCCTGATGGTATAGCTACAGATTAACCGCGATAATTTGGGTATGAAAGAAGAAACAGACCCCAACCTATCTACCTCCATAGAGGCAGTGGATAAAGAAGCATTAACAAATGCTGCCACAATAGCAGAAAGTTACGAAACTACCCGGAACAGTAGAGAAAATAAATCCCTTATTTCCGCTACCCCGAAGCCGGCAATAGCGATTGAAAACCTGACCCAAACTTTTGGCGCAATCCGCGCCCTGAACAATATAACTTTAGCTATTCCTGCCGGAAAAGTAACCGCCCTGCTTGGACCAAATGGAGCCGGGAAATCAACCCTAATTGATTTAGCTACCGGACTCACTAAACCAAAATCCGGGAACATTAAAGTATTCGGTTTTGATCCGTTACGTGCCGTTCGCTCCGGCAGGATAGGAGTCAGTCAGCAAAGCGGTACCTTTCCGGAAATACTCACGATTAAATCCGCTTTACAACTCCTAACGGCAGCCTGGCCAAAACATTTGCCAATAGAGCAATTAATGGAGCTTTGCGACCTGAATAAAATAGCCAAACGGAAAATAAAAAAGTGTTCTGGCGGAGAAGTTCAACGGCTTAAACTTGCTTTAGCGCTCCTGCCTAATCCGGATTTACTTATTCTTGATGAAGCCACCACCGGAATGGATGTAAACGCGAGAGCAGCATTTTGGCAGATTATGCACCATCTAGCCCAGCAGAAGCGCACTATTGTTTTCGCCACCCACTATTTAGCGGAAGCCGAAGATTTCGCGCACAATATAGCCATCCTAGATCACGGGCAGCTGGCAGCCAGCGGCAGTCCCGATAAGATTCGCTCCTTGGCTCGCTCGCACCTATCAGCCTTATTAGCGGAGCCCTCACGCACCGACGCTCAGCGCGCCCTCACCAAAGTTCAAGGAGGGCGAAACTGGAATATCTGGTTCGATAACGAGCGTATCCATATAGATGGGGCTGACCTTGATGATGCGTTACGCACCCTCGTCCAATTCGATGAAGCCGCCGATTTCAGCCTGACCCGGGCATCCTTGGATGAAGCCTTTACCCATATCACCCAGGAAGCGAATCGTTAAGATGCCTATTGCTAATACCTACTCGTCCTTAAAAAAGAGAAATACCATGTCGAAAAATAATGATTTTGCTCTAAACCTAAAAACCGATAATAAAATGTTAAAAATGCTTGATTTTCCCGCCTCCTCTAAAAGTCAATCCCCCTATAAGTCCTGGCGGAATCTGGGATTAATTATTCGGCGTTGCTTTTTTGTTTGGGTGCACCCGGCTACTTTAATTCTGTTTACATTTATCCCGATTGCCTGTTTCTCGATTTTCGGTTTAGGGCAGGAATACTCGAATATCGATTTAGGGGAAACCACCATTTCCGGTTCCATCATGTGCAATATGTGTCAATACTCGGTAGTATTTGTCGCCGCCTGTATCACTGCCCGTATCGGCACCGAACAGGCAACCGGCTGGACGCGACAAATCGCCCTCACCCCGATAACTTCCCGGTTGTATGGCACTGGCCGAGTTATCGCGACCGCTATTTCTTGCCTGGCAATGACCATTATTACTTACAGCTACGGGTTCGCTACCGGGGTACGCATGAGCGCAAAGGCTCTAATATTATCCCTAGGTGTTTTAGTGATTTCCACACTTTTTGGAGCGGTATTTGGATTATTAACAGGTCTGCTCATCCCCTCAGATGCGGCGCAAGGAGTAGTTGGAGGTGGCTCGTCACTAATCGCTATTTTTTCGGGAATGTTTACTCCTTTAGAACAGATGGGCGCGTTTGTCCAAAAACTGGGTGAGTTTATGCCTATGTGGGGATATAATCAGCTTTTACAAGCCACATTTAATAATCAAACTATTTTGGGGTGGAAAATCTATTTGAATATAGCAGTGTGGACTGTGCTGCTATTGGGAATAGTGTTAGCGTTACTGCAACGAAAAAAGTCGTAGTTACCGCCTAGAACTTTATCGCCGATAATGCCAGCAAAACTGACTAGCGACTGGTGGAAATGAGGGAATATGTTAAAAAATAGGGACTCTTGGGCTTTCGCTTTCCCTCCCCTACTATTTCTTATTCTGCCCCTTTACTATATGTCGGCAGGATTTCCACAAATCAGTTACCTTGTCGCTTTCTTTTTGATGATGCTGTTTGGCGCCTTCTACGTGGCGGCTTGGCTACAAATCCCCTATCGTCCGCGCAGTTTATCCTCGCTTAATATCGCTATTCTAGCCGGGCTAATCGCCACCTATTTGGGAGGATGGTGGATAGCTGGAATTAACGCCCCGGTAGCCTTTCAAGCTTCCTATCTTTGCTCGGTAGCTATATTTTTACTACCTGCCCGTCTTGACTATTACGCATTAGGGATAATTTATCTGCTGACAATGCTGCAAGTAGCTATCTCTCCCTCTATAACCAACTGGTCGGCGGTGCTGATAACTATCTTTACTTCTTTAGCCTGCTTTGCTGGTCGCAGCTCCGTTGAGGCTGAAAAACGCCGGACGCTGGCGGCAGCTAGTGAAACACAGGCGGCTAAAATGCGCGAGCGAGCCAGGATTAACGCTGATTTGCATGATGTTTTAGGGCAGACCTTAACGGCTATTTCCTTAAATGCTCAGCTCAGTTCCCGGCTTTTGGAACAAGGCAAGAATCAGGACGCGGCCTCGGCTCTCTACACTGTTCAGCAGCTTTCACGGCAGGCTCTCGCGGATGTGCGGCAGGTGGTTAGCGCTTCTCGCGAGATTGTAATCGCTGAAGAAATCGAAAATGCACGGGCACTTTGCCAAGCAGCAAATATTACTTTTTCTGTTAGCGCCCTGGATAGTATCAAGCCCGAAATCGAGAATCTGGCTGCTTGGATGATTCGCGAGGGAATCTCTAATCTGGTTCACCATTCCGGCGCCGATAAAGCCTGGCTGCTCTGCACCGCTAAAAGCGTTTGTTTAATCGATAACGGTAAAGGTTACCAGGAGCTAGTTTCAGATAGCGATAACGCTGGGTCAAGTGGTGACGATGCTACCGGTAATGGTCTTTGTGGTCTTAAGGACAGAGCCAAAAATCTAGCAGTTATTTCTTACGGTAACCTGTTTAGCTCGGCTTGGGAGCAGCTAATAGCGATAGACCCCGAGATTTCTACTCGGGCAGATGAGCTGATTTTACCCCCTAAACATCCTCGTAAACGCCCTCAGGGATTCTTCCTTGCGCTTTATACTCACTAGCTTACGGCGCAGTTCATTTAAGGTATTCGCCGAAAACCAGCCATTTGTCGCTACTGCGACTGTTGTGCCTAATGCTTGTCGTACTTACTCAGCTAGCGCTATGGAATAATTGGAACATGATTTCGCTACTGCTGGTAGATGACCAAACCCTGGTGCGACAAGCTTTAGCCAGTTTGCTTAGTTTAGAGGACGACCTCAAAGTTTTAGGGCAGGCTGACAGCAACCAGGCAGCGTTACAGCAGCTGCACGCCCTACAAAATAGTGGCCAGGCAGTTGATGTGGCGTTGGTAGATATTGAGATGGGCTCAGATTCCGGACTGGATTTAACTCGCGAAATCAAACAGGCTTTCCCAGACACAAAAGTGCTGATAGTAACTACTTTTGGTCGTCCCGGATATTTAAGCCGGGCGCTTGCGGCAGGAGCTAGCGGTTTTATTGTCAAAGACACCCCCGCGGATCAGCTGGTGAGCATTATTCGCAATATCTATGCGGGAGCTAAACATATTGACCCTAAATTGGCTGCCGATGCCCTAGCCCAAGGTCCTAATCCTTTAACCCCGCGAGAAATCGAGACTCTGAACTGTGCCTTAACTGGGGCTAGTATCGAGCAAATAGCGGCTACAGTTTTCCTAGCTCCCGGTACGGTACGTAATATCATTTCCGGTGCAATGACCAAGCTGGGAGCTAAAAGCAGAATCGAGGCTGCTCAAACCGCTAGCGCCGCCGGTTGGCTATAATCCTACTGTAATAAGTCCGAGTGCGTTCCCGTTCGTGTTAGCGAAAGCGCAATTTGGTTAGAACTGATTTTATATATCAGTAGCCAATCAGGGCGGATATGGCATTCCCGATGCCCCAACCAGTTTCCCGTTAGCGCGTGATCCTTTAGTGTTCTTGGAAGCGCTTCTCCAGCTGCTAACAACCGGATAACGTCATCTAGCTCCTCGATGGGCAGCCCGCGCCGAATAGCCTGCTTGTAGTCTTTCTTAAACCGGCTAGTCCATTGAATCTGGTAGCTCATGATTTAAGTTCTTTTAACGCCTCATCGACATCCGAATAGCGTTTTGCATCCGGGTCAGCTAGTAATCTCTCTGCTTCTGCTAGAGCCATCTGGGTTTGATAGTTGGGCGATTTTTGACGGATTTCAAACGGAAATCCCCCCGCCTGGATAGCCTGACGCAAAAAAATATTAATCGCGGTAGTCATATTAACCCCTAGACTTTGAAAAATATCTTCGCTTTGCTGCTTAACATCCTTATCCATGCGCACACTGAAACTGGTTGTACCAGACATATCAATTCTCCTTTACCCAATAATATGTATCTACTACAACTCTATTATCTAGGCAGTAGATACACAATAGCTATCTAATTTATGCTAACTGCGGGGCAGGGTGAGGGTGAATACAGCTCCCGAGGGTGCCCGGTTTTCGGCGGTGACGGCGCCCCCCCAGCGCCTTGGTCAAAGTTTTTACGATTGCCAGCCCTAGCCCGGAGGATTCGCCGGGAGTGCGGGCAGTGTCAGCCCGCACGAAACGATTAGACAGCGTATCGGAAATCCGCGGATCTATCCCCGGCCCGTTATCTGCCACTTGTACCTGCAGTTTATCCCCTGCCACCAGATAGGCACTGACCTGTATTTTTGTCCCGACCGGGGTGTGCTGAGCGGCGTTAGCTAATAGATTAGAAATAATCTGGGTGAGGGCGGATTCGCTGCCTACTACCGTAACTTCCGCTAAGTCTTTCGAGAATTCCAATTCCCAATGATGCTCCGGGTAAGTGATACGCATATTGGTGAAAGTTTCCACTATCACTCCCGCGATTGGAACTTCCTCTACCTGGGCATTTTGCCCCGCATCCAGGCGTGCCAGCAAAATCAAATCCGAAACCAAATCTGCCAGCCGCTGACTTTCCCGCTCAATCCGCCCTACCGCGTCACCGGCTTGTTCACCTAGGTTTTGCCGCGCCAACAATTGGGCATAACCGCTGATTGCCGCCACTGGGGTGCGAAGTTCATGGGAGGCATCAGCCACAAATTGGCGCAGTTGCGCTTCGCTTTCCTCTCGCAGTTTCAGCGAGGATTCCACGTGTTCGAGGGCGCGGTTTAAGGAACGACCAAGCTGGGCGGCCTCAGAATCTTTGCTGGTAACCTCGTCACTTACCCGGGTAGGTAAGTGACTTTCGCTTTCCAGATTAACGTTTTCAACCGTGCGTGCCACTTTTTCTACCTGCGTTAAATCTCGCAGTTCGCGGCGCACTAAGAATCGCGCCAACAGGTAGGCACCCAGCAGAGCCGCGAGCGACCCTAAAGCCTAAAACAGGATAAACGAATGTAGGGTTTGGTTTACTTCCCGCCAAGGAAGCCCGCTGGCAATGCGGGCAGTACCTTCAGGGGTATCGACCTGGCGCTGCGATACTCGATAGTCCCCTAAATCCGTCAGACTAACGTTTTGAGGGCGAGTGAGAGTTAGGGATAACACTTGGCTTACCTGGGTGCTGGAAAACTGGCGCGATGCTGATCCCGGATCGACCAATAAAGAGGTAGCCTGACCGGCTTGATAGATCAGGCTAAATGAACCGGCAGTTACACCGGGAAAATCTCGACCGGGACGACCTCTACCTGGATCTTCGGGTTTTTCAAATCTTTTTTCCTCAGCTTGTCCCCTAATAGAATCCGGGATTTTACTGGGGCGAGAAATACGGTTCGCTGCTTCGTCCTTAGTATGGGCTTTCAGCGAGTCCTCGTCCTCGGTAGGGGTCTTGGAAGAATCTGTCTGCGGAGTATTTTTCTCTTCCC
>ENA-OQLI01002061-OQLI01002061.1-human-gut-metagenome-genome-assembly--contig:-NODE-2061-length-11286-cov-3.965947_pt1 | contig 11286 bp, 10 predicted proteins | sample MGYA00242805_ERZ504812 | MGnify/ENA primary metagenome ERZ504812 (study PRJEB26092, sample SAMD00036430) | human gut metagenome | host: Homo sapiens | study: EMG produced TPA metagenomics assembly of...
TGTTTGGGACATTCTCGATTTCGAGCTTACCCTCAGAATCTCCGGTCTTGAATACGGGATTTACATTGATGGAAATAGCCATGGTGCCATCTTCTACCACCCGATTCAGTTCTTCCTGAATCTCAGCCTCGCTCTTGCCATCGAGCTGGCCCAGCTGTGCGGCAACGGAATCTTCCAGACGGTTGTCCGAAATCTTTCCGCTCTTCTTCCAGATGAACAGGCCTGCGCACAGCACAAGCAGCAGAACCACACAAACCGTGATGGTACGGTGCAAAAGCTTGTCATTCTTCTTCGAGGTCTTCTTGTCGGTGGATACGATATTGTTCGCCATAATATTATTCCTTTCCAAGTGTGATGCTATTAGCTAAAACCAAAGCCGCCGAGCGGCAGGTCACTCGACGGCCAACTCGCTAACGAGTTTGATTTATGCCGAAATTTTCAAATCAGCGGTTGCTGCCGACACCGCCAGCGGTAGCAGTCTGGGTGTCGCCGGTCTCGAACATCGGGATGATGCTGTAGGTGACGCGAACAACAGGAGTGCAGCCAGCGTCGTTGACATTGGAGCCTGCAATCTTGGCGTTGACGATGAGGGGCAGAGCCTTAGAAGCGTCATGAGTGACAGCGTCAGCGGCAGCGCCGGTCTTGCTGACCTCGGTCGGAGCAGCCAGGAACCAGCCGTTCTCGGTGATGTCCAAAGGAGCAGAGCACTTTGCCAGGTCGATGGCAGAAGCGTTGTACATAGCGGAGTCAGGAGCAATGCTCATGGCAATCTCGCCACGCTTCAGAGCAGAGGTGCTCATGGGAACGACGCGCCAGGTGGCGGGCTCAGCCTGCAGCTCGGAAACCTTCAGAGCCAGGCCCTCGCGCTTGGAGTTGTCGGTCTTGGAAGCGCCAACATCGAACTTCTTGCCGAAGTTGCAGCTGGTATCGCCATCGGTGATGACGAAGTCCTCTTTCAGCTGGTGGTTGCCGTCAATGCCCTTAACGGTCTCGCGCAGGGCATCGCCGTCCAGAGTGCCAGCAGCCTTGAAGTCCCACTTGCCGTCGATGAAGATGACATAGCACTCGCCGGAAGCGTTGATGTGCTCGTCAGCACCCATCTGATGGTAGTTATCGGGCTCAGTCCAGCCAGCCTGGGTGGCGGGGTCGCTGTACCAGTAGGTGTAGGACTTCTTGGTGGCATCGTAAGCGATAGCGAACAGCTCGTCGTTGGAGTGGTCGGTATCGTAGATGCGGCTGTAGTGGGTCACCTTGGCAATGTCAGCGATGTAGGTGCGGCTGTTCTTGTCGATGGTGGAGTAGTTGCGCAGCTGGTAAGCGTCCTTGGTCGGGGTGACAACATTGCCGGTGCTGCGGAAACCGTACATGCAGACATACAGAGGAACGGGAGCCGTGACATTGACATGGTTGACAGGAGCGACGGTGATGTCGTACTCAACGCGGCCGTCATCGGTAGCGACACCCGGGTGCTCTTCCTCCGTCGGAGGAGTCTCAGCGGGAATCTCGGAATCGTTGTCCAGGTAGATGTAGAACTGGGTGCTCATGGTGGGGTCTTCGTTGGTAGCAGTGTCAACACCGTTTGCCTTGGTGTCGTCGCTGACCTTGGCCTCATCAGCGGTACCGTGGTTCCAGTTCACCTTGCCGTTTGCTTCCTGGCAGTCGGAAATCTTGACGAAGTGCTCCTGCTTGGTGCCGTCGCTCTTGGTGGTGGTGTAGATGCCGTACTCGCCAACCTTGTTGTAGGAGCTGCCCATGATGTAGGCGGCAGGAATGGCCTTGAAGCCAGCGGTGTCCTGGTCGGCGTAGGTGACGGAACCGTCATCGTTCACCTTGTAGAAGGACTTCGTGCCGATGCGGTAGACGGGGGTGGAGTGCAGCATTGTCTCATCGTTGGGATGATTGGCAATCACAGTGTTGTCAGTAGGCTGCTGAAAATCCTCTGCAGCGAATGCAGTGATAGGCGCCATGCAGCTGGCGGCCATTGCCATGCCCAGAACGGCAGAGGCAACGCGCTTATAACTTTTCATTGGAAAAGCTCCTTTCAAAAAATGTGTTTGTGTTATTCCATTCATCCCATCCGGAGATTGTTCCTGCATACAGCCGCCGTCAAGGAAGTCTGGCCGAAATTAGTGAGACCAGAATTGTATTTTGTACAACCATGGTCCTGCCCTTAAAAGCATCCGATACCGCCGGTATCGGACCACTGACTTTATTCTATGCGGTTCGCACATTCGTGCAAGCAAAAAACATCATCTTTTTTTCAAAAATCTAACACAAATCCCGATTTTTTGGAAAAATCTTCGCAAAAACGCAAATCTGCCATGAATGTGTATGTTTCCCGAGTGTCCCTACACGCAAAAACCACCGCCTTTTCTCGGATAATCCGAAATCGGGCGGTGGCTTGTATAGCAGAAATCGTCGAACTGGCATAATAATTCTCTACGGAATAATGCCATGCAGAATAATTCTTGACAGAATTATTATTGCAGTGTATGCTATAAGTAGCAAAAGATGCAGGAGGGAGTTAATATGCCATTCGTTGATAGAGAGATAGAAATGTCTGCGTTGGAAGCCGCCTATAAAAATCCTATCGCTTCTCTTTTTGTGGTCTACGGTCGCCGTAGAGTCGGAAAGACCACTTTGCTCGCAGAGTTTTGCAAAGGCAAACACGCATTGTACTATTTGGCCACTGAGGAAAGCATACAGGCAAACTGTGCAGCTTTTCGTGAGATGGCCGCAGACTTTCTTCAAGACGAACTTTTGCGCAGCGCAGCAAATGCTGGCTGGGAAATGATTTTCAAGACATTGCTTGCGCAGCCGAGTGAGGAAAAGCTGGTAATCATCATTGATGAGTTTCAGTATCTTGGCAAAGCCGACAAAGCGTTTCCGTCTGTATTTCAGAAAATTTGGGATACCCAACTAAAAAACGAAAATGTGGAAGTGATTCTCTGCGGGTCACTGGTTCATATGATGATGGAGCAGACCCTATCCTATTCCAGCCCTTTATATGGGCGCAGAACCGGGCAGATTAAGCTGAAACAAATCCCATATGCCTATTACAACCAATTTTTCCCGGCGATGTCTGAGCAAGAGCGCATTTTGTACTACGCCGTCACGGGTGGTGTGCCTAAATATATAGAGTTGTTCCATCAGGGCAAGGAAATCTATGATGACATCCTTCAAAATGTTTTCACGCCACAAAGTTTCCTGTACGAAGAACCAGAATTCTTGCTTCGGCATGAAGTAAATGATATTGGAAGCTATTTTTCTATCATTCGTTCTGTAGCAGCCGGAAACTGCCGTGTGTCCGATATCGCGGCCTCGATATCCATTCCGGTAACAAGTTTGCCGAAATCGCTGAAGACCTTATGCGATTTAGACATTTTGGAGCGTGAGGTCCCCCCAACCGAAAAGAATGTCGAAACAAGCAAAAAAGGACAGTATCGTATCCGGGATAATTTTATAGCCTTCTGGTTCCGTTTTGTATATCCCATGCGGTCTTTCATTGAAAGTGGTCACGCTGAAATCGCCATGAACAAACTGCGCAGCGGTTTTATTCCGAACCATGTCGGATATGTTTATGAAGATATTTGCCGCAGTAAAATGTGGGAATTGAATGCGCAAGGAAAGCTGCCTTTTTTGTTTGACCGTGTCGGCCGCTGGTGGGGTGGCAAAGACACAGAGATAGATATTGTAGCTGTCGATACAAATGACCGCAGTAATATCCTGTTTGGTGAGTGCAAGTTTCATCAAAATACTCAGATGCAGCTATCTGAACTACGCCAGCTAAAGGCAAAAGCAGCCGCTGTCCAATGGGGAAAAGAAAGCCGTACAGAGTATTTCATCCTCTTCTGCATCAGTGGATACTCAGAAGAATTGCATCGTTTAGCGGAATCTGACCCGCATATCATACTGGGTTAATATAGCTTAACACCAAAAAAGCATGTGCATCACAAATCCTTTTAATTTAAAGGGATTCGTTGCACATGCTTTTGCTTTTTTGGATAACCTGAAAAATCAGTGGTAGCTATGATGTGGAATTCATTCCGCCTCAGAATTCCCAAACACAACATCATAAATGCCGGGGACATCATAAGGGCTCACGATACGAGGAACAAGTTTGTCGGATGCGAGAGTTTTGAACTTTTCCGGCGCGTCAGAGATGATGACATCCGCTTTGTCCCACTCGCCGTCTTTCAGGAACTTCGCATACCGCATCCCGACCATTTCCTTGATGGAGAGGCTTTTCAGCTGCATGGCATACTGGCAGACATCCTTCGTGGGCTGGTAGTCGGTGATGACATTGCTGTACGCAAGCGACCCGGTAACTGTCCTATCGACAATGATGAGTTCGCGTTTCTGCAAATCCACAACAGCCATGACCAGCTGGTTGGAATCGGTGGTCAGAACGAACCGGTCCTTCACGGTAGCGGGCTCGAACTGTTCGCCGGTCATGCCGTCACGAACCATTACACCGCAGAAGGCTGTATCCATCTCGGAGAACTTCTCGCCGGTATAGAAGTTGACGACCATCGCGGCATAGCGGATACCGTTTTGCAGGCATTTCCTGATATCGAAATCTACATACTCAACAGCACCGTTTTTGCCGCTGCTCCTGCGGTCTCCGGAATGGATAGCACCGAGCGGCTCAACCTTCGGATTCCCGTAAAAAACGAAGTTGACCTTCTCATCGCCATAGAACGCGACCGAAAGGTCCAGGTCTACGCCGTCCCATGCCTCAGCCTGGGAACTCGCCTTCCAGTAGAGGAACGCACGAAGCACATTGCCCTCGGGGAGCCGGGTTCTGGACCCGCATGCGGCAGAACGCAGCGAGGAGGAGATTTGCCGGGGATTATCAGGGAACACAATGTCGTTGCAGTGGCAAGCCGGGTCAAGGTATACGCACTTCGGCTTGGTATCCTCCGCACGAAGAACCTGCCACAGCTGATTGAAGATATCGCGGGCAACACGGTTGCAGATATCCTCAGGGATAGGCTCAACTTCCCTGTCAAGAACCTTGCTGGCAGCACCGTTCGCCTTGCCGGTGGCAAGCTGGACGGGATTATTCCGATTCCGGAAATGGTTGATAAGCTGGACCAGAACGCGGGGCTCTACACTCTTGCAGACCGAGATGAACCGGAACAGGACATCTTCCATCGCGGTAGTGTCCTTACAACTGCGCAGAGCGAAGTCCAAATACCGGGCAAACATACCGGGACGAAGCATAAGATGCGCCGTCAGCAGTTCCGCGTTGACAGGCGGCTTCATCAATTCCTGCAGTTTTGAGTTGTAGGTCTCGATTTTGATACCGTTGCGGACCTTATCGAAGATGGCTTTGTTCTCAGGGAAATACTTTGCGTACTCACTCGGATGCAGCTTCTCGCCCAGACGCTTGAACTGTTCAGGACGGAGTGCAAACCCTTCATCCTTCTCGACATGTTCAAGCAGACCCAGAAGTTCACGGCGCTCTGCTCTTGTAAAGCTGCGGAAACGCGGTGCCTTGGCAAGGCTTACATCCTGCCCGCTCATGGCAGCGGCAAGACGCAACACATCGGTAGCACTCTTGAAATCTAAGAAGCATTTCTGGGATTTCCAGTCGGGGCGATGGATAATATAGGATACATACAGTGCAAGGTTCTCCTTACAAGGAATATCCTTATCCTTCATCAGGGACATTACCTTATCCAGAAACTTTTCGCCACTGTCAGAGAGAAGCATCTTTACGGTATTCTGCTCATCAGGAGAAAGAAGGGCTTTGCTCGTTACGCTCTGAACAAGATACCGGTAGATTTCATCCTCGGTGCAAGCCGGAATCTGCTTGGCTGCGGGAAGGTGGTCTTTATCAAGACCCTTGCAGAACCGGGACGGGTCAGAGTCCGGAGTCCAAACTCCTCCGCTCAGGTAGTTCAGGTAGTTGACGATATACAACTCCACAAGGCTTGCGTCCATCGCATCGTTCGGGAAATCCGGCCAGATGGGCGCGGTCTTTGAGATGGCTTTGCTATCTTCCGTGATAAATCCGTACAACTCAGACCAGACTTCGAGGAACCCAGTATGCGCAGCCTTGCAGCACGCCTCAAAGAGGTCGTATGCCATCACATAGCCATACTCCAACAACTTCATATTCGCGGTGCATACGAAACGCTTTTCTACCGCCGTCTCCCCTTCCTTTGCAGGTGAGGGCGGGACGATACCGCGATGGTGCAGAAAAGTAATGCGGTTGAAATCTTTAACAGTCAGCATACAAACCTCCTAACAAAACAAAAACCCCGCATCGAGAAAAATCTCGACACGGGGCTAAGACACACGATTGATACGGAAAGCACGACCGCTAAATTTCATATATGCCAGTCGAACAGACAAGCTGCAGGCGGCTGGCATGGTGTCTAAAGAAGGAAGCGGACATATAGCCGTATTGGGATGCGCTTACATTACCGTGACGGAGAGCAAAACCACGACTTTTCAAGTATCAAATAGAAGGATGTGGTTTTATAGCCATACACAGTGGCTCAAGAAATTGGATATTGTGCTATCTTGAGCTAGTAAATATATTATACCATAATTTGCTGTTGATTTCAAGAGAAACGGAACAAATAAATGTTGCTTATTTGTTAAATTGTGTCGCGTTATGGTTGTTTTTCGTGCGCGAAGCAGGTCTGGCGGCAAGGGGGTGCTCTATCGGCATTTTGACAACAAAAAAGCCCCCGCATTGCTGCAGGGGCCGACATCAATCGTCGTCTTCGTCATCCGGGTCTTCGTCCGGAATGTCAGGAATCTCGATTTGCTCGAGTTTGGAATTGCTTTTTTCGGAATCCTCTCCGAGGTCTTTTCGCTTTTTGGTTCGCGTTGCTTTACGCTTCGCAGCAGTTTCATTGAGTTCCTTATCATACGGAATCAAATCATAGGGCGAACAGACAATAGCCGTTACGACCTTGTCTTTGATGTTGCCCGTGGAATCATCCCGAATACTCGTCATCTCAATAGAGTGCTTTAAGACCGGAATCAGTTTCCGCCATTGCCATTCTCTGAAATTTACGCCGGGTACAGATACTACCACCGAAGCATCTGCCTGCAATCCTTTCAGGACTACTTGCAGAAAGCAGCTGTACAGGTATCCGAAATGCACATCACTGTCATACGCATCCGGCTTGTCTTTCCGGCAAACCATATCCGCAATCAGAGTATCCTCGTCCTCTCCCTTGCAGAAGATGACTTGTCCTAAGCGCGGCGGTTTTCCCTGTGCCTGTTCGAGGTATCTCGTCTTAGCGTCCGGAAAGAGCATGGCGAAATCTTCGAGACCTTTATCCCATGTATTGGTGTCGGGACATAGACAACAGATGATTCTGCGTCCATAGATACCAACAGGCAGAGTCCCGGTTCTGGTCAATCTATATTCTACCGGCATTACTGTACCTCAGTCCAGATGCCGGACATAGTAAATATCAATGCCCAACCGCTTCGAGACAAGGTCACGCACTACATCGCCGCCGTAGCTTTGCACATTGACGCTCTGGTCAATAATAGGCATGTCGATGTCCAGAAAGTAGGGACCGTTGCCCGTGCTGCGCACCGTGTTGAACTTCTCGGCGAACTCAGTGCCTTCCAGAGGGAACCAGTTGAGCCAGCCGCAATCCATCATGGGCATCGCGTCACGCTGATGTTCCGTCTGGGCTTTCAGAATGGCATCGCGTGTCGCAGGTTCGTGCAAAAGGTCGTTGATACGAAGCAGGTCGCCAGCATGTAAAAATACATGTATGTGTCAACCTGTCGTACTTCTATCTCTCCGTATTCCAGCAGTTCAAGAAACCGCCAGACGGTGCTCATACAGATGATAAGCGCAAATAATAGGTGTTTTTTGGTCATGAATACTCCTTTCTTTAGTAGTTCCGGCAAACAAACAAGCAGGCTCATCCGAAGATGAGTCTGCTTGTTAGAGCCAGAATGTGAATTGTACGAGCGCAAAGCGCCTACAGTAGAATGGTATCTATCGTACAATTTTCATTTTATGCCGTTCGCACATCCGTGCAAGTACTTACCGTCTGTTTTTTCGCCGCTATGACATACAGAACCCTTATCATATTGCGCCGTAAAACCCCTTGTTTTAGCTGTGGGGATATAAGGCGCAATAAAGACTAAACTGTAATATTTACAATTTGTACAAGTATTAAATGGCAAGCCGTGATATAATACATATATGAAATACAAAACAAATTGTAATGTGGTCTATTCTTGCAAATATCATGTAGTTTGGTGTCCAAAGTACAGGCGAAAGGTTCTAACCGATGGAGTAGACATTCGCTTGAAAGAGTTACTTCTTTCCTATGCTGCAAATATGAATGTAGACATTTTGGAAATGGAAATCATGCCTGACCATGTGCATTTGCTCATGGAAGTAGACCCTCAGTATGGAATACATAAAGCGGTAAAAGCACTTAAAGGATATACTTCTAAAATTTTAAGAGATGAGTTTCCCACTTTAAGAACGAGGATGCCTGCTCTTTGGACGAATAGCTATTTCGTTTCCACTGTCGGTGGCGCACCTCTTGAAGCTGTCAAGCAATATATCGAAAATCAAAAAACTTCTCAACGGCAAAAGGATAAAATGGGATGACATTTCAAAAGGGTGTGAAATTTAGAATCTACCCAAACCGGGAGCAATGCAATCTGATTGACCGTACTCTCGGTTGCAGTAGACTCATTTACAACAAGGGTCTTGCTATGCGGGAGGACGCTTTCAAAAGTGGAGAGAAGTGTGGCTACAAGCAAACTTCTGCTATGCTGACAGCGCTCAAGCAGGATGTAAACTACGCGTTTCTCAAAGAGGTGGATTCCATTGCTTTGCAGCAAGCGTTGCGAAACCTTGATACCGGATACACAAACTTTTTTGAGCATAGGGCTGCACATCCAAAATTTAAGAGTAAGAAAAGCTCTAAGCAGTCGTATCGTACGCTTAATATTGATAACGGTATCCGTATTTCTAATAAGCGTATTCGCTTACCAAAAATCGGTTGGGTAAAAGTCCATCAGTCTATGGAGATTGGTGCAATTCACAACGCAACGGTAGTGCGTACAGCCACCGGTAAATATTTCGTAGTTCTTAATGTGGAATATGACCCTCAGCCTATGCCAAATAACGGTTGTGTAGTAGGCGTTGATGTTGGACTCAAAGAATTCTATTCCGATAGTAACGGTACTGTGGTTAATAACCCCAAATACTTGGAGAAGAAAGCCAAAAAACTTGCTCGCGAACAGCGGCGTTTGGCTCGCAAACAGAAAGGCTCACATAATCGTGAAAAGCAGCGCATAAGAGTCGCTGCCACTCACGAAAAGATTGCTAATCAACGAAACGATTTCCTTCAAAAACAGTCAACAATGTTGGTGCGTGAAAATCAAACCGTCTGCATCGAAGACCTTAATGTGAGAGGAATGCTTCGTAATCATAAACTTGCAAGAGCCATCTCCAGTGTTTCGTGGTCGTCTTTCTTTAGCATGCTGGAGTACAAAGCCTATTGGTACGGTTGTACAGTAATTCGCGTACCCACATTCTATCCAAGCAGCCAGACCTGTTCCTGCTGCGGATACCAGAACAAAGAGGTTAAGAACCTTGGCATTCGGAAATGGGAATGCCCGTCTTGTCACACGGTTCATGACCGAGACAAGAACGCTGCCATTAACATTTTGCGTAAAGGGCTTGAAAAGTCCGCTTAAACTAATACATACCGTACCGTGGGACACACGGGAAGTAACGCCTGTCTGACATCGTGTAAGACGCAACAGCTTCGGTTGCTGTGCAGTGGTGATTGATGCAGGAATCCCCCTGCTTTAGCCGTGGGGAGAATGTCAATCCTCAAACATGTTCAGAAGAATATCCGAACTCGTAGCGAGGAACTTGTATTTGTGCCCCTCAACAGTTGCGATAAAGGGAATGTACCCTGTCTGAGAATCTTTCACATTGCTGTATTTCAGGGTCAGACCGTTTGGCAGTTCGATAGACTTGGATAGAAGCGAGGTATCAATGCTTTGCTGGAACGCCGATACCAACACAGTATCTGTCCCCTTTTGCAGCTGCATATAGCTGTCACTGATTTCCAGAGAAACACCATCGGCTAATGTCTCACCAAAGAGAGCGGCTTTTGGAGTCGCATCAGAGATAACGGTATTAGCGAGAAGCTTTTTGATAGCATCTACCTGCTCGGAGCGATGTTCCTCATCCAATGTTACTGCAACCGTCAGATACACATCATCCGACACATTGCGTGCGCCCGAAAGAAGCATTTCATTGCCGTTCTGGAACTCTCCAATAGAGTTGCTCGCATCGCCATTGACAAGTGCTAAGCGGTACGCCCCTGCCTGCGCTGTGGAGTCTTCGCTGCGGTATACGACTGTACAGGGTTCCTCGATATCGGCACAAGGTACGAAAGCAGTGCGAGATTTGTGCAGCAAACCAGAACAGTCAGGAAGACAGCCACTTCGTTATCCGCGTAAGTTCTGTCAACTACATGCAGGTTCTGTCTGCTCTGCAGACTGGTGGTTCTTTCTGGTATCCTCTGAACGGCTGCTATCAGGTTGTTGACGACCTGACTTTGCCGGAAGGCTGGGAGCCCATCAAGAACTTCTCCGGTCACTGGAACTCCGATGCTTACCATGTGAACCTTGCCAGTAACGGCAAGCCGCTGTTCGATAACACCGGCAACACCTACGGCATGTTCACTACAGGCAGCAACAACGGCTGGAACCTCGGCAGCGATAAAACTGTCGGTGCTCTGCCCGTTCTGAAACTCGACAACCAGCCCAATGTCCGTATCACTGGCGTTGCCCGTGTTGTCGGCGATTTGAATGCTCTGTTCCCGGATGACGGTGTTTCTGATTACACCGGCTACCGTGTTATCGTCCATGCAACCGATGGCACTGACTACGACTGCGTTGTCAACGGTGATAGCAAGTATGTTATCTCCAATGTACCCTGTACTCAGACCCTCGCAGCGCCCGCTCCCGAGCCTACAGCGCCGCAGAACGAGACGTTCAATATCCCTGTTGTCCCTGTCCCCGCACAGCCTGCAGCGCCCTCTGCGCCCGAAACCGTTGATACCATTGATACCGTTGACGATATCCCCCTCGACATCGAGTTTGACGATACCGAGGCAGATGTCCAGAACGAACAGCCCGACCAGAGCGTTCAGAACGAAGCCGTTCCCGCGCAGCCTGTGGCCTCTCAGAATGCAGAAGCCGTTCCTGATTCAAACGAACCTACTGCTCAGACCGACAACGTCCCTGCCCAGGCACCCA
>ENA-OQLI01002062-OQLI01002062.1-human-gut-metagenome-genome-assembly--contig:-NODE-2062-length-11260-cov-3.658223_pt1 | contig 11260 bp, 9 predicted proteins | sample MGYA00242805_ERZ504812 | MGnify/ENA primary metagenome ERZ504812 (study PRJEB26092, sample SAMD00036430) | human gut metagenome | host: Homo sapiens | study: EMG produced TPA metagenomics assembly of...
GTTGTCCCGGGCCGTGCCAAGTAATTGAACCGCCCCGATTTACTTCGATTACCGGCACATCTTTATTGGGTACATCTTCCGGTTTGGTGTTGCGTCCCACGGTGAAAGTGGGGGAGTACTGCACTAAGAGTGCCGTGTTTTCTCGCTTTCCCGCTGCCACCTCGGCATGTATCTGTTTATGCAGGGTATCGAGGGCGCGATAGTCCTGCAGCTGCCCGGTTAAATCCATTATTTGCACGCTTTCCAGCCTACCTGCTTTAATTGGCTTAGTCGCTCCCTGGAGGACGGAAGCGGGAACTATAAGCCAGCAACGAAATCCGCTAGGATCTTTTCCACCTGGCGGGTTTCTACCAGGAAACCATCATGACCGGATGATGAGGTGACTTGCCGGTACCTCGCTCCGGGGATTTGGCGGGCTAGTTCCGCACATTCGGCTACCGGAAATAGGCGGTCAGAATCTACTCCAATCACTAGGGTGAGAGCCGAGATGGAACCGGCGGCGCGGCGGGTACCGCCGCGCCCGCGACCGATATCGTGAGTAATCATCGCACGAGTTAGCGCCCGATAAGATCCAGGATCAAAACGTCGCGTCAGTTTTTTCCCGTGATAATCCAGGTAGGATTCCACGGCGTAGCGTCCTCCTGCCAGGGGATTTTCTCCTTTTTGGGGACTATGCCCAAAACGGGTGTTTAATTCGCTGCTAGTTCGATAGGTGGCGTGCGCGATTTGCCGAGCCAGCGCCATACCCGGGTTACCCGCTTGTTTATCGGCTGATAAATAATAGTCTCCACCGGCAAAACTGGGGTCTAACTCTTGGGCATTTACTTGCATATGTGCCCAACCGGTCTGGTCGGCGCTGGTCGCTGCGGCCGTTGCGACCAGCGCCAATGCCCGCACTCGCTGCGGATATAAGCACGCCCACTCGAGGGCGCGAAATCCTCCAGCGGATGGCCCTACTACCAGTGTCCACGACAGTATTCCTAGCTGTTTGCGCAGCTTATTTTCTGCCCGCACCTGGTCGCGGGTAGTGATTTCGGGGAAACGAGACCCCCAGGGCAAACCATCGGGCGCCGGCCAAGCGGGGCCGGTAGACCCTTGACATCCGCCCAGGCAGTTAGGAGCCACCACAAAGTAACGGTCAGTATCAATCGGTTTACCTGGTCCTACTACCCGCTCCCACCAGCCGGCAGTGGGGTGCGCCGGGCTTTGGAATCCGATTACATGAGAGTCCCCGGTCAGGGCGTGTTCAATCAATATCGCATTGGAGGCATCGGCGTTCAGTTTCCCCCAAGTTTCATAGGCCAGGTAACCTCCGGGCAGGCTGCCTCCGTTTTCTAAAGGTAATTCCCCAAGGGAAACGAATCGGCGGTTACCGGGATCGTCACCAGGCAGCCAGGCGGGATTATTTGCCCAGTTAGTGCCGGGATATTGCCTGCGGGGATTAAAGATTTCGGTTTTTGTCCCACCGGCGGTTTTTTCTTTTAACGCTGTAGGCATTGAGATTTCTCCAAGCTAATACCGGATTTCTGTCTTTTATTGCAAAAGCGCAAGCGCCACTTATTTCTTAATCGCTGCGAATCCGGCTTCCAGATCAGCGATAATGTCTGCTACGTCCTCTAAACCGACTGAAACACGTATAGTGGATTGGCTGATACCAGCTGCCGCCAACTCTTTTTCGTTAGCCTGCGAATGGGTGGTGGAGGCGGGGTGGATAACCTGCGAACGTAGATCCCACAGCTTTGCCACGTTAGTTAGTAGCTGCAAAGCATCCACAAACGCCTCCCCATCGGCGCGGTTCCCTTTAAGGTCAAAAGCCAAAACCGCGCCCGCACCGCCGGGGGCATATTTTTGCTGCAAACCATGGGTAGGAGAGGAGGCAAGCCCCGAATAGCTAACTGATGTTACCTGCGGATGTGCTTCTAAGAACTCTGCTACTTTTTGAGCATTCTCCACATGGCGCTGCACCCGCAGTGACAGGGTTTCAATCCCGATATTTACTAGGAAAGAGTTAAACGGGCTGGCCGCGAACCCAAAGTCGCGCAGCCCCTGCACCCGGGCTTTAGTAATAAACGCGGCCTCGCCGAGGTCTTTATAAACCAAGCCGTGATAGGACGGATCTGGCTGGTTGAACTGGGGGAAACGGTCCGGATCAGCTCCCCAATCGAAATAGCCGCCATCAACGATTACCCCTTGGATAGAGTTTCCATGTCCACACAGGTATTTCGAGGCCGAATGCACCACAATATCGGCGCCCCATTCTAAGGGACGGGTCAGATAGGGGGTGGCGACCGTGTTATCCACAATGAAAGGTACCCCTACCTGTTTTGCAACCTCGGCTACGCCCTCGATATCGAGGAAATCATTTTTGGGGTTAGGAATAGTTTCGGCGAAGAAAGCAATGGTGCGTTCATTGGTTGCTGCCTCCCACTGCGCGCCGTTGGTAGGGTCAGTAACAAAAGTGGTAGTGATGCCATAGCGGGGCAGGTTATTCGCCAAGAACGCCAAGGTTCCCCCATAAAGCGAGGGAGAAGCCACAATATTGTCTCCCGCCTGGGCTATCGTCAAAATAGTCAGCGCAATCGCGGCGGCTCCCGAGGAGGTAGACAGCGCTCCCACTCCGCCCTCTAAAGAATTAACTCGCTGCTCGAAAACCTCATTTGTGGGGTTGTTTAGACGAGTGTAGATGGGGCCGGGTTCTTTTAAGGCGAAGCGATCCGCGCCCTGTTTCGCGTCCTTAAACACATATCCGTTGGTTTGGTACAGCGGAGGCACCGGGGATCCGGCTTCTTTATCGGGACGGTATCCGGCGTGAATCTGGCGAGTGTTGAAACCCCAGTTTTGCTTAGTCATTTTTATTTATCCTTTTCAGTAGATTTGGGTTTTTCTAAAACGTTTGCCAATAGTCCACTTTGGATAAACAAAAAGCCCGGCAAGGCAGTCCAAAGGGACTTTCTTTGCACGGGCAAACGCGTCGCCGCCTAGGGGCGGACTGGGAAGAGCTGACCGTGCGGGTCAGCTGAACATTCGACGTGTCATGCCCTCAAGATAACCTGGTGTTGCCTGTCAATAGCAAGCCAATCTTAGAAGTTGAGAACTAAGTCACTATTTCGATAAGAGGAAAATTCGCAATTCTGTGTCCTGTAACGGCTGAAAAAGCTGTCCCCAAAGGTTAATCTGGAGGAAAGAGTAACCGCAAAGGAGAAATCATGAGCAATGACAGCTTGCCCAGTGTAGATACCAATGCTGACCCGGTAGTGACCTGGAATGTTCAAGAGGGCGCGATGGTGGCTGCCAAGCTCGATCCCAGGACGGTGTGCCAGTTCTTTAGGGAACAAAATATCGTTGCCGAGGCAGATTGGTTTCCCGATACCCCGCATTTGCTGGGCGTAAATGTGCTACGCAACCAGGCTGACGGCCTGGCATCTTTAGATGAGGCAGAGGAACCGCTGCGGGTGGGGGCAGCGCTCCCGGAAGTGGTAGAACTGCTGGCAGAAAAGTTTGCTGCCGACGTTTCCATCGGGGAATATCATGCCAATAAACTACCTTCCGATATGCCTCTTCCCTCCCGGTCAGGTGATAGGGAGCAACCGGTACGAGTAGTCGAGATTTCTTCGATGCCGGTTTCTTCAGTTCCGTTTTGCGCGGCTGCGGAAGGGAAAACCCTGGGGTGTGTGACCCTTCCGGAAGGCCGGATTGCTCTGTGCTATGAAACGATTCGCGCGGATATTGTAGAAGGTTCTTTGATTTCCCGGATTCCCGCGGTGGGACTGTATGTTTCTGCCCATGATCAGCGGGTGGTGGCAGTTACTTCCGATGAAGTTGCCGACCCAGAGAAACTGGCAATTCACTCCTGGTTACTCCAAACCCAGGTGGTTCCCGGAGCAGTAGAGAATCCCGACCCGGCACTGGAAGAACAGATCCGGGAATACCTTGGACACTCCTCCTCGCCCAACCGGATTGCTGAAACCGCCGGGTGTGACGCCCACCAATTAGCGCAGACTTTCAAAATTGCCGGTCAAGATGGAATGGTGCGGGCGATTGAAGTTATGGGGCTACCAGCTGAGGCCGCCGCTTTCCTCTATGGGCGACTTGAGTTAGAGGACGTGCCCGGGATTGAAATCTTCCATGAACCCGGTTGGGCGCGTGCCATGGGGCACAGAGTAGATATGCGGATATTGCATTCTGACGAGGACGCGAAAACTCCTTTCGGTATCCTACGGAAGCTAGAAATAGAGCATCCCACTTTGATGAAAGTGGCAAATGTTGCTCAAATGGCAGTAGGGGTGGGCTTAATTGGTGCTGGCCTAATCGGTCTCGCAGGTAAGAAACGTTTCTCAAAGCTTTCCCTGCTGGGCGGAGTAATGCTTTCCCTAGATGGCGCGCTACGCTTTTCGGTTATTCACCACATGAAGAGCCGTCTATTGGGAGATGTATAAGGATTCTGTTGCCCACTCTAGTGCTTAGCTGTGGGCGGATTAGCTATCCGACTAATTGCGTTCCCATCGGCTGTTATCTAGCGGGGAAAGCCTCAGATTAGCGGGGATTGCGACGAGAATCCTGCAATGAGCGCAGGTAGGCTATCCGTTTTTGATGCCAGGAGATTCGTTTGTCAATCCAAGCTGCAACTTTACCTTGCCACGGTTTCCCGGTAGCCGAGCACAGGGCTAAACGCCACCTGGGCGCTTTACGCAAGGGAGATTCAGGCGGTAAATCGGTGTCTTTGGGGTGTTCTAGGTCCACTATTCCGCTTAAGCGGTGATGCGCCCAGTCTAAAGTGAGCGGGTTGGAAAGGGAAACGTAGTTCGGTTTTTCGTTCGCGTGCACGTCCTCGGCTTCGCTAACCGCTAGCGCTTTCGGAGGATTTGCGATAAAAGCACAGGTAATCAGCATTACTCTGGAAAGTAAGTTAATCCACAGCAACAGGGTGGCGATAGCTGCAAAAGAAGCTAGCAGCGGGTTATTTACCGCTCCTACAGCCGAAGTGCCCAGTGACCGAATGAGGGTGGAGAGCAAACCGAAAACTGCTAACCCCAAAAGTAAGTCGGTTCGTGGGACTCTAGCTAGAGCCACGAAGCGGATTAACACCCACAGAACCAAAGCGTCAATGCCGGCACTGATTAGAAAAGAACCGAGACGTATCGCCGCAGAAGCTAGGGCAGATTTAATTCCTAACATTCCTAAAATATCGTTAGCGATAACCGTATTAGCTAAGGTTAAAATCCCGCTTGCCGCTACTCCCAGGCAGATAGTTATAAACCCTAAAAGGTCTCGTAGTTTCTCTACTGCTGCTCCCGAGGGAACTTGATCAATTCCGAACATTGCTCGGATTGATGATTTCATAGCTTGCATCACTGAGGTCGCGGAAAAAAGTAGCACCACCACTGCAATCACCCCGGTCAGTGAAAAAGAGGTTGAGAGCACTAATTGTGAAGGGTCTACAATCCCGGATGACCCTTTCCAGCTGAGCACTCCAGGTAGTGCGGATGCTAGGGAAGAAAAAACTGCGTCTTTTAACTGCGGGCTACGTCCCAATATCCCCAGTAAAACCGTGAGCGCGATAGTGAGCGCCGCGGCCAGGGAAAAAATAGCCGAATAGGCGATACCGCCCGCCAATAGCGCGCCGCGTCCACTGCTATAACGCAAGAGGCTCCGCACTATCCGAGTGCGCTGTATCCATTGGATAAAAACTTTAAGCTTTCCACCCAGCTTATCCTCGGCGCTTACATCACTAAGAGTTGGTGAAAACTGTTCTTGATGGCGGGTTTGTACTGGAAGCTCGGTAGGGGAAGAACTTGCTTGCATATTCTTAATCTAGCGGTTCTGTCTTACTAAAGCATCCTGGGAACGAACAAAAAAGCGCGAGAAGAGACAAATAGCAACAAAATAGGGTAGTCTAAAGAAAAGTTTCCTGTTTCAATGGAGAGAGCCATGCTAGCGCATCAGCGGCACGATGAAATTTTACGGCAAGTAAATATCAATGGATCCGTGCGGGTTACCGACTTGGTAACCGAGCTGGGCGTATCGGAAATGACGGTGCGGCGTGACATTAGTTTGCTCGCAACTCAGGGCAAACTAGAGCGCGTTCACGGAGGGGCAGTCCGCCTAGAGGATATAAACTCCGCCCCTTCTGCTCTCAGTGCTGTTCCCAGTAATGAAGAGAAAATCATTGCCCAAGCGGCAGCTGAAACTATTCGCCCAGGTTCTAAGCTCTTTATTGGTGCGGGTGGAAGCGGTCGCTGTCTCGCAAAGATAATCAGCGAAAGTGAAATCTTCTCCTCTTTGACGGTGGCAACCAACTATCTGCCTGCGATTCGGATTCTTGATGAAGCCCAGCAGATTCAGCGAGATAACGGCAGGGCTCATGCTGAGGTTATTTTCTTTGGGGGGCAGCCTTCTGGGCATGAAACTTTAGGTTCTTCCACCGTGATTACTGCCTACAATTTTCATTTCCATTCCGTATTTATCGAAGCCGAAGGCATTGACGCTCAAACTGGTCTTAGCTGCAATAATCTAGATAAAGCTATGGTTGAAAAAGTGCTGATTGAAAACAGTGAGTTCGCTACCGTTATGGTGCCAACCCTGGCGTGGCGAAGGTCAGCGCTAGGGGTGGTCTGTCCTTTAAATCAGATTTCGCGAGTCATATCGGTTAGTGCCCCGCCTAGCGGAATAGCCGAGAGCCTCACCGAGGCGCAAGTAATGGTGGATATTCGCGAGCCTTAGTCGAGCCTCGCCTTAACCCAGGCTATCCACGATATTTTTAAATTATGAGCCTACATGTAATCATTCCTGCCGGAGGTCCGGGTAGTCGTCTTTGGCCCTTGTCCAGAACAGCTCAACCCAAATTCTTACTTGACTTGCTGGGGGAAGGGCGTAGCCTCTTGCAGGCAACTGTAGACCGACTCAGCCCCCTAGCTGCGTCCTTAACGGTAGTAAGTGGAACTGTTCACCGCCAGGCAATCGCAGCCCAAAACTTGCCACAACGGTTAGTACCAGGTTTAGACAATCACTATCAGGTGCTGACTGAACCCAGTAGGAAGAATTCTCTGGGTGCAATTGCTTGGGCGGCAGCTAGGCTACAACAAAAATATGGTTCAGTTATTGCCGGCTCTTTTGCTGCCGATCATGCGATTGCTGATGCGGATGCTTTTCGCCGCGCCGTATCGGCTGCAGTTAAAACGGCAGAGGAAGGAAAAATTGTAACTATAGGAATAGCTCCTAGCTATCCTGCCACTGCTTATGGTTATATCTGCGCTTCCAATACTGTTTTGAGCCCGGAAAATAGCCGGCCACAAGTTTTGTTAGCCAACAGTTTTAAAGAAAAGCCTTCACAGCCGGAAGCCGAGAGTTATCTAGCGGAGGGAGGCTATTTCTGGAACGCCGGAATGTTCGTATTTAACACCGAGGTATTCTTGTCGCGCCTAAATAATTTGCATCCCCAATATTATGAAACGATTCAAGAAATGGTGCGGGTAAACCCGGGGACTGCAGATTTTACTGAGCTTTGGGAATCACTGCCTTCCTACCCCATAGACACTGCGATTGCAGAACCAGTAGCCGCTGAGGGCGGGGTAGCGGTAGTCTCAGCCGAGGACTTCGGCTGGTCCGATGTGGGAGATTATCGCTCCCTGGCTACGGTGCTTCGCAAAGATAACCCCGATGCTTGCATAGTTCGAGGCAGTGGTAACAGTGAACTACTAGCCAGCCCCGGTGCTTTTATCGATCACGAGGGCGAGGAAAAACTGCTGGTGGTAGGGATACCTAACGCGGTAGTAGTGCGCCGTGGGGATGTAACTTTGGTGACTACCACGAAGAGCGCACAACACCTTTCAAAGGTTGTCCCCAGTCAAGGGGAACTGCAATGAAAACGCTTCGCCGGCTACTAGCGAGCTTTTTTGCTGGATTAGCCCTTGCCGGTTGCGCGGGAACCAACGTTGCGCCCTCGGGATACACCAATGCTGCTGACTTTAGAACCTGTCTACTCACTGTAGGCAAAGGTGAGCTCGGTTCGATCAATGAGGGCGCACTTAAGGCTTTAGAGGATGGAAAGAAAAGGCTAGGGGTAGCGGTTCGCGCCGACACTGTGAAATCTGCCGATAAAATTGAAGAGGCGATTAAACGCGATATTTCCGCTAACTGTTCCCTGATAGTCGGGGTAGGTGAAGCATTTGTTAGCCAGGTGATGAATCAGTCGAAGTATCATCGGTCGCGGCATTTTGCCCTGTTACTGCCCCCAGGCAGTAAGGCACAAGCTAGTCGAGACAATGTGGCGGTTGTTAGCTACGATTTGAGCCAATCTGCCTATGTGGCTGGATTTGTGGCGGCAGGAACCTCGGCTAGTGGTCAGGTGGCGGCAATTGCCGGGGCAAAGAATGAACTCAATCAAGCTTTGCTCTCTGCCTTCGCGCAGGGGGTAGCTCGCTATAATGCCGAACAGCTCAGCGAAGATGCTAAAGCAGTAAAGGCTAATGTTAATACCTTTGGTTCCGGGCTGTATTTAGGGGATAAGGTAGATGATGCCCAGCTGACTAGCCAGGTTGAGACGTTGGTAAAACAAGGCTCGGACGTTATCTTTTTTGCACAGGGCGCGCAAGGCGGGGGAGGTATCAAGGCGATAGTTAAAGCGAATCAAGAAAAACTTAAAACTGCTCAGGAAGCTGCTGAAGCTGCAAAAACGACCGTCAGCTCGCCCTCGTCCTCTCCTGAAAGTAGCGCTTCCCCTAGCGAGGGGGAACACAGCTCCGCCATTCCAACTGAAAGCGGTATCCCGGTAGCTACCCCCAGCGTCACTACCAGTATTTCTCAATCAGATGCGCTAGGGACTATCACCGCGATTTGGTATTTAACCAATGGGCATGAAACTCAAACGAAAGTGGCAGGTTCTAAGCCCCCGATTCTCACATCGATTGTTCCAGATTTATCGCAGGCAATGATTTCTTTAATCGAAGATGCACGTAAAGATAAGTTTGCCACGAACTCTACCCAGATTTTGGGGAGCTATAAGAACGGGTGGGTGGGGTTAAGTCCGTTTTATGAATATGACTCTACAGTGCCCAACGAGGTTAAGAAAATGGCTAAGACAATAGAGGAAGAATTTCGGCAGGAAACCTTGAAACTGTAGCTAAAATACTGCTGATGATTTCACTCAGATTTCAAGGGCGGATACTCAGCCGTAATGCCTGCACGATTCGCCACAGAAAGGTGGGAATACTTTTACGGTAAGTCGGGATATAGTTCGTGGATAGCTGCTGCCAGGTCGATAAGCTCTTTCTTGCTCATTTCGATTACCAGGCGACCGCCCCCTAAAGCGGGAAGTCGCAGCACCACTTCGCGACCTTCTTCCGTACGAGCCCCGTCCTCGGCTACCTCTAACGGACCATCTCCGGTTCGCGGTTTCATTGCTGCCATGCTGACCCCCGAGAGACAAAATAGGACTAAAAATTAAAGCTTACTCAGCTAATTATAGCAGATGGTGTCCTGCTTGGCTTTAGCTATTTTGGGAGGGAAATGGGAATTCGAGCAGCTGCTAGTTATTAAAACCAATGGGGTGTTAGGGTTAAATAATGGATGTGAAACGATATCCCGGTTTTGCGGTTCGTTTGACTGTCTATGCTTTCGGGCATTTTTTCCTTGAATTTGCGGCTAACTATTTCATAATCTCTCTAATTGCGCCCCAAATTACTTCATACCCGCAGATGATTACGGTGTTACTGCTTTACAATATCTGCGACTATGGTCTGCAGGTATTGATTGGTCTACTAGACGATGTGGTTCACTGTAACCATTTTTTAGCTGCTTTCGGAGCGGCGCTATTTATAATCGGGTATTTTTCTAGTCCCATTCCATGGCTAATGGCGGCGGTTGTAGGGACGGGGGCTGCTTTTATCCATGTTCCTCTGGGGCGTCAGGTTTTACTTGACCGCCCCGATAGTTACGCGGCTTTGGCTCCTTTTGTAGCCTCGGGGTCTTTCGGGGTGTTTTTAGGGCGGAAAATAGGTCTAATCCATGTGGAGATGGCGGGGGTGATACTTGCTTTAGCCCTGGGGATGATGTTTCTACTGATTGCGGTAGGGACAGGGGAGCGAACTGGGAACGCTGATATCGAATCCTCCCGCCTCGGCTACTACGAAAAGTACTCCACCAGCTACCAGTTCTACTCCCTCGGCTACAACATCCACCCCGACGCAGACATCATCTGAGGAACAAACTACCAGCTCACCAGCTAAAGCAACCGCTAGCAAGCAAAATTCTCAAAACCAGGGAGTTAGCAAGGTGCTACTGATTGCTCTAGTAGTGCTTTTAGGGTTTATCTGCATAATCTCGGTTCTGTTACTTTACTTGCTGTTTGTGAAAAACAAGCACAGGCAATCTGATTTCCCAGGTTATCCTCGCTAAAGGTGATTGCAGCAGCGACTTTTACATTTCAAAACCTACCTACCTTTACTTCGCGTTCATTTTACCCAAGGACAAAACTGGTGCTGCGTTCTATAGAGGACGGGGGTAGGGGGCTAGCAATCTTTCGGGGCTTTGCCAATAATCTGCAAAGCCTCGGCAGGGGTATCTACCAGCTGCAATGCCGCGAGCTCTTTTTCTGTAATCATCTGGGAGCTAATTGCTTGTTCACGCACCCAAGACAGCAATCCGCTCCAGTAGTTTTTGCCAACTAGCACTATTGGGAAGGACTTAATTTTTCCGGTTTGTGCCAGGGTGACCGCCTCGAAAAGCTCATCTAGAGTACCGAATCCTCCCGGCAAAACTATAAAACCTTGAGCATATTTTACGAACATAGTTTTGCGAGCAAAAAAGTAGCGGAAGTAAATTCCCAAAGAAACCCAATCGTTGAACATTTGCTCGTGGGGCAGCTCGATACCAAGCCCCACGGAAATACCGCCGGCTTCACTACAACCTTTAGAAACGGCCTCCATTTGTCCTGGGCCCCCACCGGTTAGAACCGACCATCCGGCTTCAGCAAGCAGTTTTCCGGTTTCTTCTCCGAGGGCGTAGCTAGGGGTATTGGGGGCGGTGCGCGCTGAACCGAATACCGAAATTGCCGGGCCTAGTTCGGCTAGCGCCCCGAAACCCTCCACGAATTCGCTTTGAATACGCAAGACCCGCCAAGTGTCATTGTGAAGCCATTCAGTGTCTTTTTGTGGGCGGAGCAGGCGTTGCTCGGAAGTCTCGGTAGGTAATAACGGTTGGCGTAACTGGATAGGACCGCGCCTATAGATTCTATCATTTTTAAAACTTCTCACTCGCGCAGCAT
>ENA-OQLI01002063-OQLI01002063.1-human-gut-metagenome-genome-assembly--contig:-NODE-2063-length-11249-cov-3.483816_pt1 | contig 11249 bp, 8 predicted proteins | sample MGYA00242805_ERZ504812 | MGnify/ENA primary metagenome ERZ504812 (study PRJEB26092, sample SAMD00036430) | human gut metagenome | host: Homo sapiens | study: EMG produced TPA metagenomics assembly of...
CGTGTCTCGGTATTTAGCGACCCATTCCCGCGCGGCGTGTGTGATTGTTTCCTGCGGGGGAGATGGTGTAATTATTAAACCCGAGATGGTCAAGGAGGGCGCAGCAGTCCTAGATGTCGGGGTATCTAGGGGGGCAGTTAATCCGGAAACCGGTAAGGCTCGCCTGGAGGGCGACGTGGCAGAGGGAGTTGATGAGGTTGCGGGCTGGCTTTCCCCCAACCCGGGAGGTATCGGCCCGATGACTAGGGCGAATCTATTGCTAAACGTGGTAGAGACCGCGATTCGTCAAGTATCCTAATAGCGGTTTTACCTATGCGTTTGAAAGGGTTTCCAATACGGCTAGCGGTGACGGCGATTACCTTGTCGTTGGCGCTTGCTGCCTGTGCGTCCTCCTCCAATACCAATGCCGCCCCGAAAGACAGGGCAAGTGCCCAGGTTAGCAAAGTTTTTTGTCTACTAGAAAAAAAGAATTCGCAAGATACTAGGGCAGCGGTTCTATCGAAAGCGATTGGGGATTTGCTGGCAAAACCCGAAAATAAAGGGGCAGTTAAATCTGTAAATATCAGTGTTGATAAAGCTGAGCAGATTGCCGGGAAACTTAGGGAAAATAGTTGCGCTAACGTTCTTTCCTTAGAGCCAAATTTTAGTGGGTAAGTGCTTAAAGTTGCGAAGAATCATCCCGATATTAACTTTGCAGTAATGGCTGCCGAGGGACAGCAGAAACTTGCCAATGTTAGGGGGATCGATTTTGATTTGCGCCAACCGGCATTTCTAGCTGGATATGCGGCTGCTGCGGTCACTAAGAGTGGACAAATCGGCGCGGTTAGCAGCGTGAACAATGCAGATGCCAATCAGGGAATAGATAATTCTGTCAGTGAAAACGCTGCCAAGACTTGGGCTAATGCGTTTCGCCTGGGAGCTGAATACTATAACCAGTTCAAAGGCTCGGGAGTAAAATTTTCGGCTTGGGATAATAACGTAGGCGGACCGCTGCAAGTTGAGAGCGCAAGACTTCATGAACAGCTGCTTAAACTGGCAGAGCAGAAAATAGATGTTATTTTGGTAATCGCACCGATTGGGGAATCCGCTTCCCTGGAGGGATTGGCAGGTAAAGATGCGCTGGCGATTTGGAATGGGCAAGACGCGGCCGCGAACTCTGTGCAAGTGAAATCTAGCGTGTTTACTTCCACGGTTATTGATGCGAGTGGGTGCGCTAAAGAATTATTTGATCAGGCGAAAGCCGGCTGGATTGCCAGTAAAGATTATGTTGGTACGCTAAAGAATTCTGGGGTTAAACTGGCTGGTTTTGGCGATTATGCTCCGCTGATTTCCGATAGTTTAAGCGCTGAGCTGGCCGGTATTCGCAGTCAAATTGACAACGGGAAAATAGATATTGCGAAACTTGCAGCTCACCAAGGGTGAGGTAAAAGTAAAGATAAAGGGGAAATATGCTCAAGATTGCCACGGTTAATGTTAATGGGATACGGGCCGCGTTCCGTAAAGGAATGGATAGTTGGTTAGAGCAGTCTGAGCCAGATGTGGTACTGGCACAAGAAGTGCGGGCTAGTGAAGAAATAACTCAGGAGCTGTTTGGGGATAACTGGCAGGTAGTGGTGAATGCTTCGCAGCTCAAAGGACGAGCGGGAGTGGCGGTTGCAATCAAGAAGTCTTGCGGATGGCATCTGGAATCATCTCAAGTCGATACCGTACCGGTTGCAGTGCCACAAGATAGCGGGCGCTGGTTAGAAGCGGTTTTGGCTAGGGATGAAACCGGGGGTGGCGAGGACGAGCGCTTGCGGGTAATATCTGCGTATTTTCATTCCGGGGAAGTGGGAACCGAAAACAACGAGAATACAACGGCGCACACAGAGTGGAATGAGGAACGCTTAAAACAGTTGTGCTCTGCCTCGTCCTCGGATAATAATGGCTCTTTAGTGCTGGTGGCGGGGGATTTTAATGTGGTGCATACCGAGCTCGATATAAAAAACTGGAAACCTAACCACAATAAACGCTCCGGAGTCTTAGACGAGGAAATCGCGTTCTTAAATCGCTGGCGCGAGCAGGGGTGGGTTGATGTGGTGCGTGCCCTCGCCGGTCAGGTGCAAGGCCCGTATTCCTGGTGGTCGTGGCGGGGTAAAGCCTTTGATAACGATGCCGGGTGGCGTATCGACTATCAGCTTGCGAACCAGAAGTTGGCAGCATTGGCACGTTCGCAGACAATTGACCGCGCCGATGCCTATGATCAGCGTTTTTCTGACCATGCCCCGGTAGTTGTTGCCTATAGTCTCTGAGCTGTTTTGCGGAAATCCGCTGAGCCGGTCTAACAGTTTATAAACAGTGGGGCGCGAGAGAACTATTCTCTCGCGCCCCACTTACGCTATGCGAACTAGCAGTTAGTGCAAACTCTACTTGCTGACTAACTGCCTTGTCGCTGGTTACTTGCTGGCTTTGGGATGGGTCATATCAGCAACATTGAGGGCATTATCTAAATCTTCCTCACTGATTTCCCCACGCTCAACAAATCCCAAATCTAGAGCCGATTCCTTGACTGTCATTTTCTCTTTCACCGCGTGTTTCGCGATTTTAGCGGCATTTTCATAGCCAATGTAACGGTTCAGAGGGGTAACGATGGAAGCCGAAGATTCTGCCAATTCTAGGCAGCGCTCTGGGTTAGCCACGATGCCGTCTACGCAGCGTTCTGCTAGCAGACCGGCTACCGCTCCCAGGCAGTTAATCGACTCTAGCAGGTCAATCGCCATCACCGGCAGCATTACTAAGAGGTCGAAATTGCCTTGCGCGCCCGCGAAAGCAATCGTCTGATCGTTACCGATAACCTGGGCAGCCACCTGTACGGTTGCTTCCGGTAATACCGGGTTAATTTTCCCAGGCATAATCGAAGAACCGGGCTGCAAATCGGGCAAAGTGATTTCGCCGAGGCCGCAGCGCGGCCCAGAAGATGCCCAACGCAAATCGTTAGCAATCTTGACGAAAGAAACCGCTATCACTCGCAGCGCCCCCGACATTTCTACTAGGGAATCTTGCGCAGCTTGTGCCTCGAAATGGTTATCTGCCTGGCGGAATGGCAAATCCATATTTTCGGCGATTAGGGAAATCACCCGCTCGGAGAAACCCTCGGGGGTGTTAATCCCGGTACCGACGGCTGTGCCGCCTAAAGGTAGCTCTGCCAGGTTCTTTTCTGCGTCCTTTACCCGGTCAATGCCTTTACGTACCTGCGCGGCGTAACCGGAAAATTCTTGCCCCAACATAATCGGGGTGGCATCCATCAAGTGGGTGCGCCCCGCCTTGACGATGTTATCGAACTCTTCAGCTTTCTTTTCTAGGCTGGTGGCCAGCTGATCTAGTTTCGGCAGTAGGGCGTGCTCTACAGCCTCATAAGCGGCGATATGAATCGAGGAGGGGAATACGTCATTAGAGGACTGGGAAGCATTCACATGGTCATTGGGGTGAACTTTGCTGCCCTTAAAACCGGTAGCTAAAGTAGCGACCACTTCGTTGGTGTTCATATTTGAGGAGGTGCCCGACCCGGTTTGGAAAATATCAATCGGGAACTGGTCATCATGTTTACCAGCGATAACCTCTTCGGCGCCCTTAACGATTGCATCACGGGTTTCGGAATCGATTACCCCCAGTTCAGCATTAGCGATTGCCGCTGCCCGCTTAATCTGTCCGAGAGCAGCAATATGATGACTGGAAAGAGTGCGACCCGAGATAGGGAAATTTTCTACCGCCCGCTGGGTTTGAGCAGCGTAGAGGGCGTTCTTGGGAACCCGGACTTCTCCCATAGTGTCATGTTCAATGCGATATTCTTCGCTCACGTGTAGCTCCTTTGACGATAGTGAAACAAGATTATTCAACATCTAGCCTACCTGGGTTTAGCGGGAATAGTCCTGTCAAAAGCCGACTAAAATCAACGTAAGATACGGCATTTGCCTTCCTAAGGCTCACAACAGCTTAGACTGTAGCTATCGACAGAAAGCGGGAGCATCATGAGCAATAGAGCCTCTAACGATAAACCTACCGAATATCTGCCGGGGGGAGCGATGGCAAACGCCTATGTTCCGCGCGGACGCCAAGAGAACCGGCGTATTACCCGCCGCGCCGCGCAACCCTACCCCAACAGTGCTGAACAGAGGAAAATACCAGTACCCAACCCTCCCGCCGGTGCGCCCTCAGGAAATGCCGACGTAAGCGCTTTAGCGGGGCAGAATGTTACTGAAATTATTCCCCCAATTAATCCTTCAACAAATATCCATAGCGACCAATCCTCAGCTGCGCCCAAAAACGCCGCCGCTAAGCAGAATCTTCGCTCCCCAAACGCGCCTTATCTGGACAATAGGGGCGCACTTGCAAGCTCATCGGATGACCTCGCGGGAGCAACTCCGCAAGTTGAATCTTGTCCTCAAGGTATTCCGCCCTCCTATAACCCTCAGATTGACCCGCAACAGCTACGGGAAGACCAAGAATATGAGGAAGAACGCGCCGATAAACGGCGGCTGGTAAAAGTTGCCGCCATTGTTAGCGCTATCGTTGCAGTGCTAGTGGGGGCAGTGGTGGTGGTTGCCATCAGCATTTCCTCTAAACAGATAGTGCCCAGCGAGCAGGAAAGTACGCCCTCACAAAGCGTAACTAGCAGTTCTTCCGCCCCCGAAAATACCCGCAGCCAGCCCCAGACACAAGAGCCAACTACTAGCGAGACTACGCAAACTCAAACCACCAGCCCCGAGCCAACGGACACGAAAACTACCTCCACCCCGCAACCTACTTCTGAAAAACCAACCCCATCACAGGAACCTCCCACCACAACCGAACAGCCTAGCGAGCAGCCCACCCCCAGTGAGAGCAGCCCCCAAACAAAGTAAGAGGACGCGCCACCCTACCCAAGTGACTAAACGAAGGGTAAGGGTGAACGCGCCCTAAGGTTTGACGGTTTTACTTAGCGGCTTTACTGGCGCTAACCGCTGCCCCTACAATCCCGGCGGTATTGCGCAGTTCCGCCGGAACAATCGGGGTTTTAATATCCAATAGGGGTAAGAATTTCTCGTGTTTACGCGAGACACCCCCGCCTACTACAAATAAATCGGGACTAAACAGCTTCTCTAGTTCCTGATAGTAACGGGTTAGGCGTTTCGCCCATTTCTTCCAACCCAAATCATCACGTTTACGCACCGAGGCAGCTGCCCGGCTTTCCGCGTCATGGCCATTAATCTCTACGTGACCGAGTTCAGTATTAGGAACTAACACCCCATCAATAAACAGGGCAGATCCAATCCCGGTTCCCAAGGTAGTGAAAATAGTAACCCCGGGCTGATCTTTGAAAACGCCGTATGCTTGTTCGGCAACCCCGGCAGAATCAGCATCATTTAGAACTGTAACTGTGCGCCCGAAAGCTTTAGAAAACACTTCCGCCGCGTCGCAGCCCACCCATTCTTGACCCAGGTTAGCGATAAATGGAACTACCCCTCCTGGAAGGGGAGCCGGGAAACAAACCCCCACCGGCACGTCCTCGGACAAATCAAAATGCTTGAAAACCTCAAACGCGGTTTCGGAAATCGCCTCGGGGGTTGCCGGGTAAGGGGTTTCTATCCGGAAACGCTCGGCGGTAAATTCTCCAGTTTCTAAATCAACCGGGGCTCCTTTGATTCCAGAACCGCCGATATCGATACCAAACGCGATAGCCATTTATTACTCCTTGCTGGGCAGAGTCAGTATTTCTGCGCCGTATTCAGTTACCACAACGGTGTGTTCAAACTGGGCAGTCCGGGAACGATCCTTAGTTACTACTGTCCAGCCATTGTCCCACTGTTCCCATTCGATTGTACCCAAAGTGAGCATCGGTTCGATGGTAAATACCATTCCTGGTTCTAAAACCGTGTTGTAGGAGGGTGCGCAATCATAGTGAGGGACAATTAGACTGGAATGGAAAGCCTCTCCCACGCCATGCCCAGTAAAATCGCGTACCACTCCGTAGCTGAATCGTTTCGCGTAAGCCTCAATGACTCTCCCAATGATATTTAGCTCCCGACCCGGCTTTACCGCTTTAATCCCGCGCATCATGGCGTTACGGGTGCGTTCCATCAGCAGCTCAGATTCTTTATCCACCTGACCCACGCTAAACATCGCGCAGGTATCCCCGTGTACCCCGTCCTTGTAAGCGGTGATATCGACGTTCACAATATCTCCAGCTTGGAGCGGTTTATCATCGGGGATTCCATGGCAAATAACTTCATTCACCGAGGTGCATAGAGATTTGGGAAAACCCATATAATCCAGGCAAGACGGGTAAGCACCTTGAGAAACAATATATTCGTGACCGATTTTATCTAGCTCATCCGTGGTTATTCCCGGGCGGATAGCTTTACCCACGGCTACGAGGGCGTTAGCGGCGATTTGTCCCGCAACCCGGATTTTTTCGATAGTTTCCGGAGATTTCGTATCCGAAGCCGTCACCACTTCGGGACCGTCATGGAAGAGATATTCGGGACGCTCGATTGCTTTGGGAACGCTCAATTTGGGGCTGATAGCGCCTGGTTGTTGAGTTCCCAGGGGGGCGCGTTCGGCTAGTTGCTGGGGGGAAAATCCTTGATACTCGTTCATATTTCTATCCTAGTCGGACGCGGGGTGGTTATTTGCTTGTGGAGTTTTTCAAGGTCGATAAGACCGGGTTTGCGGGGCGTGGGAAATGGCTAGAAGGCGTGCAAAGCAGGAGGGTTATCGAAGCAAGTTAGCAGAACAGGGGAACCCGTGAGCTGCCTGATAGTCGTTTATTGAGACCAGGACGGGGTGGGAAATGTGTAAAGTTACAGCCTGGGCGAGGAATACTTAGACAGATTCGCGAGCAACGTACTGCAAAATCTGCCCGCTGGGAGCTTCCCCTAAATCCAGATTGTCGCCCTCACGCTGAGCGATATGCATTATTTCCTTGTATGCCAGGGTGTGAGTATCAACCATTACTGAGGAAATAGCGGGGTGAGAAACCCTACCCGAGGGCGAATCGTAGCCGCCCACAACCGAGGCATCTTGAGGAACCATTTTCCCGCATTCGCGCAGACCATGCACGATTGCCATAGCAGTCATATCGCCAACCGCACAAAACCCGTCTAGCTTGGGGTGCTTTTGAAATGCTCTCAGCATATAGGAGGGAATGTTTGCCGGATCTTCCGGCAACGCCAATTGGATTGGGGCAGGTAAACCCGCAGCTTGGCAAGCCATCTGAGCAAAGAAATAATAAACAGTCGCGGCTTCGTCTGGATATTTGGCGCGCCAATGAGCGAACGCTAGATTCTTGCGATTACGAGCCGCTAATGCCTGTACCTGGATTTTTACCAGCTCGAAAGTCATTAAGCTGGCGGGATTATGCCGGTCTGTTCCCTGCATTACTGAATCTAGAACCTTTGCTCCAGATTTATCCAGTTCATCAAGAACTTTTTGGTCTAAAGGCAGGAGAGGCAAAATTGCGGCGTCATTAGCTTTTACCGTGGAGAGCAGATTTTCGGGATAATCTTCAAGATGGACTGTCCAAAATACCCCAATTCCCGCCTTAATTAGCAAACTGGTGATATTGCGTAGGAGAGCAGAATTAATGGCGCCGATATCTGTGCAGGGCGCAACGATAGCTACTTTCGTTTTTCCAGCTAGAGTCGCCAAAATGCCTCCTTTATTAAGAACCCTAATCTATTTTACATATTCCAGTCGTTCCTGCTGAGTATGTTGGTCTATAAATCTGTTAGGCAAGGGAATATTTGGAGGAAGTATCGGTTCGTGGGTCTAAATTACCTCTGGATTTGCTAGGCAACTAGAGTGTAATAAAAGCGAGAAAAACAGTGACGAAAGGTGAATCTGTGTCTGACGCGACCCCACCTATCTCCCCTCTAGACCAAGAAGGGATTTTCAAGGCAGTTACCGCAGGTAAAAAGGATTTTGCAGCCGCCCAGTCTTTAGAAGAATTGAAAAGGGCGCGTACGGCTCACCTAGGTGAAAATTCCCCGATAATCCTGGCTAACCGGGCAATTCGTAACCTAGATAAAGCCGATAAAGCCCAGGCTGGAAAGAACCTGGGTGGTGCCAAGAAACAGCTGCACTCGGCCTATGATGAGCGTTGCTGCGTCCTCGAAAAGAAAAAGGAAGCCCAAACCTTGGCAGCGGAAGCTCTGGACGTAACCCAGCCGGTAGCACGTTACCCTCTTGGTGCTCGCCATCCCCTGGAAACCTTGATGGAAGATATTTCTGACTTTTTCGTGTCTATGGGGTGGGAAATCGCGGAAGGTCCAGAGGTTGAACACGAATGGTTCAACTTTGATTCTCTAAACATTGACCCTGATCACCCGGCACGCCGGGAACAAGACACTCTGTATATTGACGGTCGTTCCCTGGGGGCTGAAACTTCGGGCGAGGGAAATCTGGTGCTGCGTACCCACACTTCCCCAGTTCAGGCACGGGTAATGTTAGGGAGGGGAGTGCCGGTATATATCGCTTGCCCCGGTAAAGTATTCCGCGCCGATGAACTAGATGCCACCCACACTCCGGTATTCCACCAGGTTGAAGGGCTGGCTATTGATAAGGGCTTAACCATGGCTGACCTGAAAGGTACTCTCGATCATTTCGCGCAATCCATGTTCGGGATGGAAGCTAAAACCCGGCTGCGTCCCTCATTTTTCCCTTTCACTGAGCCCAGTGCGGAAATGGATTTGTGGTTCCCGCAAAAGAAAGGTGGTCCGGGCTGGATAGAATGGGGAGGTTGCGGCATGGTTAATCCGAATGTGCTTGTAGCCTGCGGAATCGACCCGAATGTGTATTCCGGGTTCGCGTTCGGGATGGGGGTAGAACGCACCCTGATGCTGCGTCACGGCATCACCGATATGCACGACATTGTTGAGGGCGACGTGCGATTTTCAAAACAATTCGGCACCACCGGGAGAGGAAACTAATAATGCCTTTTGTAGCGCTTGATTGGCTAAAAGATCACGTCGAGATTATTCCCGGCACTACCGTGGAACAACTCTCTAGCGACCTGGTAAAAGTTGGTTTAGAGGAAGAAAGTATTCACCCCGCTTCGGTAACTGGACCGCTGGTAGCTGGGCGCGTCCTCACCCTGGATGCCAAGGAGCAATCCAATGGAAAAGTCATTAATTATTGCCGCGTAGATGTTGGTCAGTTTAATGATGCTCCGGGCACTGGGAAAGAACCTTCCGAGTTGCCCAGTCGGGGAATTATTTGTGGTGCCCACAATTTTAAGGTCGGGGATTTGGTAGTAGTTTCCTTGCCGGGAGCGGTTCTACCGGGTGGTTTCCAGATTGCGCAGCGTAAAACCTATGGGCATATTTCTGACGGCATGATTTGCTCCCTGCGGGAACTGGGGCTTGGGGAAGACCATAACGGCATTATCGTCCTTGACCAGCTTCTTCCTGGTAAAGCCGCAGCCGGGGAGCTACCTGCCCCTGGTGAATCGGTGATTGAACTGCTGGGATTGGGGGAGGAAACCCTAGAAATCAATATCACCCCTGATCGTGGTTACTGTTTCGCTATGCGCGGGGTGGGGCGGGAATATGCTCATTCCACCGGGGCTAAGTTCACCGACCTGGGGTTGGCGGAAAACCTTCCTTCTGGGGCACTCCCGGCGGTCAGTGACGATGGTTTCTCGGTGAAAATCGCAGATGATGCTGGCGTTAATGGCAAAGTTGGGTGTGATCGTTTCGTTACCCGCATTGTGACTGGCGTTGATACCCAAGCTGCTACCCCGGATTGGATGGTGCGCCGCCTAGAACAGGCTGGGATGCGCTCTATTTCCCTGGCGGTAGATGCCACTAACTATGTGATGCTGGATTTGGGGCAGCCTTTACACGCCTATGACCTGGATAAAGTATGTGAGCCGATTGTGGTTCGCCGGGCTAAGTCGGAAGAAAAACTAACTACGCTTGATGATGTGGAGCGCCCCCTAGATTCTGGGGATTTGTTGATTACTGACTCCCCAGAGGGCGCGGAAGGCTCCCGGGTGCTGGGCCTGGCGGGTATCATGGGGGGGGCTTCTACGGAGGTAACCGACAGTACAGTAAATGTGCTGATAGAGGCAGCTCATTTTGAGTCTATTTCGATTTCTCGTTCTGCGAGCCGTCACAAGCTGCCTACGGAAGCCTCCAAGCGTTTTGAGCGCGGAGTTGATTTTGAAATCGCTCCGGTAGCAGCGCAACGGGTAGTGGATATTCTGGTGGAATACGGTGGTGGCAGCGCCAGTGGGCGGGTCAGCGACCTCAATAACACTAAGCCGTTTGCGGAGATTGTAATGCCGCTACATGAACCCGCACGGCTAACCGGGGTGGAATACGATCAAGAAACCATAACCGGGTTGCTGAAAGCTGTTGGCTGCAAAGTGCGCTTAGAGGACGGCAACGTGATTGCTAGGCCGCCGTCTTGGCGACCTGACTTGACCGGACCGGCACACCTGGTTGAAGAAATTGCCCGTCTAGCTGGCTATGACACGATTCCTTCGCGCAGACCGCGCCCGATTGCTGGGCGCGGATACACCCCTAAGCAGCGTGCTCGCCGGGATGCGGCTCGCGCATTGGCACAGGGGGGACTGGTGCAGGTGCTGTCCTATCCTTTTATTGCCGAGGACGTATTTGATAGCGAACTGCTAGGAGAGCAGGATATGCGGAGGAAAGCGGTGCGGGTCGCTAACCCGCTCGCCGATGATCAGCCCTTACTGCGCACCTCCTTGTTAGATACTTTGCTGGCGGTAGCCCGGCGTAATATCGCCCGCGGCAATGAGCAGTGTGCGATATTTGAGACCGGTTTGGTGACCCGAGGAATGGGGACTGAACTCACCGGTTCTTTCGGGGTAGCAGAGAAACCAAATCCTGACCAACAGCGCGCCCTCGTTAAAGGGGTTCCCTATCAGCCGGAACATATCGCCGGGGTACTGGTAGGTTTTGCGGAACTTCCGGGGGCTTTGGTTGCTGGTCGCCTATATGATTGGGCTGATGCGGTCGCATTTGTGCGCACGGTGGCGCAGACTTTGGCGGTATCGATGGGAGTGCAGGGTAAAGATGGACGCCAGCGCCTAGCTAAAGACAATATGATGGGTGAGCCGGGCTCTCCCGAAGCAGTCGCGCCGTTCCATCCGGGGCGGTGCGCGCGGATAGTGGTACGGGGAGCCTGTGTTGGTTTGGCAGGGCAACTACACCCGGCAGTTTGCCGTAACTTTGGCTTACCCGAGACAGCGTGTGCTTTCGAGA
>ENA-OQLI01002066-OQLI01002066.1-human-gut-metagenome-genome-assembly--contig:-NODE-2066-length-11231-cov-4.160573_pt1 | contig 11231 bp, 13 predicted proteins | sample MGYA00242805_ERZ504812 | MGnify/ENA primary metagenome ERZ504812 (study PRJEB26092, sample SAMD00036430) | human gut metagenome | host: Homo sapiens | study: EMG produced TPA metagenomics assembly of...
CTTTACAATGGCTATACCGATACTTTGGAGAAAATGCTCCGCCGTCTGCGTTACGATTTGTTCTATCTGGAACACCGTTCTTGGGGCTTTGACATCAAGATACTTTTTATGACGTTTATGAATATAGCGTTCGGGAAGAAATTCTAAGAAAAATAAAATAAATTTTGACATTCGCTGCTGTAACCAAAAAAGTAATAAGTGTATAGCGGTAACGATTTCGAACTATAGTGGAACCGTCTTTTGACGGCTTTCATTGTCGGATATGTCATTTTTGGATACTAACTACTAAATTCCATTTTATAGAAATGATGGATGAACACTTTTTGATTAACGGTTAAGTTTTGTTGATGAGGAATAAACGTACGGCAACCATAACATGGGTAAAACATTATAATTTTGGTACAATATTGCAAGCTTATGCTTTGCAGCAATATATTTTGTATTTGGGATATGAAAATCATATCCTTAATGATACCTATATAATAGAACCGGATCAAAAGAAAAGTAATATATTTTTTATTCGAGTGATACAGTGGGTGAAATTATTGCTGAATCCTTCGTTTAAGCTTTATTACAAGAACAAAGTAAAATCGAAAAAATTATTTATTCGTTTTATCACTGATTATCTGCTAATAGACTATGATACCGATTGGAGACTATTTGATGATAAATATGATCAATACATAGTTGGTAGCGATCAGATATGGAATCCGGGTCCGATATGGTATAAAGAGTTAAATACTCCTTTTTATTATGCAGGTTTTACAAATAAAAAGAAAATATCATATGCATCAAGTTTGGGCGTTTCTGCTTATCCGGATAAGCATCTGAAACAGTTTAGAGAGTACTTATCTGATTATAAATATTTATCGGCAAGGGAAGATATTGGATGTAAAATCATAGCTGATATAACAGGAAAAGAAGTAACTCATGTTGTTGATCCGACTTTGTTATTACCAAGTGATAATTGGAGAAAATTGATAGGTGAGAAACCGACTTCTCATGAAAAATATGTTTTAGCCTATTTCTTATCAGATAATAAATACTATTTAGATTATGTCAGACAGTATGCCTCTAAGTATCATCTTTCTTTAAAAATGTTTCATAATTTAAAAAAATATTCTTGTTGTGCCGATGAACTGGTAGCTGCGGGACCACTGGAATTTCTTCAATATATAGATGGTGCATCCATTTTGTTTACAGATTCTTTTCATGGGACTTTGTTTGCAATTCAATTGGATACTCCCTTTGTCGCTTTTAAACGTTTCAATGGGCAAAATGAAGGACAAAACCAACGACTTATTTCGTTGTTAAGTACGTTGGACATATCTGATAGATTCATACGAGAAGATAACTGTGAAAAGATTGAAGATCTACTTCCTCTTAATTTTGAAAGTATAAAACAGAAATTATCTATGAATATAGAGTTATCAAGGATTTTTTTACAAAAAGCTTTAGAAAGCTAAAATTTTCCCAAACGGATACTTATCAAATAATCGGTTAGACTAATAGATGAAAGAACTAAAATCTCTTGCAAGAAATACAGGTCTTTTAGTTATAGGACAATTTGGAACGAAATTGTTAAGTTTCTTTTTGGTTCCTCTTTATACTTATGTGCTGACTACCGTCGAGTATGGGACATTCGATTTGATGAATACTAGTATATCTCTGTTAGTTCCTATTTTTACATTGAATATCTGTGATTCGGCACTCAGATTTCCCTTGGAACCACAAATTGATAGAACAGAAGTATTTTCTATTTGTATATATCATTTTTTTGCATGCGTTATTATAGGTACAATTCTCATCAGCATAAATTATATTTTCGATTTCATATCAATAATCAATGACTATCCGATTTTATTTTTGATGATGTTTGCAAGTACAGCAATCAATGGAATTCTGAATTGTTTTGCAAGGGGCATTGATTGCGTCAAAGATGTTGCCATATCAGGCGTCATTTGTTCACTCGTAATGATTTGTCTCAATTTCTTTTTTTTGCTAATCCTGCATATGGGACTTTGGGGCTTTTTCATGGCATATATACTTGGAATAATTAGTCAGTCTTTCTATTTATTTTTGGCAATTAAGGGTTGGAAATTTGTAAAATGGCAAAATCTTGATTCAAAGTTACATCAAGAAATGTTGAATTTTAGCAAGCCGATGATATTGACTAATATTTCATGGTGGATAAACGGTTTGTCTAATAGGTATATCATTACTTGGTTAAGTGGAATTGCTGCTAATGGAATTTACTCCGTAAGTTATAAAATTCCTTCTGTTCTTATGATGTTTCAAGGTATTTTCGGACAGGCATGGACGCTATCGGCAGTACATGAATTTGATAAAGATGACAAAAACGGTTTTTTCGCAAAGTTATATAGTTCCTACAATGTAAGCATGACCATTGTATGTTCGATTTTGATTATATTGTCACGAACAATAGCTGAATTGTTATATAACAAGGATTTTTATAATGCTTGGAAGTATGCTCCTTTTCTGACAATAGCAGCAGTTTTTGGTGCATTGAGTGGATATATTGGCGGTATATATGCTGCAACGAAAGATACAAAGGCGTTTGCAAAAACAAGTATAGTTGGAGCAGTGGTAAATCTTGTTCTTACTTTTTTACTTGTTTGGCAGACAGGAATCCTTGGTGCTGCCGTAGCCTCTTTAGTATCCTATGGCCTTGTGTGGGCAATGAGGATCAGAACGATAAAGAAGTATATGAATTTGCGCATATCTTTATTGCGTGATTGTTTGGGGTATTCGATTTTGTTGGTACAAACCGGATTATTGTTTGTTTTAGACAACAGTCTGTTATTTTTTGGCTTGGAAATAGTATTACTACTAATAATAATTGCGATTAATCAATCTTTATTGAAAACTATAATGAATAAGGTTTGTAAAAAATAGTGGTGAAATGAAATATAAGTCTAACATAAAAGTTTCTATTATTGTTGCGATATACAACTCTGATAAATTCTTGGAGAAATTGATTTTATCAATAATTGGTCAAACGTATAAAAATATTGAAGTAATTCTTGTTGATGATGGTTCGCCAGATAACAGCGGAGCGATCTGTGACAAGTATGCTGTTATAGATTCACGAATAAAAGTGCTTCATAAACCTAATGGTGGATGTTGCGATGCTCGAAACAAAGGTCTGGAACTTGTAACAGGAGAATTTCTAACAATAATCGACGGAGACGATTGGCTGGAACCTGACTATATAGAATATTTGTTGAGAGTGGTTCTTCAGACAGATTCAGATATGGCTATGAGCCTTAATATATTTACAACGAGAGAACGTATTCAAGTGAAGTTTGATAAAATTGAAACATGGACATCAGAGGATGCTGCCATTGCCATTATATACCCTAAGGTGCCTATTGGACCATGGAATAAGATTTATAAGACGGACATGATTCGTCGAAATAAAGTGGATTTTTCAGTCCCATGGTCGGGGGAAGGACATTATTTCTCTGCTATGGCAGCTCAGTATTCCAATCATGTAGGAGTGGGGCGTCGTAAAATTTATAACTATCGTTTAAATAATGCAGGGAGTGGTCTTACACATTATAATGTAACTATGGGTACAAATGCTCTTTGGAACACGAAAAACATTGGTGACAAGCTGGTTATCAGGACAAATAGGCTTCAAAATGCCGTTAATTATCATATTTGGAGTAATTATCATTTTATACTTAAACTCATTATAGCTACCAATTCTAAAAATGAATATGCTAAGGAATACAAGGAATGTTTAACTAAGGTCAGGACTTTGCTGCCAAATGTAATCTGGAAAAGTGAAGTCAGTTTTAAACATAAAATCAAAATGCTGTTGATAAGCTTATTACCTATCCCTTATGCTATATATTGTATAAAACGAGAACAAGCGACATTACAAAAGGATAAATTGAAGTAAAGAGAAATCTTTTATAGAGACCTTTTGAAAAAGATTACGTATAAGTATAACCATTCACTACATGAAAAAGATTGAATTAATAATTCGGAAGTTGGTTTCAATAATAAAACGTGAACAATTGGTTCCTGTTATTCAAATAGAAACAGATACAGAACAATTTAAGGGTAGAGTAGCATTGATAAGTGGGGGAACAGGAGGAATCGGATTATCCATAGCTAAAACTTTATTAAGTAGCGGGTGTAAAGTGATCTTGGCTGGAACTAATCTGGATAAGCTAAAAGACACTATTGATAATCTTAATACTTCAAATGCCGCTATTTTGGAACTGAATTATTTGAAGCTCGAATCATTCGATGCCAAAATAGAAGAAGCCGATAAAATTTTCGGAAATATAGATATATTTGTTAGTTCAGCCGGAGTACATACTGAAGGAGTGGATTTTTGGAAAGTGACAGGAGAGGAATATGATAGGGTAATGAATATTAATCTAAAAGGGACTTTCTTTATGTGTAAAAGCATGGCTAGTTATATGAGAAGGAGAAAATTAAAAGGTAATATCCTTTTAGTTTCATCTACCCGAGGTTTTGAACCGGCATGGTCACCTTATGGCATTTCTAAATGGGCAATGAACGGTTTGACAAAAGGATTGGCTCAGATATTATTTGAAGATGGGATAACTGTAAATGCCATAGCTCCAGGCTCTACAGCAACAGCTTTAATTGGTATAAATGAGGGAGACAGTATTTATACTAATGAGAACAAAATAGGAAGATTTATTATGCCAACAGAAGTAGCGAGTCTTGCGAAGTTGCTGGTTAGTGGATCGGGCAAGATGATTTCAGGAGAAACAATTCGTATTTCAGCAGGTAGAGGTGTATGGGATATTAGATAGAATAGACATAATATTGGGCTGAACAGTAAAAACATTCTTAAGTAAACTGTAATATCATGCGACCTTTACATATCATAATGCCAATGGCTGGCGAAGGTTCCCGTTTCTTGAAAGAAGGATGGGATATTCCTAAACCGCTGATAGAATTAAGGGGAATTCCCTTGTTTATCCGGGCGATAAATAGCGTCAAATCAGATGTTGTTCCCATGAAATATTCATTCATAGTGCGGCAGGAACACATTGATAAATATCAGATAGATGAAAAAATAAAATCTGTTCTACCTGAAGCTACTGTCTTTTCCGTATCAAAAACAACGAGAGGGGCGGTAGAAACGTGCTTAATGGCAAAATCTGCTATTTCTGAAAAAGATGCTATAATCGTAATGGATTGTGATTTAGAGTTTTCCAGTAAAGCATTGATGGAAAATATTCAAACGATTGTATCTCAATCTACCAATGAAATGGACGGAGGATTATTAGTCTCTTTTGAGTCTGACCAACCTAAATACAGTTATGCCGAAATAGACGAAAATAATATTGTGAAGCGTACCGCCGAAAAAGAAGTGATTTCTTCTCATGCCCTGTGTGGCGCTTATTTTTTCTCTTTTGCCAAAGATTTTATACGGGTGGCTCATGAGTTGCTGGCTGATGCTTCATTCAGCAAGTCGGAATTCTATGTGTCTTTGTTGTATAATTACCTGTTACGGGAAGGACATGTAGTGAAGCTTTGTCCGATGGAAAAATATTGTTCGTACGGGACTCCTGATGAATTGAAACAATATTTATGATACCGGGATGTGAAATAAAATTGCTGATTACGGATTTTGACGGAACCTTGGTCGATACTTTCAGGGCAAACTATATGGCATATCGTAAAGCATTTGAAGAGGTGGGGCTGGTACTTTGTGAAACAGATTATCGTTGCTGTTTTGGCTATCGTTTTGAGAAGTTCATGGAAGTATGCGGAGTGACAGACGAAAAAAAAGCAGCGGAAATTAAAGAACTGAAGTCGTTTTATTATCCGGATTATTTCAAGTATTTACAAGTAAATGATGTCCTACTCCGATTGCTACTGACATTCAAGAAAGGAGGAGGTAAAATAGCTGTTGCGTCTACTGCTCGACGAAAGAATCTTGATAATGTTTTGAGATATATAGGTGTAGTAGATAATTTTGATTACATACTGGCGGGAGAAGATGTAGAATGTGGTAAACCTTCTCCTGAAATATATGAAAAAGTATTATCATATTTTGGCATGCTTCCAAGTGAAGCGTTGATATTTGAAGACTCGGAAATAGGGATACAGTCAGCCCGTAATGCGGGGATTAATTATATGGTTATCACTCAATAATGTGACTATGGAGATAGAAATCAAAGGCCATTCTGGATGTCAGGTTGAAATTGTGAATAAAGGTGGAAATCTGTATATAAGTAAAAGTACACACAATAAAGATTACATTCCGCGTCTCTATCGGCAAGCCGTCAAACAACAGATGGCATCAAGGGCTGTTTATCAGCATATACGAATACCAGAGATTTACGAAATAGAAAGAACGGAGGAATATGTCAACGTCAAGATGGAATATGTTTATAGTAAAAATTATATAGACTATTTTGAAGATGCAGGGTTTGATCAGATAAACTATTTCATTAAGGCCCTAAAGATTTTCATTGATTGGGAGATTGAACACTCATCATTGGAAATTATTGATCGGCAAGTGATTTTAGATAAATTCCGGGATGTATGTTGTAAAATTCAGCGGAATGATTTTATCAATAAAGACAAGGAAGTCATGGAAATCATGGAATGTTCCGCTTCTGTTTTCCAAGGTATAGGTGAGGAAATTAAAATACCGGTAGGACATTGTCATGGTGACCTTACTTTCTCTAATATCCTGTTTAATGGTAACAACTATTATTTGATAGATTTTTTGGATTCGTTTATCGAGTCCCCATTACTCGATTTGGTTAAGATTAGGCAAGATTCGCATTATGGATGGTCTCGGCTTATGTATGAACATCGTTGGGACAATGTGCGGATGGATATAATCTCTCAGAAGATAGATATGGAGATTGCCAAGTATTATTCCCGGTACGATTGGTATGGGAAATATTATGCTCTGTTTCAATTGATGAATTTTCTCCGTATTATTCAGTATGCCAAAGAAGAAAAAGTAATATTGTTTTTGAAAAAAGAATTAAAGTCAATGTTATGAGTGTGAGTTTAATAGTACCATTATGTGCCGATAAACCGGAATATGAATATAATCTGCCTTATTTGTTCAATTTCTCTCCTGATGGTCTTTCTCTATGTATCAAGTCCGTACAGGGACTGAGTTTGGATCGCTTCGACGCTATTTATTTTACGATATTAGAGAAGTGGGACGATAAGTATTGTTTGTCGGATTTGCTACGACTACAGTTCAGAAAGTTGAATTGGACAAAGGCTAAGGTCGTTGTATTGGATACTCCTACAAGCTGCCAAGCAGAGACGGTGTATCAGACAATAAAGCGTGAAAATATAGAAGGGTGTATTTTTATTAAGGATGCCGATGGCTATTTTACCAGCGACTTTACTTTGTGCAATAGCATTGCAATTTATCCTCTGGATCGGCTCGAAATGGTAAATCCCGGTAATAAGAGTTATGTAGAACTAGATGACCAATTCTATATTACGAATATTATAGAAAAGAAGATAATCAGCAGATACTTTAATGCAGGCGCCTATATTTTTGAAGATAGCACTGTGTTTTGCAAGTATTTTGAAAAGCTGTCTTGTTATAAAAATCTTTTTATGTCACATGTCGTTTATTTTATGCTACTTGACAAAATACTATTCAGACCCTTTATCGTGAAAGATTTTGAAGATTGGGGAAGTAATAAAGCGTATAACTATTTTGTAACTAATAAATGATGAAGGTATTAATAACAGGTGCTGCTGGTTTTATAGGAAGCCAACTGGCGCACAGATTGTGGAAAGACGGAGTAGAACTCGTACTGATAGACAATTTCTCTTATGGTTCCGATGATAATCTTAAATTTGAGGATCATGATTTTACTGACGAGGTTTTGAAGATTGATATTAGGGATAGGGAGCAGATGGCCGGTATCTTTAGGAACGGACAGATAGACTACGCGTATAACATAGCGGGCATAGCTCCGTTGCCCGATTGTCAATTGAACCCTCAAGAGGCGATAGATGTAAATGTGACAGGGTTTGTAAATATTCTGGAGAATGCCCGTATCTATGGAGTCAAGAAAGTCATTCAGGCAAGTACAAATGCCATGTATGAGAACGAACTAGAATTTCCTACGGTCGAGAATGAATTTAAGCAGCCTACACTTATTTATCCCAATACTAAATATTGTGCGGAACTGTTTGCCGAGTCTTATTGCAAAACTTATGGAATGAATGTCACCTGTCTTCGTTTTGCTAATGTGTATGGTCCACATATCGATTGCCTGCGTAAACAGCCGCCTTTTGTAGGATATATGATAAGGGAACTCTATTATAATCGCATTCCGGTGTTTCATTCGGATGGTAAGCAGAGACGTGACTATATTTATGTAGATGATCTTATAAACCTTGCCATATTAGTGCAAAAAACAAAAGGATTTGATTGTGTGAATGTTTCTTCAAATCAAAATTATTCCGTAAACGAAATGTATGATATCACCCGGCAAATAATGAATAAGGATATACCTGCTACCTACACTGATACAGGAAATTATTGGTGTAAATACCCGGAGCTGTATGAAGGTGCTTTCCCGATAAGGAATGAAATTCTGGAGCATGAGGTTAATAAGTATTCTTTATGTGATAATACATTGGCACGTGAGAAGTATGGATGGGTTCCTCTTGTAGATATGAAACAAGGTTTAAAAAATGTAGTAGAGTACATAGTACAACTTTTATCAACAAAAGTTGGTACCAATAGATAGCTATGAAAAATATCCCTGAAGTTGTATTGACAAATGTATCTAACAGGATTGATTATTATCAATGGTTTCTTTATGGCTTTATGCTAATGGAGAAAAAAGGGAAAATCATCTTGAAGTACAGAACCTCAATGACGCAACGGATGCTTATGAGCAATCTCTTTTGGCCATTGGCAAAGTTAATTTATAAATTGCGTTTTATCGTAATGAAGAGGCTGGGAAAATATGATCCGAAAAATAAAAGTTTGTTGAGGGGGTATGTAAAGATTAGAGATGAAAGAAAGTCTTTTTGTATAGATTCTGCTGATGCTCCGTTTTTATTTTCAAGTAAAGATCTGAGGGAAAGAGATATATATTTCAAGATACAGTGCCCTGAAGAATTTAGTGAAGAGGGCTTTTATTTGGGTAATGTATGTATTCCTTGGACTGATTATGATTATGTAGAGGGGATAAATAAATATTCTTTAAGAGGTGAACGAAAAAAATGTCCTGAGGTCATAGTATATAAGAATAAGATAAAACCATTACTTTTAGCAGTGAGGAGTATGGGGCGAGGGAGTTCTTTCAAGGCTCTTGATGCTGCGTACAAAAATCTTTTAGCGGCACGTAATGTTCCACAATCAGGTAAAGCAATGTGCTATTTTGGAAATGCTAAAGGGCCGGAACCTTCAGGGTGTAAAAAGAATCCGGATTTTGATTGGGAAGCAGATATTCTTTCGGTTTATGGCGAAAGGATGAACCATCCCAATGAGAAGCGGGCAAAAATAGCTACCATACTGGAGGCCTTGGGTGAAGGTTATGACGCCCGAATTATAGAGCGTGGCTTTTCGGACAAGGGGAACAAGATACAGTCATCACTTGTGATTCCTTTTGAGGATTTTTCTAAACATGTGGCAAAGTTTCAGTATAATATTAATATTTCAGGTTACCGCATGAGTATTCCTGGACGTTTCATGGACAGTTTCGTATGTGGTACGGCCATTGCTACAGATAATCTTTCCGTTAAGTGGTATCGCCCATTTGGTGATGAAGTAGTGGAAATGGGGGCTATGGGATATTTACCTGATGCTGAAGTTGACTATGATGCCATAAAAGAAAGGATTAAGTCACTTCCTCCTATTAGAAAGCAAGCTATTATTGATAAATATGAAGAATATTGGGCACCGGAAAAATGTGCTGAATATATTGTGGAAATGGCATGCATGAGATAATTGCCAGATTAAATAATAGGGAGCTTTTTTAAAGCCCCCTATATTCCGTCACCGCATTGAAGCAAGGACATTCCTTCATCGGATTCAAGTCGTGATGTCCCACCACCAACACATTCGGAAACATTTGTTTCAGCTCGCGCAGCAGAGCTACCAGTGAGGCTTTCTGCGGTAGTGTGCGGGTGTCGGAGGGTTTATGGTTACTGTCCAGTCCTCCTTCGTAGCAGATACCTATCGAATGTCTGTTGTGCCCTTGGCAATGCGCACCGATTTTGTCCAACGGACGTCCGCGATGAATTTCTCCGTCGCGTGTCAGGTAGAAGTGATAGCCGATGTCGCGGAAGTTGCGGTGGAAGATGTGGTCGTGGCGGCAATCTTCAAAGCTCAGGCTCACGCCCTGAGGCGTGGCCGAACAATGAATGATGATAAGCGTGATGATTCTCATCGGCCCATGCAGGAAGTAAGACCGAATACTCCGGCCAGCGCGGTAGCCACTGCTATGATAGATTTGAGGACGATGCCCCATACTGATTTTGATTTTGTTGCCATAATGATTTGATTTATAAGTTATAAACTATTATATGCTACGTTTGTCCGAAGGACGGAAGGCCTATCCCAGCGGATCTTCTTCTTCTTCACCGTTCCCGCCGGGGGTGCTTCCGCCGTTTCCGGAACCGTTGTCCGCGTTGTATTTGAAGGCCTCTTTCAGTTGGCCTTCCAGATTGATTTGGGCGTTGCTCAATTCGCCGGTGGCACGTGCGCGGAGTTTCAGCCCTTTCACGTTGTTGGCGAGGGTGAATTCGGCAGCCGAGGCGGCGCCTTTCTTGCTGACGATGCCTACGGAGAAGATGGCGAGGTCGTCCAGTTTCACGTTTTTGCCGTCCAGAATAAGTTCTTTGGTACAGGCAATCATGTCGGTGAGCACCCCTTTGATTAATCCCGCCGAGTAGGGAGTGTTGTGGTTTGCCATGTGTTTGGCAAGCATTTCGGTGTCGAAGGTTTCTTCAATGACGGGACGGGCATACCACAAACCTTTCAACGGGTGGTTTTCGCCGGTAAATTGATACTTTTTGTAACGAATCATGTTCTTTCGGTTTTTAAATTTCAGTTCTTGGTTTTCAATTCTCTTGTGATCACGATGCGAAGATACAACGGGGTGCAAGCCGGGTTGTCCGTAATGGTTCGTTACGGTTCGTTTCTATCCGTTATATACGCATATAGTGGCTGAAATGTGAATATTTTTGCCTATCTTTGTGACACTAAG
>ENA-OQLI01002068-OQLI01002068.1-human-gut-metagenome-genome-assembly--contig:-NODE-2068-length-11220-cov-3.173262_pt1 | contig 11220 bp, 5 predicted proteins | sample MGYA00242805_ERZ504812 | MGnify/ENA primary metagenome ERZ504812 (study PRJEB26092, sample SAMD00036430) | human gut metagenome | host: Homo sapiens | study: EMG produced TPA metagenomics assembly of...
TCCGCTTACCCAACCTTGCGTCCAATTGACACAAGCAATGCAAAATACGTGTACTACCTGCTCCATGCCTTTGACCTGAAAAAAGGATTTTATGGTATGGGTTCCGGTGTACGGCAGGGTTTAAATTATGCGGAAGTGAAAGAGCTTCGTGTCGTGTTGCCGAGTCAAGATGAACAGAATGCTATTGTTCGATTTCTCGATAATCAATGTGGACAAATCGATTCAATTATTGAGGAAGCGAAATCGAGTGTTGCCGAATATAAAAAATTACGAGAAGCAGTTATCTTTGAAGCAGTAACCAGGGGAATTAAACATAGAGAAAAAACAAAATATAGATAAATACTTCAGCATAGATATTAGTATAAAAGGGTGTTTCATCTAGTCTATTTTTTTTCTGAATTCTAGATTTCAGCAAGTCCGTTACCTATTCCAACGGTGACAAGTCTTGGCTTTGTAGATTCATTTTGTACTGTGGTCTTTATAACCACAGTGCAAAATGATACCAGAGACTTCCGAATTATAGTACTTGACTATATCAATTTCTAAAAACAATGTTAACTATCACTTTAATAAATCATTTATCATATTTACCAACAATCTGCCTGCAATAGGATCAGTATCAGCTTTTTCCGTACACATGGTAGAAACAGTGGCTAATCCTTTTCCATCCTTTATTTGCAACAAAGTGAGTCCTCTCATTGAATCAATTTTACGAATACGGTCTTCCGGTTTTCCACCATCAATATAGGCATGTATCTTCATCTGTCCCGCCAATTCTATCAAGTTCTCATTGCGGTTTACTTTTAAGGTCGCATTACAAGCTAATGGAATTTCTCTTTTATTATTGTTAAAATATCTCAACTCCAATACATCAATTTCATCAAATACCGAAGCATCATTACGTTCCATATTCACTATATCTCCTTCTGTCGGAATAATCCAATTCGTTATATACTCTGGATAAATGGTTTTGGCCACTTCTTTACTATTCAGTAAAAGCAACCGACCTCCTTTGAACTGATAAGAGCGAAGCATCTCTTTTTCGTCATCTGTACATTCCTTCAAACCAGAAATAATGCAGAGAGTAGCCTTTTGCTTAGAGTCGACCAATTCTTTCACAGAGGAAACTGTTTTATACTTAATCTGTAAAAAATCAAATTTAGATTTCATTCCATCTTTATCCAATAAAACGATTTCTTTATCTTCTGATATTTGGCTTATATTCCATGTTTTACGGGCTAATACCAAATGATATTCATTTTCTGATACTGGTATACCATCTTCTGTCAACTTCAATACTAATTTAGCATTAACCTTGTTAGCTGGCAGATTAACAGGCAATTGAATATTCGGTTCAATACAGCGACGTCCATAATGCTTTACCTCTGGAACCTTTTCACTACCCCAAGCCATCTTCTCTCCTGTCTCATCCTGAATCTCCCAACGCAGCAAAGAAGGTTTCAAATCTTTACCATCTTCACGATCATTTACAACATAAATCCGAGTAGTTAATTTATCACCTCCATAAAGATTACGTCCCCACAATTCTGCACTAACCAAGACTGGTTGCAAAGCACGTTTTAAAGCGTAATATGTAGGATACGGATCTATATTTTGATAATCATATACCTGACGGAACCAAGTAAGTAATGCAAAATGCAAAATTCCAGATCCCTGGTCATTAGAACGACGAAGTGTCTCAGCCAATTCGCCTGTTATAAAGGATTGTACTGTAAGAAAATATTTAGGATCAGAGAAATCGTAACACTCATATCCAATTAACGATTGTGGATTCTGGTGAATTAATTGATAAGAACGTGTAGGATGTCCTGTCTCGTTATTTGGATACCCTGTTGACATTTCTTGGCTAATGAGCGGACGATCCGGCATCTTATATCTCTTCTGAAACTCACCGTTAAAGAAACGGAATATAGAAAAATCATACCAATTATAGTATCCATGCATATCATCAATATCGCCATCATCTATGCTATTCATAAAGTCAGTACCAAATTTTTCATCTTTACCTTTAGCCTGATAATTGGAATCAAAACAAATAGGACGCGTAGGATCTATACGGCGCATTTCTTTCACTACATCTGAAATTACACGATACTTTTCTTTTGCACGTTCCAAATCATTGTCATTATCATAAAACTTCATTTCATTGTTTACAGTCCAGAAAAGTAATGACGGATGATTGCGATATTTCTTTAACAGACGTAAAAATTCTTCCTTCCACATCTCAATAAGTTTAGCATCAGGTAAAGGAGTGGAATGAATCATCAGCCAAGGCCATGTTCCTTCAAAACTAACACCAATTCCATTTTTATCCGCTGCTCTCATCCAAAGTTTATTCCATGGAGTAGTATGTGTGCGAGTTACATCCATATTACCAGCCTTCATTAATTGCATAAAAGTATTGGCCAAATTCAAGTCATTTGGAGCTAAAGCAAATGGTATATGATTACCACCACGTAACCAATAGCGATTACCATTTAGAAAAAACAGCCCTTCTTTCACTTCAAAAGTACGAAAGCCTGAAGTCTCTGTCATACAATCCAGTTCAACTCCTTTATTAGCAACCAAACGGAAACGGAAATCATACAAATTAGGATGATGAGGAGTCCAAAGGCGTGGTTTTAAACCAGCCACACTATAAGTGAATATCTTTTCCTCATTGGCCTTTAATACTAATTTAGGCAAAGAAAGAGCTGTATAAAATGTTGCACCTGTTTCTTTATCTATAATATCTGTATAAAGATCAAACTGTTTCTTTTTGGTATCATGGTTTTTCACTGTCAAATCAAAAGTAGCTCCCTCCAAGGTTGGCTTAATAAAGACATCCTTTACCTTTACCGGATTAGTAATAGAAAGCTTAACTGGCTGCCATATACCTGCAGGATCAGCACCATAAAACCCATGTGCTATATCTTTCAGAATATTATCATTCTTCATTGTTACTTTTCCACCTTCCTGCTCACTTTCACGTACGGAAGAATAGAAAAAATCAATAGCTGCACTACTTGCCTCAGAAGAATTGCCATCTACACGCCCCGTTACTTTCACTACAAGCAGATTTTTGCCAGGTTTCAATAAACGACTACCGTCTATTTGTATCTCACCGTACATGCCAATATGTGTTCCTGCTAACTCTCCGTTAATATAAATTTCAGCAATTTTTGATACCGCATCAAAAGTCAACGTCATAGTTTTACCTTCGACACTAGCAGGTAATTCTATCCACTGACGATACCAAGCTGCGTTTGTTTTTCTATAGTCAAAAGTATAACCTTCGCAACGTGCCGTTTCCTGCTGATAATATGTGTCAGACACTCCCTTAGGCTGATGTCCTGTTGGTGATGGCATTGTCTCGCCATGTAACCAGATACGAATCGGATTCCAAAAATTTGGTACTGACATAACATGCCAATTTTTATCATCCGTACCTAGTGCCACAGCATTTTCTTTATTATTCAATTCATACTCTGGCATAAAAAGCCAATTACCATCCAAAGAAATATCTGTACGGCTACCTTTGAGCTCGCCAACTTTCACAGCCGTATAAGTAGCCCTTTGTTGCTTACGCAGAGACTCTTTCTCTTGAGGTGTAACGACTTTTCCATACTCTGAGACAGCTACATCATTTAATGCGTTTTCTTCTAATGAAGTTACTACAAGATCATCGAATTCTGTTTCAATCCAGCCACCTCCTAAAGTTACAGGACCAGAAGGAGCCAAATTACTATTCTTATCTACTATATCCATATGCGGTTTTTTTTCGTCATTTACAAAAACACGAATACGACTTCCACATACTTCAACCTTTAATTTATACCACTGACCAGGCACAGGATGGAACCCTAGCGGGCGAACACCCAAAAACTCATCTGTGCCCATATATCCCATACGCATCAAATACAAGTCATCCTGTAATCCACCTTTTATACCAACCACATAACGGTCAAAACGATTATTAGCACGAAATCCAGCCCAAATTTGAACCTGTTCTGCATCTTTTGGTGCACGCGCCTTGAAAGACACCGCATAATTTTTCCATTCCGGATTTCCAAAACAAGCATAAGAACCTTTTGAACGAAACACACCATTCGTGACAGAACACTCTCCCCGCCCCACAATGTTCAGTGTTTCTTTTTGATTAGAAAAGTTATTCTTCCATTCAGACCGCTCATAACCAGATGCTGATGCTAAAAGGCAAGTGGCAGCCCCCAAAAACAGATATAATTTCTTCATGATATTAAAATAAATATTATTTTTTACAAATATGACCTTACTCCATTAATCAGGAGCGAAATAAATAGTTAATTCAAAATTAAAAAGTGATTAATTACCACAGATGACAAATCAACTAATAAAAAAGAAGGAAGGCACTTCCATGGGAATAAACACCTTCCTTCTTTCCTACCTACTTATTTTTTCATTTCAATTCTACATCTATTTTTTTTATATCAGTAAAATTATACTTTTTATAAGTATCATTACAGCAACCGCCAACTCTTACCCAATAAGAACCGGAATATTTAAGAGGAGCCTTCGCTTTCAAGTCGATAACTGTACCTTCTTGATCATTGGTAATCTTAACGGACCCTGGAGTATAATTGCCATCTGATTCCGTGCCACAATATTGCGTATGCGAAATATATAATTGAAGATTATTTACATCAGGCATAGTCATGCCTTCTTTTTCAATTCTCTTAAATTTCACAGAACAACATAAGAAATTGTTTTCATCCACATAAGGTTCATCTACCCACTCCAATTCCAGATAAGGGGTGACAGTAAAGTTACATTCCGTCATCTTACCATTTCTAAGTTCCACCGTTTCTCCCTCTGCATCATAAGGATAAAAAGCTCCTTCCAATGGAAGCATACGATAGGTTCCGGCAAACAGCTTTGAATTAGAGTAAGAACCATCTTGTCGCATGTTCAGATTCTGATTAGTTACCACCACTGACTCATCACCACCGGCATAACTCAATTCTGTAATCTGTATTTTCATACTGCCCTGCCCCATAGCAGTTTGGAAGATCTTTCCATTGTGGTCAACAATCTGTCCATAGACGCCAGCTTCCGGTGCATCATAATTATCCTTTTCACAAGACGAAAAGCTCACTACTAATGCAATAACTACTAACAAATTATATATCTTTCTCATATTATCTTGCTTTTTTATTAATACTGATTATTCTGTTCAAGCAATGGATTCGTCTTACGTTCATTATCAGGAATTTTATCATAATAATTTTTGGTAGCAAACGTTAAAGAATTGTTAGCTCTTTCACAAACTCGAGTGTCAAAAATATACTTACCAACAGGATTGCCAGCCTCATTCACTGTTGCGTCTTTAGCAAACAAGAATGGTGATAACATTCTACGACGGTACTGATAGATTTGCTGATCAAAAGTAAACCACCGACGCAAATCCCAATACAACTTATGCTCAAACGCCAACTCTTTATAACGTTCTACTCGAACAATATGTAAACCTTCATTTGGAGCATAAACAAACGAATTAACCCCCTGTCCACGTTCTATTCCTTCACGCGACACATCAGACAATTCAGCTCGACTACCTAGCAAATCTGCACCTGCTCTTGAACGTATACTGTTAATGCATTCAAAAGCATCTTGCTGCAAGTTTACACCATCAATCTCAGTAACACCATTCTGATAGAGTTCCAAAGCTGCTTCAGCACGATTCAATAAAATTTCTGCATAACGAATATCAATCCAAGATTGCGTAGAGCTATGCAATTGTGTATCAGCAATTGTCCAATTCAAATTCAACCATTTACAACCATGAAAACCAGTCAGTGTACTGTTAGACCCACCATTTGCCGGACCATCCAATCCTGCTTTATTTAGCTTTACACCAGTAGAGGTTTCATAAGGTTTCTGTTCTTTTGTATTTTCTGTTGTTGTCAACACATTATCTTTAAACCAAGCATTTGTCGTATAATTAAGAGTAGTCTGTCCGTCATCTGCTATAAATTTAGCAATGGGGGTTGCAGGATCTATCTCTTCTTTTATGATACCAGAACGGATATCCAATTCAACACCTTTGTACGTATGTCCAGGTAATAATATAGATCCCTTCAAACGCGGTTCAGAACCATCTAATAAACTTTTAATATCATCATATACTATATAATTACCATTATTATCTGTAGTCTTCAGACGACCAGTAGCAGGATCAAGAGGCAAACCATCAAACAATTCGACCCAATCTAACGTTACATTGTAACGATCACCATATGTGGTAGTCATACGAGGCGGACAATATACAGCATCAAAGCTATGTACATAATCATTCTTACTGTACTGACGGATAAATATAGATTCACTGCTATTGTCTGCATTCATGAAAATCTCACGAAAATTTGCTTCTAGATCCGAATTATTCTGATACAATTTATATCCTCCTTCTTCCACTATCAAAGAAGCTTTATAGGCTTGAGTGAAATAATCATTTGCCCTACTTTCCAGTACTCCACAAAGCATTTTGCCCGTCTCTGATCCTGTATAATTATATGTCTTCCCGTAACGTGCAACAGAACCTGCATATAAGGCAACACGTGATTTAAATGCAGCCGCTACATATTTATTATTGCCACGTCCGGCTACTTTATCTTTACCTAGATGTTCAATAGCATAATCCAAATCTTCCAGGATAAAATCAATACATTCTTCGTGGCTACTACGAGCTACCCACAATTCTTCCTCATTACCAGTCATATTCTGAGGCTCTTTCAAAATAGGAACACCACCATAACGCTTAACCATGGCAAAATATACATAGGCACGAACAAACCTTGCTTCTGCAATCCATGATTCAGCACCATCTAGTTTTCCAACATAAGCAGGAAGATTGTTAATCAATTCATTGGCTTGTCTAATGGTTTTATATCCCATACTCCAGTATCCTTTTTGAGGAGTATAAATACCTACATTATTACGATTGACCGTTTCACCGGTACTAATCATATCCCAAATAATGCAATTCCAATTAAAGAAACCATTATACTCACCATCATTTGACATGTTAAAGTCTTCCATTGGAAGCTGGCTGTACAAACCGGACATATAGGCAGTAATGCCACCTTCATTATAAATATCCTCTCCGGAAAGAATGTTTTTAGGAGGAATATCCAAATCCACACAACCGGCAAACATGCCGCTTAAAGCAGCACACATCAATATATTTCTCAATTTTCTCATACGATAATCTCCTTTTACTTAAAATGTAATACTTGCTCCAAAATTATACGTCCTATTCAGCGGATACATATATCCATAGAGTTCCGTCGGTCTTTCCGGATCAACGCCTTTTACGCCAGTCAAAGTGAACAGATTATATCCATTCATATAAACTCTCAAGCTCTTAACACCTACTGGAGCCAACCAATGTTTTGGCAGTGTATAACCAATTTCAGCTGTCTTCAAGCGCAGATATGTACCTTTCTGAATGGCAAACTCAGAATTCTGATCAGGTGTTGTTCCACCATATGAGTAGTAGCCTGAAATCCATTGACAAGAAGGATCATAAGGATCTTGTTTTGGATCAACAGGACGCCATCTATCCAAAAACATATCCAATGCATTACCATCAAACTGTAAAGGGGCTGACAGCTGCTCACCATAAGAAACATAGGACATAGCGGACCCTTGGAATGTCATACTTACATCAAAGCCTTTCCACTGAGCAGACAAAGTCAAGCCAAAGTTCATTAACGGATAGTTCTTCTTATCTTGGAAATTAGCAGCAGAAGCATTTGTTGTTGTAGCAATAGGATACTTATCCATATCATCTATAGTACCATCACCATTCCAGTCTTCGTAGATATAATCACCTGGCAAAGTAGCATTTCCTGCAAAAATAGGAGAATTAATAATCTGGTCCCAAGAAGTGTAACGTCCACCGTCTCCATATCCAAACCAAATATCATTATAACGGTCTGTTAGGTTATTTCTCCAGTTATCATATGAATTTCCAGATGGGGTACGCTCTTTATAACGCCACATAGAACGGGTGATAGCCATGTTTCCTGTTACGCTATATCCAACTTCTCCAATACGATTATGATGCCTAAGTTCTAATTCAAATCCTCTCGTCCGATCGCTTTCCAAATTTTCTTTGGGCATCGAAGCGCCAAAAGTACCAGGAACAGCAACAATCCGATTAGCCATCAATCCATCACGATCACGTTGAAAAAGATCAAAAGAAACGCCCAACAGACCATTCCATAAGTCAGCATCCACACCAACATTCAGTGTCTTAACAGTATACCAAGTTATATCCGGATTGGCAACCGCTCTGAATCCAAGAGAATTAATAAAGGAACCACCAAAGAAATATCCTTTAGGAGGTTTGTTGAACGTAGCACCCTCTGTGTTTGGATAATTATATCCTGAAATAAACTGATAATCAGCTACCGAGTCATCTCCCATCTTACCGTAAGAAGCGCGCAGTTTCAAATTATTGACAAAAGGAAGTGCCGCCTTTACAAAGTCCTCTTCACTCATGCGCCACCCTAAAGAAGCGCTGGGAAAAAATCCCCAACGGCTGTGTGATGGGAATTTAGAAGAATCATCGTAACGAAAAGCAAATTCAGCCAAATAGCGCCCTTTATAATCATAATTAAAACGACCAACCAATGCCTTAGAAGCACTTTCTGTCAATCCATCCGCATTGGATGTACCAAGCTGATTAGTCGAATTACCGGCAAACAAATAAGGCAGAGGTATAGAGAACTCACGAGAAGCACGAATATTATCACCCACACTGTGTCCCTCTTCATACAACAGTAAACCGGATACATGATGGTCAGTAGCGAAAGTATTATCATAACTTACAGAAGCCTGCCATAGAGTTGACCAAGAATTCCCATAGTAACGTTCCAATTTGGTAGGACTCTGTTTGGGATAAGCAGAATAAGTTTCACTTGCTTCATCGTAAGTATATTCATTATATTCTTTCTGAAAAATAGAATTATCAGCTATAGAAGTATCGTAACTGAACAACCCTTTCACTTTCAATCCTTTTACAAATGGAACCACATATTCCAATTCCATACTGGGTTGAAAAATTTTATTGGTATTTTTGTTATAACCAGATACATCAGGATCTGTCGAAGCCAAAAGGTTTAACTGGTCAGTTGACATCTTTTGGTAATACCCCGGAGTGTCATTAGCATAAAGTTTTTCATTAGGACTGGCGCGCCAAAGAGCTTTATAAACCTCCCATGTAGACAAATATTGGCGCTCTTTATTGTCAATAATGCCATTCATTTTAACAGAAGCTTTCAAATTCTTGGCAACCTCAGCATTCAAATTCATACGAAGATTGTAACGATCATAATTCAAAGCTTTCGACTTAAAGAAACCTTCTTGATCGGTATAGCCGAAATTTATATAATAATCCATTTTCTCACTACCACCACTCAATGAAACATTATGCTGTTGTTGAGGGGCTGTATTACGGATGACAGCTCCATACCAATCTGTAGATTTCAAAGTTCCATTCAAATAAGCTCCTATCTGCTCATCGGAATAAGTCAATTGTGGGTTTGTCAGATTACGCATAGACTTTTCATTAAACAAAGTCATACGTTCGACTGCTCCTACTGGCTCAAGCATTTCGGCAGGAGTCTGAATACCATAATACATGTTGTATTCAATTTTCGGTTTATTTTTCTCTCCTTTTTTGGTTGTAACCAACACTACACCATTAGCAGCACGCACACCATAAATAGCAGCCGAAGCATCTTTCAACACAGATATTGATTCAATTTCATTAGGATCCATACGCTGTAAATCACCACGAGGGATACCATCAACAACAATTAATGGAGAACCAAAACCACGAATATCAAATTGATTTGTAAATTCACCCGGTTCTGATGTCTTCTGAATCACACGTACCCCAGGCACCTTACCTGTCAACATATTTTGAGCATTCTGGCTCTTTGTTGCAGCCAGTTCTTCATTAGTAATAGCAGATACAGCACCTGTCAGGTTCACCTTTTTCTGAGTACCATATCCAACAACCACTACTTCATCTAACTGTTCGGCATCTTCCTTTAAGACAATCCTATAATTGGTATTCTTATCTACATTTACTTTTTTGTTTACATAACCTATATAAGAAACTTCCAAGATTGCTCCTTCAGTAACTGTAAGAGTAAAGTTTCCATCAATATCAGTTATAGTACCTAACGATTTATTGCCAACCACTGTCACATTGGCACCAATAATAGCCTCACCCAATTCATCAACAACTTGTCCAGATATATTTCGGGAAGTTTGTGCATACATCGGAGTGAGCACCATCAAGAACAGTATTAATATATACCCGAAGGAATATTTACTACCTTTCATAAAACTAAACTTGCTTTTTATGCGTTTCATAATCTCACTTTTAAAATTGTTTTTCATAAAATAACGTATCCTCTCAAAAAAATAGGTAGGAAGGATAAGCTTCTGTTAACTTGTATTTTTCATTTTCATTTATATATTAAAAAGGTTAATTCTACAAAAATGTTATCCTAAAACAATCTTAAACCTTATATATCGTTACCTCTATTCGCATTTATTTCGATAATGCAAAATTATATATCAAAAATTAAAAATTAAGTCATATCACACTTAGCTAACGCTTAATTTCAAATTAACCAAAGGAATTAAGTTCCTTTATTTCAAAAGATGCAGATATTTCACTAAACCACATATAAATCATGCAGTTAAGCCCTAGTAAAGAATACTGCAATAAGTACATCTGTTTTAAAATCCATCTATTCCATCCTTATGAGCATGTCAACTTAAGAATACCAAGAGACTCACTTCAATACAAGCTTTATTTCTTCCCCTGTATACCTCACTCTCGTAGCCACATTCTTGCCATTAAGCTTAACGCAAATATCCCTATCTTCTGTTGTATAAGTACCTAGCTTTTTACCAATTACCAGTTCTTTGGTACAATCATTCCATTTAAAAGGAATAACATTATACTTACCTTCTTTATATTCTATAGTTTCACCATCATCTTCATATAAATTAAAAATAGCATCTTCACCTGTAAACACATGAATTTCAAGTGGAATATCAGTATTGATATTCTTTTCTACAGACATATAATAAGGAATAATAGAGCCCGCCTTTACAAACAAAGGCATTGTGCTCAAAGAAGCCTCTGCCATAACT
>ENA-OQLI01002075-OQLI01002075.1-human-gut-metagenome-genome-assembly--contig:-NODE-2075-length-11193-cov-3.333002_pt1 | contig 11193 bp, 9 predicted proteins | sample MGYA00242805_ERZ504812 | MGnify/ENA primary metagenome ERZ504812 (study PRJEB26092, sample SAMD00036430) | human gut metagenome | host: Homo sapiens | study: EMG produced TPA metagenomics assembly of...
CCAAGTATGATGTCTTCATATTTCCAGTTGATTTCCATGGGATTCATTGCCCATACTGCTCCACTGTAACCGTCTTCCATATCAAGCAGCATATGACTGCCTTCATCCATGGATATAGTCCTCATGTCTCTGGAAAGCCCCTCACCGGTCCATTTGATATAAGCTTCCCTCAGTACCCACTGTTCAAAAAATTTCTTTTCCACATTTATATCTGAGAGAATTTCGAGATACTGTTCTCGGGGTACCATACGTCTGAGCATTCTTTCATAATTGGCTCTGCAATGAATCTGCACATCAATTCCAACCTCCTGATCAGCCAGAATACATACCACATATTTTCCGGAATGACTGATATTATAATGCAGGGACGGACGATAGGAAAGGAATGGTTTTCCATGTTCTCCCTCTGCTCTGGGTTCATTGTACAGATTGATTCCATATTCTTTTTTCAGTGCGATTTCCAGAAGTTTCTCTGCGATCATATGCTCCATATGTGCGCCTTCATATTCTTCCCGTATTTTTGTACAGTAAATAATTCCTTTATTCATAGGCCTGTCTCCTCAAGAAACCGGGAAGGCTCCCGTTCCTTCTCATACTGGCGTTTCACATAGGCAAGCACCAGCTTCTTTTTCGCCCTGGTCATCCCTACATAAAACAATCTTCGTTCTTCTTCCACTGCTTCTGCCAAAACCGCCTTGCGATATGGAATGCTTCCTTCATTAACATTCAGAATATACACAATATCATATTCCAGACCTTTTACCGCATGGAGTGTGGATATAGTCACTCCTTCTTTTTTATCCTGCTGTTTCCTTGCCTGTTCATTCAGGCGCTTCGTATATTCTTCTATGTAAGCCTGCCACTTCGCCAGGGTTTTCATGCCTTTTGCACTCTCATGGATCCGGTCCAGGGTCTCAAGCAGTTCCTCTGGTTTTATTTTACGATACTCTGCATATTCACGCAAGTATTCTTCGAATCCCATTCCTTTTCTGATAAAATTAATCGCAGCAAAAGGGGAAAGAGTACCAAGAATCCTCAGATGCGTTTCCAGTGTGGTAATCCTGTCGCACATCCAGTCTTTGTCTTTATAATATTCCCGAAGTTCATTAAAATTAATCTGCGAACTGTTCAATGCTTCTCTGGAAATATAGCGATTTGGCCGGTTCATGATCTCCAGAAAATTCTTCCTGCTCCTGTCTCCTGCTGCCATTTCAAGATAAGCCAGAAGCGCCCGGCAGATCCAGTGGCGGAAAAGATTGGGAAGCTGTTCTTTCATTGTAAAAGGAACCTGATATTCCATCAGCACATTGATCAGACCTTCCGATTCCTGATTTGTACGAAGCAGGATTGCCGTATTCAGCAGATCCTCGCCGCGCTCCATTCTTTTTTTCAGTGCTGCCACCACGCACATATACTCTTCTCTTGGATTATCAAATTCCTTGCACGTCACAGGCATCCCTTCTTCATTTGGAGTATCCAGCTGCTTTTTGAAACGTCTGGTATTACATCCGATCACTTCCATGGCTGTACGCAGGATATTCTTACTGCACCGGTAATTCACATTCAGAAGGACTGTCTCTGCCTTCGGATAATCCTTTGTAAAATTTAACATAATCTCTGGTCTTGCGCCCCGGAAATGATAGATGGACTGGTCATCATCCCCTACAATAAACAGGTTATTGACAGGTGCCGCCAGCATCTGCAAAATCTTGTATTGTAAGCTGTTGATATCCTGAAACTCATCCACCAGAATGTAGACAAATTTTCTTCTCCATGCATTCAGGATATCCTGTCTCTGAGAAAAAAGTTCATAACAACAGAGGATCATATCATCAAAATCCAGCTTGCGTTTCGCCTTCAGAGCCTGCTTATAGCCATGAAAAATGTCCCTGAATATCTCATCCGAGCAACAGGATGCATAATAATGCTCCGGAGAAATACAGTTCCCCTTTACAACACTGATTTCCCTGGCAACTTCTTCAATGAAATCTCCCTCCTGAGCCATTTCCTGTCCATATTTCTCAGTCATCTCACGTAGAATACTGAATTTTTCTTCCTCAGAAAGAATATTGGCCGCACTCAGATGATAGGCCGCTTTCAAAATCCCATAAAAAATTCCGTGGAAAGTTCCAAAAGTCACTTCGCTTCTGTTCTGTCCCACGAATTTCAAAAACCGTTCTTTCATCTCTGTTGCCGCTGCTCTGGAAAAAGTTACAACCAAAATAGAAGAAGCCGGTATCTTCCCCTCATTGATCATGTATGCAGTTCTCTCCACAATAACGGAAGTTTTCCCCGAACCGGGGCCTGCCAGAACCATCATAGGTCCTGACAGGTGAGTGATTGCCCGAAGTTGAGATGGATTTCTCTTCATATTTATTTGCTTAATTTCTCAATAGCCGCCCTGATTCGCCCGATTGTCTCATCCTCTCCGATGATTTCCATCATCTCTGTAGCGCCTGCGGGTCTCATCTGCTTGCCGGAAACAGCAGTACGCAGAGGCCACATTACATATCCGTTCTTATAACCATGCTCTTTTACAAATGCACTTAATGTTTCAAATAACGGATCATTTGTATAATCTTCCTGTGCTTCCAGAACCGGAAGTACTTCTTTTAATACTGTAAGAGAAGTCTCTTCATTTGTCTTCATTTTCTTATGGCAGTACATGGCGGAATCATATTCCGGTACTTCCTCAAAGAAGTCAATCAGAGCCGGAATGTCAGGGAATGTTTCGATTCTGGTCTGTACCATTCCTGCAATCTTCTTGAAGTTGTAGTCTTTCTTCAGAACTTCTTTCATATACGGAAGTGCTCTCTCATAGAATTCATCCGCATCCATTTTCTTGATATACTCACCATTCATCCAACGAAGTTTCGCAATATCAAATACTGCCGGAGATTTATTGATATGATGATAATCAAATACCTGTACCAGTTCATCCAGTGTAAAGATCTCTCTGTTGTCAGAAGGACTCCATCCGAGAAGTGCCACATAGTTGATGATTGCTTCTGAAACAAATCCCTGATCAAGCAGGTCTTCATAAGAGGAATGTCCACAACGTTTGGAAAGCTTCTGGTGTGTCTCATCTGTGATCAGCGGACAATGTACATAAACCGGGATATCCCATCCGAAAGCTTCGTAGATACGGTTGTATTTCGGAGCTGAGGAAAGATACTCGTTACCTCTTACTACGTGTGTGATCTCCATTAAATGGTCATCGATTACGTTTGCAAAGTTATAAGTTGGGTATCCGTCAGATTTGATCAGGATCAGATCTTCCAGTTCCTCATTGTTTACTGTGATATCTCCGTAGATTACATCATGGAATGTTGTAGTTCCCTCTGTTGGCATATTGAAACGGATTACGTGTGGTTCTCCTGCATCAAGACGACGCTGTACTTCTTCTTTGGAAAGTTTAAGGCAGCGTTTGTCATAAATGGAAATCTCTTTTCCTGCCACAACACGTTTCATACCTTCCAGTTCTTCCTTCTTACAGAAACAGTAGTATGCATCACCCTGTTCTACTAACTGCTGTGCATATTTCAGATAGATCCCCTGTGCCTGACGCTCGCTCTGAACATACGGTCCAAAGCCTTTGTCCTTGTCCGGACCTTCATCATGGAGAAGTCCTGTTTTTGCAAGAGTACGGTAGATAATATCTACAGCGCCTTCTACGTAACGTTCCTGGTCTGTATCTTCAATACGGAGGATGAAATCTCCGCCTTCATGTTTTGTAATAAGGTATGCATATAATGCTGTTCTTAAATTTCCAACATGCATTCTGCCTGTAGGGCTTGGTGCAAATCTTGTTCTGATCTTGGTCATAACTTTTTTCACTCCTGAATTTTTTATATATTCAAAATCTGTAAAAAAAGACCCTGCTTAAAAGCAGCGTCTTTCTACTTTCGGGTTTATTATACGTCAGAGGCTTTCTTATTTCAAGTCGGGATGAGGGAAAATTTTAATGTTTTTTGGGAAGGGACGCATGGGAAGCAATTATGTTTGGGGGCTCAGTTTCGGAACCATTGTATTTCTAGGCATTCGGGAAGCCGCTAAAATCATGAGCCGCTCTCTCAAACTCGCTCCGTTGCAAACTCCGCTCAGACAGTGAAACGATCGGCTCATAACGCGGCTTCCCAAATACCAAGAACTACAATGAACCCTCAAATTCGCCCCCAAACATAATTGCTTCCCATGCTGACTATCGGCTATATAACATATTTAGTGTACAACAATAAAGAATATACCACTCCTGACTTTACAGAACAATTAGCCAAATAACATATCTGCTACACAACATAACTATAGTAACCCTAAGAAAGTGCATGACAACTTGCAACAAAACAGCGCAGAAAAATATTTTATTTGGAGTGCATTTGCAGGGGTCTTAGATATTCTTAGTTCTCAGAAATCTGCGTTATGAGCCGGCTGCATCACTGTCTGAGCGAAGTTTGCAACGGAGCGAGTTTGACAAGACGGCTCATGCCTTTAGCAGATTTCTGAGAGCTTAGAATATCTTAGACCCCGAAACCGCACTCCAAATAAAATATTTTTCTGCGCGTCCCTTTTGCCATTCACACGCTACATCTTACGAAACCTCTCATACCGTTCCTGTGCGATCTGTTCCCCACTTTTACCAGCTTGTTTCTCCAGGAACTGCTTCATTCTGATCTTCATATACTCTGCAATTTCCAACAAATTCTCCTCACTTGCAGGATATTCCTCCGGTATGATCCGTTCAATGATTCCCAGTTCTTTCAGATGAGCCGCCGTTACTTTCATGACCTCCGCAGCTTCCGGTGCCTTTCTGCTGTCTTTCCAGAGAATGGATGCAAAGCCTTCCGGTGAAAGGATGGTGTAGGTTGCATTTTCCATCATCCAGACTTCATTGCCAACTGCAAGTGCAAGTGCACCGCCACTGCCGCCTTCACCAATTACAACCGAAAGAACCGGCACCTTCAAATCGGACATTTCCAGAAGATTCCTTGCAATGGCTTCGCCCTGTCCCCGTTCTTCTGCTTCCAGTCCACAGAATGCCCCCGGAGTGTCTACAAATGCAATGACTGCACGTCCGAATTTCTCTGCCTGTTTCATCAGTCGAAGAGCCTTTTTGTACCCTTCCGGTGATGGCATTCCGAAGTTACATCTGATGTTTTCTTTTGTAGTATGCCCTTTACGGATTCCGATTACTGTAACAGGCTGTCCGTCCAGTGTAGCAATGCCGCCGATGATGGCATTGTCGTCTCTGACACCTCTGTCACCATGAAATTCCATGAAATCATCAAAAATGGCATCAATATATTCCGCTGCTGACGGACGGTCACTGCTTCTGGCAATCTGGACTCTGTCCCAGGCTGTGAGATTTTTTTGTTTCTTCTGCTTTTTCTTTTTGCCAAAAGTATCGAAAGATCTGGCAGATGTTTCCTGTGGAAATTCTCCGTAACATTTTCTGGTATCATGCAGTTTCAGGATCAGCGAAAGAACATCCCGCATAGAGCCTCGTTCAACAATTCCGTCGAGAAATCCATGTTCCAGAAGAAATTCCGGTCTCTGGAAGCCCTCCGGCAGTTTCTGACCTATAGTCTGTTCAATGACTCTCGGGCCGGCAAATCCGATCAGGGAGCCTGGTTCTGCAAGGATAATGTCTCCAAGCATAGCGAAGCTTGCAGTGACGCCACCGGTTGTCGGGTCTGTGAGCACAGATGTGTAGAGAAGTCCTGCTTCGGAATGACGTTTGATGGCTGCGGAGGTTTTTGCCATCTGCATCAGAGATACGATTCCCTCCTGCATTCTGGCACCGCCGGAGCAACAGAACAGGATAACCGGAAGACTCTGCCGTGTGGCTTCTTCAAATGAACGGGCAATTTTTTCTCCTACTACATAACCCATGGATGCCATCAGAAATCTAGCGTCCATTACTCCAAGTACGGTACGCATACCACCGATTGTGGCTTCTCCAATAAGAATGGCCTCATCCATTTTGGTTTTCTCTTTCAGATTTTCTATTTTCTGTGGATAGTCCGGATAATCCAGGGGATTACTGTTATCAATTCCTGTGAACCACTCTTTAAAGCTTCCCTTATCTACAATCATTTTGATGCGGCGTTTTGCACTGATCCTGAAATATCCTCCGCATTTCGGGCACACATAGGCGTTGGATATTACGTCTTCTCTGTAAACCATTTCTCCGCACTTTGGACATTTGATCCATAAGCCTTCAGGTACGGAAACAGATGCGGCCTGTTTATGCCGGTCTTCTGAAACTGTTTTCTTAAAAAATCTCTTCAAGTCTGCCATTAAAATCCTGCTCCTTTATGTAACCCAATTTGATGTTCTTTCAGACAACAAAATAACGTTAATAACTATTAATCAAACTAATTCTGTCAAAAATAATTTTATCGATTTGCTTATCAATTACCTTTCAATAATAAATATGTAATTTCTGCTGAACTATAAAATATATTTGCACCAGTTTTCTTTTACAGATCCGGATAATGCTGCGGAATGAAATCTGTGGTGATATTTCCTTCCTGAAAATCCGGCTGATTGAGAAGTTCATACAGAAAATCTACGTTAGTTTTTACTCCTTCGATGGCAACTTCTCCAAGTGCACTGATCATCTTTCGAATGGCACTGCGGCGGTCTTTGTCATAAACAATGATCTTGGCAATCATAGAATCATAGTAGGGCGGGATTGCGTAGTCATTATAAACTGCTGTATCCACGCGGATTCCGTTTCCACCGGGAAGATGTAAGTCAGTGATCTTACCAGGGCATGGCATGAAATGTCTCTCAGGATCCTCGGCATTGATTCTGCATTCCATGGCGTGGCCGCGGATTTCTATGTCTTTCTGCTGAACGCTTAACGGTTCACCTGCCGCAATGCAGATCTGCTCTTTGATCAGGTCTACACCAGACACAAATTCTGTTACCGGATGTTCTACCTGGATTCTGGTGTTCATTTCCATGAAATAAAATTCTCCGGACTGATCCAGAAGAAATTCTATGGTTCCTGCACTTTCATAGCCTGCTGCCTTTGCTGCCCGTACTGCTGTCTCACCCATTTTCTTTCTCAGATCATCAGAGATTGCGATACATGGAGACTCTTCGATCATTTTCTGGTGACGTCTCTGAACAGAGCAGTCTCGTTCTCCCAGATGAACTACATTTCCGTATTTATCCGCAAGAATCTGCACTTCAACATGTCTGGGATTCTCCACAAACCGTTCCAGATACATGGTATTATCGGAGAAGGAATGGACCGACTCCTGCTGTGCTGTCTCAAACAATTTGGCAAATTCCTGTTCATTTCCGGCTACACGCATTCCTTTTCCACCGCCGCGTGCTGATGCTTTGATCATGACCGGAAAACCGATTTCCTTTACAGCTTCCAAAGCCTGTTCTACTGTGACGACCGGTTCCTTTGTGCTGGGCACTACCGGGACTTTAGCTTTCCGCATTGTGTTTTTCGCCTCAGATTTATTTCCCATTCTGGAAATTACTTCTGCGGAAGGACCTATAAATGCCACATTACATTTCTCACACATTTCCACAAAACGGCTGTTCTCTGAGAGAAATCCGAATCCCGGGTGGATTGCTTCTGCTTTTGTGGCAATGGTAGCACTTAAGATTCGCTCCATGTTCAGATAGCTGTCTGATGACTGTGCCTTTCCGATGCATACTGCTTCATCTGCAAGCTGGGTATGCAGGGCATCTCTGTCTGCTTCTGAGTATACGGCTACTGTGCGGATTCCCATCTCACGACATGCCCGGATGATCCTCACTGCAATTTCACCACGATTGGCGATCAATATTTTATTAAACATCTGTTATGCTCCTACTGCAAAAGTCAGCTCTGCGATCACTGCTACCTTACCGTCCTGGTTTGTTGCTTTTGCTTTTCCCACTCCCATGGGACCTTTTTCCTTAATGATCTCTACTTCGAGAGTAAGGGTATCTCCGGGAACTACCTTGTTCTTGAATTTTGCATTGTTGATCGATGCAAAATATGCGATCTTTCCTTTATTTTCCGGTTTACTCAGAATTGCAACTGCACCTGTCTGCGCAAGCGCTTCAACGATCAGAACTCCTGGCATAACCGGTTCCTGTGGAAAGTGTCCTGCGAAATGTGGCTCATTATAGGTAACACATTTCTTTCCTGTTGCCTTCACACCCGGCACCAGTTCTTCAATAGTATCAATCAGGAGGAACGGGTGTCTGTGGGGAATGATCTCCATGATTTCTTTTGTTGTAAGTTTCATAGTTTTTTACCTCCTTCTTCTATTCTATCACAAACATCGGCTGTCCGAACTCTACCATCTGCTCGTTTTCTACAAGGATTTCTTTTACTGTACCATCAAATTCTGATTCAATCTCGTTCATCAGCTTCATTGCTTCCACAATGCCAAGGACCTGACCTTTGCTTACTTTATCTCCTACTTTTACAAAGGGGGGATTTTCCGGAGAAGATGCTGCATAATAGGTACCTACAAGAGGAGACTTTACCACACTTCCTGTCTGTACTTCATCGTTAACAGCATTGACGGATTCTACATGTACAGCCTGCTGCACTACCGGCTGATACTGCTGAGCATCTGCCGGATCAGTATTGACTGCCATCTGCTGTACAATTGTTTTCTCTTTTGACATGGAAATATTTAAGGTATCGTCCTGCAGGTTAAATTCTGTGAGATCTGAATCGCTGACTGCGTGGATCAGTTCTAATATATTTGCCAGTTCCATTTATTTCCTCCTGCTGAAATAGCTATATTATAAGATCACTGTCGTATATTGTTTTCAAAATCACCATACCATTTATTATCTACGTGATCAGTCTTCGTACTTTTTAATAAGTAAGGATGCGTTATGTCCGCCAAAGCCAAGAGAATTGGTAAGTGCATATTTGATATCCATCTTTACATTACCGTTTCCTACATAATCCAGGTCACACTGTTCATCCGGCACCTTATAACCAACAGTCTGATGGATCAGGCCTTCCTGAAGTTCTTTTACACAGGTGATCACTTCCACTGCACCGGCAGCTCCCAGAAGATGTCCTGTAATAGATTTTGTAGAATTTATTTTCATTTCTTTTGCGTGTTCACCAAATGTTTTCTTAATGGCAATTGTTTCAAATAAGTCATTATGATGTGTGCTTGTACCATGTGCGTTTACATACCATACATCATCTGTGGAAATTCCTGCTTCTTTTACAGCCCATTCCATAGCTTTGGCAGCACCGGAACCGTCCTCTGCAGGGGATGTAATGTGATAAGCATCTCCTGTTGCACCATATCCGACAACCTCGCCAAGGATCTTCGCTCCACGTGCTTTGGCATGCTCCAGTTCTTCCAGAACTACCACGCCGGCACCCTCACCCATTACAAAACCGCTTCTTTCTTTGTCAAAAGGGATGGAACATCTCTCAGGATCTGTGGATGAGGTCAATGCTGTCAGTGCCGCAAAACCACCAAAGCCTGTTGGTGTGATAGCTGCTTCCGTTCCACCTGCAACCATAACATCTGCATCAGAGCACTGAATAGTACGGTATGCTTCTCCAATGCTGTGGGTTCCTGTTGCACAGGCAGTTACAACATTAATGTTCTTTCCGCGGAGTCCAAACTGAATGGAAACATTTCCGGATGCCATATTGGAGATCAGAAGAGGAATCATCAGAGGATTCAGTCTTCCTGGTCCCTTTGTGTTGAGAATTTCGCAGGATTTCTCTACCACCTGCATACTTCCGATACCGCTTCCCACGCTACAGCCTACACGGAAGGGATCTTCTTTTGTCATATCCAGTCCGGACTGCTCAATAGCTTCTTTTGCTGCTGCTACCGCATACTGGCTGAAAAGCTCCATACGTTTTGCAGATTTGAAATCCATATAATCCTTTGGATTAAAATTGTTGATCTCTGCTGCCATATGCGCTCTGTAATTTGTGGAATCAAAACGTGTTACTTCTGCAAAGTTTGTTTTTCCTTCTTTTACGCTGTTCCAGAATTCTTCTACACTAAGACCTACAGGAGTGATAGCTCCCATACCTGTGATCACTACTCTTCTCATTTTCTTCTCCTTTATACGTTCATACCGCCATCCACACTGATGACCTGACCTGTAATATAATCTGCTTTCTCAGATGCCAGAAATACTGCTGTATTGGCGATATCCTCCGGTTTTCCAAACCGTCCCAGGATAATCTGTCTGCAAGCCGCTTCTTTCACGCTGTCTCCCAGAACCTCCGTCATCTCTGTATCCACGAAGCCCGGTGCAATGGCATTTACAGTAATTCCTCTGCTTCCCAGCTCTCTGGCCATAGTCTTCGTGAGACCGATCACGCCAGCCTTGGATGCTGCATAATTGGCCTGTCCTGGATTTCCCAGAATACCGGACACAGAAGAAATATTGATAATTTTACCACTACGCTGCTTCAGCATCTGTCTTGCGCTGTGACGGATCGTATTGAAGGTTCCCTTCAGGTTGATATTTAATACAGCATCAAAATCCTCTTCCTTCATTTTCATAATCAGCCCATCTCTTGTGATCCCGGCATTATTCACCAGAATATCCAGATGTCCAAACTCAGCTACCACATCCTTGATCATTTTCTCACAGGCTGTAAAATCACTGACATCGCATTGGCAGGTAACAGCTTTTCCACCCTGTTCTTCAATCAGTTGTTTTACCCTGAGGCTTTTTTTTCTGAGCCATTATAATTGATAATTACCTGTGCTCCTTCTTTTGCCAGAGCCACAGCAATGGCTCTGCCGATTCCTCTTCCTGCCCCTGTGATCAGAGCTACTTTATTTTCCAGCATTTACAGACACTCCTTTCTGACCGTTTCCAGATCCTCTGCCTTTTCCACATGAAGAGCTTTCACACTTCTGTCGATTTTTTTCAGGAAACCTGTAAGTGTTTTTCCGGGTCCGATTTCCACAAAGGTATCCACCCCGTCACGGATCATAGCTTCCACACACTGCTGCCTACGTACAGAAGAGAACTCCTGCCTTACCAGAAGTTCTTTTACTGAATCAGGTTCTGTTACATATCCGGCAGTAACATTCGTGACATATGGTATTGAAAATGGCTGCAGCTCCACTGCTTCCAGTGCCTGTCCAAGCTTCTCACCTGCGCCCTTCAGCAATTCACAATGAAAAGGACCACTGACCTTCAGCGGGATCACTCTTCTGGCTC
>ENA-OQLI01002087-OQLI01002087.1-human-gut-metagenome-genome-assembly--contig:-NODE-2087-length-11125-cov-2.931533_pt1 | contig 11125 bp, 11 predicted proteins | sample MGYA00242805_ERZ504812 | MGnify/ENA primary metagenome ERZ504812 (study PRJEB26092, sample SAMD00036430) | human gut metagenome | host: Homo sapiens | study: EMG produced TPA metagenomics assembly of...
GAGAAACCGTGGGCCTGGTGGGTGTGGACTGGTAACCTCCCTTTGTGAGCGTCGGCCCGCTGATGAACTTCCCGCCAATGACGGTCACAGTATGAAAGCGCGCTATAGTCCCAGTCAATACCTGGTTTCGGCGCTGGAGGAGCAACAATCTCCCTGGCATGAATCAATGAGCCGGGCAGAAAACCTTGAGGGGATGCCGGTGGTGGGGATTGATTTACATTCCCAGTTACCGGCGGTAATCGCCGGAATCAGAGCAGAAAATCCCGGCGCAAAAATCGTCTATGTATATACCGATGGCGGCGCGCTTCCCGCATTTTTTTCGAGAAACATTTCGCTCTTACGTCAAAATCAATGGCTAGCCTCAGTAATTACTGCCGGGCAGGCTTTCGGTGGCGACTTAGAAGCAATCAATACCTTTTCCGCCCTCTTAGCCGCTCAACACGTCCTAAAAGCCGATATTGCGATTGTGGGGCAAGGGCCGGGTAACGCCGGTAGCGGCACTCCCTTTGGGTATTCCGGTTTCGACCTTTCTGCTTTCCTCACTCAGGCTGCTTTAGGAGGAGGGCGTCCTATCTGTGCCTTGCGGATTTCTAAGGCTGATGCTCGTCCTCGCCATCAGGGAATCTCTCATCATAGCCTCCGGATTTTGTCGGGGTTTGTGCCGGTTGCTCTCACGGTGCCATTTCCGGTGTTTTGTGGCGAGGGCGGGGGGCAAGCCGAACTGATTGAAGCGGATTTTTCAAAGCTACTAGAACAGCAAAGTCGGCTTATTAGCTCCCATCATGAGTTAAAACGGTGTTCTACGGTTGGGCTTTACGCAGCGCTATCGACCTGTCCGGTGAATCTTTCAACTATGGGGCGGTCACTAAATCAGGATAGCGCTCAGTTTTTATCGGCGGCGGTTGCCGGGCGAGTGGCAGCGCAAATGCTGTAATTGGCTCTTAGGCAAAGGTTATTGCTTTAGAAAACCCGCTACCCAAGGCGAAGCAAAACTATATTTAGATACGGGCGGAAAGTAGCTGGGTAACCAAAATCCCCTGTGCTCCTAAGGCGGCCAGCTTATCAACCACCCCATGTACTTCACTACGCTTACACATAGCGCGTACCGCTAACCAGTGAGAATCTTGCAGAGAAGAAATCGTAGGGGAAGAGATTCCGGGAGTAAAATATACTGCCTGTTCTAACTGATCCCTTTGTACATTGTAGTCAAGTAACACGTAGTTGCGGGCGGTTAATACCCCGCCCAGACGCTGCCGGAGAACCTCTAGACCTCGGCGAGTTACCGATTGCGGATTGGCAATTAGCACCGCCACCGACTTCATTACTGGTTCCCCAAAGACTTCCAGCCCCGCAGCTCGCAAGGTATTGCCAGTTTCTACCACATCAGCAATCGCATCTGCCACCCCCAAACGCACCGCTGACTCTACTGCTCCATCTAGATGAACAGTAGTTGCCTCCACCTGATGTTCAGCCAGGTAGTCTTGCATAATTCGGTCAAAAGAGGTGGCAATCCGTTTGCCTTGCAAATCGTGGACACTGCTCATAGTGCCTTTAGGGGCTGCTAGACGGAACGTAGAAGCCCCATAGCCGAGTTCGCACACCTCGGTAGCTTTAACCCCAGAGTCTGCTAATAAATCCCGTCCCGTGATGCCAGCATGGATATATCCAGCACCCACGTATTGGGCAATATCACGCGGCCGGAGGAAAAAAATCTCCACCTGATTGTTGTGATCAACAATATGTAGTTCCCGACCGCGTCTGCGGGTGCGATATCCGGCCTCGGAAAGAAGCTTTATTGCTGGTTCGGACAAACCACCCTTATTTGGGACAGCTATACGTAACATATTTTCCCTAGAGTTTACGGTAGACATCTTCGAGGCTAACCCCTTTAGCAATCATCATTACTTGCGCGTGATAGAGCAGCTGGGAAACTTCTAAACAAAAATCATCCCGGCTTTCATATTCGGCTGCCATCCAGGTTTCAGCGGCTTCCTCTACCAGTTTTTTGCCGATTGCATGTACCCCGGCATCGAGTTCTTTAACGGTTCCAGAACCTTCGGGACGTTCCTTAGCTTTCAGTTTTAGCTCGGCAAATAGGTCTTCAAAACTTTTCATATCTTCAAGGTTAGTTGGTTTCTAAAAATAATGCGCAAACGATTCATTATCGTAGCTGAATAAGCGCTGTTCTAGTTTTCTAAACCGCTTATGTCGGATGCTTTACTTTAGAATCGTTAAAGAATAAATGTTTGATGCCCGTTAAGTTTATACCGATAAACCATTCCCAGCTTTAATGATTTATATGGTGATTAGCGATTTGACGCAACTGTTCGACCTCGTTAAAAGCATCATCAGCCTTATATACCGCTGAGCCAGCCACAAATACATCCGCCCCGGCTTCGGCGGCTTTAGTGATGGTTTCCCGATTGATTCCCCCATCTACTTGCAAAGCTACCTGCAAATTCGCCGCAGAAATAGCTTTGCGGGCACGACGTACTTTGCCCATCATGGATTCTAAGAACGCCTGTCCCCCGAAGCCGGGCTCTACGGTCATCACCAAGAGCATATCCAGTTCACTAAGCAAATCAATATAGGGGGTAATATCGGTAGCGGGTCGCAGCGCCATTCCGACTTTCGCTCCCTGGGCACGAATTTCCCGAGCTAAACGGATAGGGGCGATAGCGGCTTCGGCATGAAAAGTAACCGAGGCGCAGCCAGCCTCGGCATAGGCAGGAGCGTAGCGATCGGCGTCCTCAATCATTAAATGCGCATCTACCGGCAAAATATTTTCCCGAATAACTGCCTCTACTACCGGAAGTCCCCAAGATAAATTAGGAACAAAATGGTTATCCATCACGTCCACATGGGCATAATCGGCGTTCCTAATTTTTTTGATTTCACTTGCCAGATTGGCGATATCACAGTTAAGTATTGATGGAGAAATAGTAACTGCCATAGTTAAACCCCTTTTCGATTTTTCGCGATTACCACAGCAAACATCGCGTCACTGCTGTGAATATGAGGCCAAAGTTGCAGGTATTTATCTGCGCACCCGAGCGAGCTTGGCCAGGCATCAGCTGCAATCAGCTGACCTATAGCATCCCCTAGATCTAAAAGTTGCCCGTCACCGCGTTCTTTCAAAACTCGCTCTACCAGGAAAGTGGTTTCCGCCGGATGCGGAGAACAAGTAGCGTAAATAACCAGGCCGCCCTCACGGCATACGTCCAGGGCACGACCAAGTAGTCGTGCCTGCAAGGCGGTGATTTCGGGAATCGTTTCATTGCGGGAACGGTAACGTGATTCTGGGTGACGGCGCAGCGCCCCCAATCCGGTACAGGGAGCATCCACGAGAACCCGGTCAAATCCCCCCTCACGGGAGGGAAAATCTGTACCATCTTTACATACAACTTCGACGTTATCTAGAGCCTTAACCGAATCTTCCACCAGTTTTGCGCGGTGAGGACTGATTTCGTTGGCGAAAACCTTTGCCCCGCGTTCTCGTCCTAAAGCCGCCATTAATGCGGTCTTACCACCCGGTCCGGCACATAAATCCAGCCAGATTTTATCGCGACCGCTCAGCGGATATTCAGCAGCTAAACCGGCTATTAACTGAGAACCCTGGTCTTCTACTGCTGCCTGTCCGTTAATAACTGCCTCTAAATCCGCTGGGTCTCCCCCGGACACAATTAACCCCCAGGGGCTAAGAGTAGAATAGGCTACGTCTTGTTCGCTTTCTTCAACCCTATCCGCCAAGTCTTCGCGCGCAATCAATCCGGGTCTAGCCACTAGGTTTATATAGGGAGGACGATTATTGGTTGCAAGCAGCGCCTCAAGGCTATCCTCATCAGCGGGAATCTCGGCTCCCAGCTTCTGATGCTCGCTGAGCGCGGCGCGGTAGGCGGCGATAATCCAGGCTGGATGGGAATAGCGCCTCGCTAAGCGAGCAGTAGGACTTAAGGAATTGAGTCGGCGTTGCAGCTCGTCCTCACCCAGGCGCAGAGCCCCCCGTAAAACCCCGTTTACCAGTCCCGCTGCTCCCTGATTGACTTCTTGTTTCGCCAAATTAACCGATTCATTAACCGCAGCATGGGTGGGAACTCGCATATTTAACAATTGATGAAGGCCCATTCGCAAAATCACCAATACCGGTTTTTCCAGTGCAGCTACTGGGCGCGAGGAGCATTGTTCAATTATCCAGTCATAGTAGCCCTGACAACGCAGGGTTCCATAGGTCAATTCGGTAGCAAAACCGGCATCTCGCCCGCCAATCTGGGCACGGGTTAGCCTCGGCGGAAGCAACAAATTAGCGTAGGAATCCCGGGTCTCGACCGCCAGTAACACTTGGTAAACCAGGGTACGTACCCGGTCGGTTTGTGCTTGCCATTGCGTTGAATTACTCGCTTTTCTTTGCGGGCGTTTGCCATACCGATTGCCCCGTGAGTCGGAAGATTGGCGTTTTTGAGGATATTTTTGCCTCACAAATCCCCCTCTGAACAGCTCGGTAGGGCGAAGAAAAATTCGTTGCCGTAATGCTGCCCGCGTCCCCAAGCATCTGCAGCCATTTCTTTTTTCCCGGCTGGAGTCACAAAGGTCAGTTTCACATCGTTAGTCGCTGTCCCTACCGTGACCTCGTGTTTCGTTATCTGTACCTGTCCAGGCGCTAGAGTATTGTGGTCCTTCATTTCAATTGCCGGATAAACAGTAATCCGCTTGCCATCAGGCAATACTGTCCATGCCCCCGGTTGAGAAGTAAAGGCGCAAATCATATCTAGAACTGCCCCTGCCTCTTTATTCCAGGGAATCCGCGCATCGGCTTTGCTGAGCAAAGGTGCATAGCTGCCCCCTTGACTAGATTGGGGGTGAGCTTTGGGGATGCCGCCCTCTAAAGCCTTAAGTACGTGCGGAAGCAGTTTAATTCCACTGTCGGTAAGGCGTTGTAAAAGCAGGTCGGCAGTAGTTTGCGGAGCTACCCTAATCGGATCGACCGCGTAGATAGGACCGGTGTCCATGCCTTCATCTATCTTGAAAATGCTGACCCCGGTTATTTCTTCCCCCGCAATTCTTGAATGTTGTACCGGGGAGGCTCCTCGCCATTTTGGTAGCAGAGAATAATGCAGGTTTAGCCATCCATAGGGAAAAACTTCCAGCAAATCTTTAGGAATCAGCAGACCATAGGCCACTACCACCGCCACATCGACCTGCATTTGCGCAAAATCGGGACGCTGCTGAGCGTCTTTTAGGGAGGAGGGGGTGTAGACCTTTATCCCAGAGCGTTCGGCTAACTGGGCAACCGGGGAAGGGGTAAGTCTGCGTCCTCGCCCCGATTTAGCGGGAGGACGAGTTAGCACTGCAACCACTTCATGCTCGCTGGAAAGCAAATATTCCAAGACAGGTACTGCGCTGGCGGGAGTACCGGCAAATAAGACACGCATATTCTTAATGCTATCAGTTAAGAAACTTCCTCAGGACATAGGGCAAGGCTGTTTGCAAGGGAAAGCTAGAAGTCATAAGGATCAACCTGTACTTTGACAGACCCCCATTTTTTTCGGGAAGCCAAAGCCTGTAGGCGGCTAAGCTCGGCGCGTAGCTCTTCGCCTTGGTCTAGACGGGCGCGCACTATTACCTGCCAATCATTTCCAAAGCGAACTGGCTCTATAACTTGCATATCCGGAAAGTTTGCGCAGGCTAATAGCTGATTAAGGGTGTCTTTACTGGCACGAATGGCTGCCATAGCTGCGGTGGGAGGGATTCCCACTTCAGCTCGTTCTTGAAGTTCTTTACTTGCCCACTCGCGAAATGCTCGCCGCTTAAAGGTAGTAGCTAGATACTCCCCCGGGTCGCCGCTGAGCATGATTTTTCCCTTTGCTGCCACTTTAGCTCCCAGATTTGCCCAGCGGCGCAGGGTTTGTTCCCCCGCCCAAATACGGTCAAGACTTATGAGCATTCCCGCATCTAATAGCAGCGCTCCCGCGTATCCGTTGCTGGCAACCGGTTCTTGATCCACCGTGGCCACTACCAGGGTCGGTTTAGTCCCAATGGGAGGTAAAGAATTATCAGCGTCACAATTGATAACTGGAATTTTGGGGAACGCAGCGGCGAGTTCCCTGCCGATACGCTGATGCCCGCGCACAGCTGCTCGAGCTTGCTGCGCCCCGCAGTTAGGACAGCGGAAGAAGAATGAATGACCACAACTGGGGCACAGGTAGTCATCCCCTCTTTGTTCTACCTGCCCCAAGCATTTTGGACAGCGCAGCGGAGCTGAACAGCGGGCGCAACTTAAGGCTTTTCGTCCTCCTCTTCGCCCTACCTGCACTAAAACCGGGCCATTTTCCAGGCAGCTTCGCAAAAACTGGATAGCGGTGGAGGAAATAGGGGTACGCCCGATAGGTAAATCATCGCGTTGTTCATAATCAGGGGTAAAAATCTTGGGGAGCAGCACTGGAGTATTATTCATAGCTAGCTCACTAGCCCAAGAAGATAGCACTAAGGCTTGAGCTTGGGGAGAACGAGAGTAGCTACCTAATATCAGTGAACATTTTTCACTGTTTGCCCTCATCATTGCGACTTGGCGGCTATGCCAGTAGGGCGCGGTTTGCTCTTGATAGGTTTCAGCGTTCTCGTCCCAAATCAGTAGCAGCGAAATCCTTTTTAGGGGGGCAAAAATGGCTGAGCGGGTTCCTACCACTAGGCGCGGATGGTTAAAACGGCACTGAAGATATGCCTGGTAGTGCCTGCCGCTAGATTTTTCAAAAAAGTATTTTAGGGGTGAGGGCGCATTAGCACCCTGGCTGGCGCTCCAATAGGAGCAAAACTCGCTAGCTTGGCGAGCAGTAGGGAAAAGACACAGGACGCTTCCCTTCGCTTTCAAAGCCACGCTGACTAGCTCACTAATCTGGTTAAAAGGAGCTACCCTATTAGGTTCGGGAATCGCCGACCAGACTACTCGTGCCAGGCGTTTATTTGCCAGCGAATCTAGCAATCCTTTTCCTTGGGGATAGTTTTCTATTTTGGGTTCGTCTCTTACGCTAAGGCAGTTAGTCTCCTGGCAGGGGGCTTCTCGGCTGGTCAGCGGCATTACCGGGGCAAAGTTGTTAGTAAAAAACTCTTTTTCTATCCCTGCCCGGCGATTAGGAATCGCCTGGTTTAAGACTTGAGAGATATTTCCCGCGTAACGGCTGACCACCTGCTGAGCAAGCTGGAAGGTTTTAGGTGAAACTAGCCCTCTGTCGCTAAGCACGCGACTAATAGGACGCAGGCGTTGCGAGGTTGCTTCTGGAGGTCGAATGTCCTTTACCCAGGCGTGCACCAGTTTTTCTCCAATCTTCACGCTTACCAGGCTGCCAATACGGGTTTTGCCTGCTAGGCGGGGCGGAATGGTGTAGTCAAGACCAATTGCGAGATGAAATACGGGAGTATCAGGGATTACTCTGGCAATGGAATCAGTGTTTTTCCATTTCCCAGCGGGTTTATCCGGTAAAGGAAGTAGCTCTTGCTGGTGACCGCGCTTGGTTTTACCCTCCTGGCGACTGCGTATCTGGGCGAGGGGGTCAAGGCCGCTCCAGCGCGGCATTTGATCTTTCACTGGCTATGCTGACCAATCAGGGACACAATCTGCGGGGCTATCTCAGATTTTTCTCCCCGGAACTGTCCGATTTCATTGCCTAGTTGATCAACTGCGCTAACTTGGGTGGCGGTGTCGCCAAATCCAGCTGTTTGACCGACTTTGTTGATAAAGAGAATATCGGCTCCTTTACGGCGAGCCTTTTCTTTGCCTAAATCTAAAACTGTTTCCCAAGATCCGGTCTCGGCGGCAAAACCGGTAACTATTTGTCCTGGCTGTTTATGTTCTGCTAGGTAAGCCAAAATATCGACCGTGGGACACAGGGTTAAAGAAAACTCGCCTTTTTCAGGTGTTTTCTTGATTTTTTGGGTTTGAAACTCTGCCGGTTTATAGTCAGCTACCGCGGCCGCCATCACCACTACCTGCATATTGGGTAAATACTTTGTAGCCGCGTTATACATTTCGGTGGCGGTGGGGGTGGGTAGAACTCTCACGCTATTGGGTAAAGCAGCCAGCACCTGAGGCTCTATATTAGCGGCCAACAAGGTAACGTTCGCGCCTTGCAGTCCAAAATGGCGAGCACTTTGAACCCCAAAAATCCCGGAGGAACGATTACCTAAGAAACGTCCGGGATCTAGAGGTTCGCGGGTTCCCCCAGCGCTAACCAATACGTTCTTTCCTTGCCAGGGTTTAGGTGAAAGCAGGGATAAAATCTGCTCTACTATGCGATCTTCGCTAACCAGCCTGCCTAAACCGACATCCCCACTGGAAAGCTCTCCTAGGTCTGGACCAATGAAATGGACTCCGCGCCTCTTTAACAACTTCACGTTTTCTTGGGTAGCCGGATTATTCCACATATTGGTATGCATGGCGGGAGCCAGCAACAAGGGACAATCAGCAGCTAAAACCACGTTAGTTAGCATGTCATTGGCTAGACCGTGGGCTATACGTGCCAAAACATTAGCAGTGGCTGGAACCACAGCAATTAAATCCGCGTCCCTGGCAAGTTCTATATGTCCAACCCCTGTGCCCGGTTCATTAACTTGAGTGTAAACCGGATTTCCCGAAAGCGCTTGCCAGGTGAGCGCTCCTACCATTTCGAGAGCAGCGGGCGTGGGTATCACCCATACGTCAAATCCGGATTTACTGAGGGCGCGCACAACATTAGTTGCCTTATAGGCAGCGATTCCTGCTCCGACCCCAATAATAACCCGGCGGCGCTTAGACATAACCTAGCTCGTCCTATTAGGACTCGTCATGCTCTTTAAGATTGAGTGCACCTTTGTCTATTTCCCGCAGGGCAATACTTAAGGCTTTATCTTCGGGATTGCAATCAATCAAGGGGCCGGGAGTAGAAAACATTCCATCAGCAATCTCAAGATTGTAGGTGTTAATCTGGCGTGCCCGCTTGGCAGCATAGACCACCAAGGCATATTTGGACTCAACCTTTTCCAATAGGTCATCTATTGGGGGGTTAGTAATTCCCTCCGGGCTAGCAACAGTACCCGACATATTGTCCTCTCATTTCTTAACTTCACGGCTAAGCCGCATCTTCACAAAAAATCTTACGCTATTCCCATCAGGGCTGCTAGTTCACGCGCCGCCTGTTCGGGTTGATTATTAATCACAATGTGTTCAAATTCGCCCGCCGCCGCCAATTCGGTTTTTGCGGTTTCAAGCCGACGAGCAACTTCAGCTTCAACTGCAGTACCTGAACCGCGGAGCCGCTCTTCGAGGACGGTCTCATTGGGTGGGCTAAGGAAAAGGAAACAAGCCGGGGGATAGCTTTGGCGTATCTGGCGGGCACCCGCCAGGTCTATCTCTAAAATAACGTCCCGTCCCAAAGCGAAATGGCGGTTAATCTCAGAACGTAAAGTTCCATACCGTGCCTTACCATGAACGGTGGCCCACTCTAAAAAGCCGTCTTGGGCAATAAGCTCCTCAAAACGCGCATCCGATAGAAAGTGATAATCAATGCCATCCGTCTCCCCGGGGCGGGCCTGACGGGTAGTAGCAGAGATTGCCACCTGAAGGTGCGGATAAGTCTTCCTTAGCGCTTTGAGAACGGTTCCTTTCCCCACCCCGGACGGACCGACCAATACATATAACTGAGACTTTGCCATAGCTGTCTGCTCCCCTGGTATCTAACATAAGAGTGTGGGACCCAAAATAATTTTGGATCCCACACTGTTATTTGCTTTAGAGCTGTTCTTAGCCGAAGCGGCGAACTAGCTCAGCGCGCTGGTGCTCACCTAGACCGCGGATACGGCGAGACTTGGCGATACCAATCTCTTCCATGACGGCGGCAGCGGTGGTAGCGCCCACGCGAGGCAGAGCTTCAAGCAGAGCCTGAACTTTCATCTTGCCCAAGTAAGGATCATCTTGAGCTTTTTTGATTACTTCAGACAGGGGTAGTTCCCGGTTCTTCAGCTTCGCCTTCGTTTCCGCACGAGCCTTACGAGCCATAGCGGCTTTTTCCAAAGCCTGTGCACGCTGTTCGGGAGTTAAAGAAGGAAGTGCCATTTAGTATTTACCTCTTCATCTAGATTTATGGGATAACAACACGAAAAAGATTAGTTGTTTCTGTCTATTTAAGCCAAACCAACAAGCAAGTTTTGCCAGTTCACTTGCGAAAAATATCACTCATTTGCTCGGTTATTTGTCTTGCAGTCGCCTGTAAAGCGGGAACTTTCGGTCCGGCGGAAGATATTCCCCGTGAAGTCGATGCCAGAACTCGGTAGGCGCTTTTCCCAAAAATCCTTTGTATATCTGCTGGTTGAGCCCCTTGTGCTCCGATTCCAGGCGATAAAATAGATCCGGAAAAACAAGAAAAATCTATTCCTAAATGTTTGGCAGCTTCTCCGGTGGTAGCGCCAACAACCAAACCAATATCTTCAATGTGACCTTGATTACTATTAAGGTTATTTGTCTGTTCAGCCTGTGAAATTATGTCCGCCGCCACGCTTTTACCATTGGCGCACCGGGCGTGCTGCACCTGGAATCCCTCGGGATTAGAGGTTAAAGCGAGTACATAAACTCCCCGGTTATTTTCACGCGCTAACTCTAAAACCGGCGCTAAAGATCCATAACCTAAATACGGAGAAACCGTAATCGCATCTGCCGAAAGCGCCGACCCGTCCTCTAAATAAGCCCTGGCATAACCGGTCATCGTAGAGCCGATGTCTCCGCGTTTAACATCTAAAATGCTAAGTAGATTCGCCTTCCGGCAAGCTGCAAGTACCTCTTCAAGAACCGCGATTCCCCGCGAACCAAAGCGTTCAAAAAACGCCGATTGTGGTTTAACCACCGGTACCTGCCCCGCCATTGCTTCCACCAAGGTTAAAGCAAAAGTACGCAGCCCCTGCACGCTATCTGACAAACCCCAGGCTGCTAACTGGGAAGGGTGAGGATCAATCCCCACGCAAACATTACCTAACCTGGTCATTGCCTGCTCTAGGCGAACTCCATAGCGGCTCATGTCTCCTCCTTAAAACTGTAACTGTCCGTTAGTAACTGTGCGTTTTCCGCGATAGCAGGTGTGCTGGCTAGCCCACACCAGTTCTTTAC
>ENA-OQLI01002102-OQLI01002102.1-human-gut-metagenome-genome-assembly--contig:-NODE-2102-length-11047-cov-3.118590_pt1 | contig 11047 bp, 11 predicted proteins | sample MGYA00242805_ERZ504812 | MGnify/ENA primary metagenome ERZ504812 (study PRJEB26092, sample SAMD00036430) | human gut metagenome | host: Homo sapiens | study: EMG produced TPA metagenomics assembly of...
GGATTTGGAGGGAATGACTGATGTGAATACTAGCGTAAGCAGTCCGGTTTTCTGCCGGAGGCAGACATATACTCCATGGGATTGAACTGGAATTGCGGCCAAAGGAATTTTTAGGCATTATCGGGCCGAACGGCAGCGGGAATAGTACCTTCCTGAAATGTGTCTACCGCGTGCAGAAACCGACAACGGGAAAAATTTATTTCAACGGAAAAAAATTAGATGAATTTTCCTATCGTGAATCAGCGCTGAAACTGGCCGTCGTGGCGCAGCATAATTTTTACAATTTTGATTTCTCCGTCTTGGACGTGGTCCTCATGGGACGTTCGCCCCATAAGAAAATGATGGAGCGGGACAATGCGGAAGACTATAAAATTGCGCGGGACGCCTTGCGTGTCGTAGGACTGGAAGAATTTGGCGAAAGAAACTTTTCCACTCTTTCCGGCGGGGAACAGCAGCGTGTCATACTTGCCAGAGCGCTCACGCAGCAGACGGAATGCCTTGTCCTTGACGAACCGACCAACCATCTGGATATCAAGTACCAGCTTGAAATCATGGATATCGTGAAAAGTCTGGATGTGACAGTCATAGCTGCCGTTCATGACCTGAACATCGCTGCCATGTACTGTGACCGTCTCATTGCCATCAGCGGGGGGAGAGTAGCAGGTATCGGTACTCCCAGGGAACTTCTGACGGCAGAATTTATCAAAAAGCTGTATGGCGTGGACAGCCGTGTAGATATAGAAGAATCTACGGGCCGGATGAATATTGTATACCTTCCGCGCCATTGGAAAAAGGAAACGCCGCAGGTTTCAACTTCATAAAATCCGAATAAAGTGAAACTCCGGCAATTACGTTTTCAGCAGCGTGTATTGCCGGAGTTTTTTTGCTGCGAGTTTGGATAGTGTGTTTTTGCCGGATGGTGAACGATATGTTTATAAGCTTTAATTTATAACAAAGAAACAAAAAAGCTTTATTCTGCCACTTATAGGAATAAAGCTTTTTCAATGAAATCGAGATTGTCCGGATCATGCTGATGATTTTTGCGGTGAAGTTTGAAAAGTGGATCTTCGGTATTTTTTCTCTTCATGATGGCAGATCCTTCACGTTCGTTACGGATGACGATTAACGTTTCTCTAATTATGAAACCTTAACGTCTTATACAAGGATCATGGAGTCGGCTGTCAGAAGAAGCTGCTGGCGCACGTAGTGCGATTGAGGATACTCGCTTGTCGTAATGGCTTAAATCGTAAAAGAATAGTTAGCTTGCAGCTAACACTAACGGCTTTTATCTTCTTGCCGCTTTCCCCACCACGGGTATAGATCCTTCACATTCGTTCAGGATGACGCTTTCCATTCCCTATCGTTAGTGACGCGCTTTCCCTAAATCGTCATTCTGAACGGGGCAAGAATGCTGTGTGAGAAAGATGGGAAACGGCAACATGACAATGAGTGAAGAATCTATTCCCCTGTTGACGTCTTGCCACTTTCCTCACCATGGGTATAGATCCTTCACATTTGTTCAGGATGACGCCTTGCCGTCCCTCATCATTCTGAATGGGGACAAGAATACTTTGTAAGAAGGGCGGTAAATGAGACAATGACACAGAGTGAAGAATCTATTCCCCTGATGACATCTTACCGTTCTCCTCACAACGGCAGGAGATCCTTCGCTATGACGCCTGATGTTCCCCGTTATTCAGCTCAAGTCTACAATGCGGTTTTAAGGAGAAATAGAATATCTTTTACGACAGGACGGATCACGATTCTTTTTGATGTTACAGTTCGAAGCCATCGGAAGCGTCACTGGGCTTGGAGAGGCGCCGTGCGATGTCTTCATAATTGTCTTTTAAATGGAAGATGATGAGGTTGAGAGAGGTGCGGATTACTTCCGGATCGAAACTTTCCGGTCTTGTGGTGACGCAGATATCCAGGAATGTGTTGTCGTCTTCGGCAATGCTGTACTTGAAAATGGAATGGGCGGCGTTCAGCTGCTCCAGGAAACGGATGAAAGTTTTACGGGCGGGGCCTGCAGGCGCGACGCCCAGATGGATGCGGAGCAGGGTATACATGCTGTTGTCCGTGATGACGGCGGCTACAAGGCGGTGGCTGCCCGCCGGAATGGCGGTGATGAAAGCCACGGAATCCTTTTCGTCATGGGTATCTCTGCGCTGGAAGAAATTCAGGTCATTGTCTTTCATGTATTTTTCGAAGATGCCGGCTTTTACGTTTTTGCCGGGATTGAAATTAATTACTTTTGCCATGGCGCCTCCTGTGCGGGATTTCATATTTCATTCATTATACTATGGGTGCACATAAAAATGAAAAAATATATTATTTCTTTAATAAGGGAACAAATCCTTTCCGTCCCATGGTATAATAACAGAAGCGACTATGGTACGGCAATTTTTATATTTTATGTAATAAATGAAATGTACGGCTACAATTGAATAGGAGGTTAATCTTGGCAAAATCCAGATTACAGATCATTCCCTTGGGAGGCCTGGGGGAAGTCGGGAAGAACATGACTGTATTCCGTTACGGCGACGAAATTATCGTAATAGATGCAGGAATGGCTTTTCCTGATGAAACAATGCCGGGGGTGGATATCGTTATCCCCGACTTCAGTTACCTGATTGAAAACAGGGACAAGATCAAGGCCATTCTCATTACTCACGGACACGAAGACCATATCGGTTCGCTGGCTTATTTACTGCGTGATGTTTCCGCTCCGGTCTATGCGACGCGGCTGACCTGCGGCCTGATTGAAGGCAAGCTGAAGGAACAGAAAATCGGAAAGTACAATTTGAATGTAGTAAAGACAGGCGATGAATTCAGACGCGGTTCTTTCAGGTTCGGTTTCTTCCATGTATGTCATTCCATTCCGGATTCCTGCGGTGTTTATGTCCGTACGCCGGTAGGAACTGTGGTGCATACAGGTGATTTTAAATTTGATCATTCCCCTGTGGACGGGGAACAGACGGATATGCACAAGCTGGCTGAGCTTGGCCGCAACGGTGTGCTTGTCCTCTGCGCCGATTCCACGAATGCCCAGAATCCGGGATATACTTTGTCGGAAGCAGTGGTTTCCAAGTCGCTTAGAGATGCTTTCCACGAAGTCAGGGGACGTATCATTCTTGCCACATTCGCGTCCAATGTATCCCGCGTACAGATGGCGATTGATGCGGCTGTTGAAAATAAAAGAAAAGTTTGTGTCTTCGGCCGCTCCATGGTCAATGTAGTGGGTATCGCTCTTGAAATGGGCTACCTTAAGGCTCCGGAGGGCACATTTATTGAACCGGAGGAGCTCAATCATTATCGCGATGACAGAATCTGCATCCTCACGACGGGGAGCCAGGGCGAACCTATGGCAGGACTGTCCCGTATGGCGGGCGGAAGCCACCGGCAGGTGCAGATCCATGCCGGAGATACGGTCATTATTTCCGCATCGCCGATTCCGGGAAATGAAACGAGTGTCGGCAGGACGATTGATAATCTTATGCGGCTGGGGGCGAAGGTAATTACGTCCCGGACGAGCCGCGTCCATGTGTCGGGCCACGGTTCCCAGGAGGATTTGAAAACGATGCTCTCTCTTGTCCGTCCGAAGTTTTTTGTGCCGGTTCACGGAGAATACAGAATGCTTCGCTCTCATGCGGAATTGGCGGAAAGTTTGGGCGTGCCGAAGCAGAATATTCTTATCGGTGACAACGGGACCGTTTTCGAATTTACGAACCGCAGCGGCAAGATTAATGGCAAGGTGCAGTCCGGCGCTGTCTTTGTAGACGGCCTCGGGGTAGGCGATGTGGGAAATATCGTTATCCGCGACCGCCAGCAGCTGGCGCAGGATGGTGTGTTCATCGTGGTTATCGCTCTTGAAAAGGGGAGCAGCCAGGTCGCGGCAGGTCCCGATATCGTATCACGGGGATTCGTTTATGTCCGTGACAGCGAGGAGCTTATGTCCGGCGCAAGAAGCCGTATCGAAAATGTGCTGGAACGGTGCAACACGGGGAATGTGACGGAATGGAACGCTATCAAGACGCAGATCCGCGATGCCCTGGGTAGGTATTTCTTTGAAAAGACGAAGCGCAGGCCGATGATTCTTCCTATCATTCAGGAAGTCAGATAAGCCTCGCGCGGACATAATGAACTGTGATTTCTTTTATGGGGTCGCAGTTTTTTATTGGCCGCGTTTATTGTTTCTGTATGGTAAAATATAGAATAATGCTGAACATATTTAACAGGACAGGAGTAGTTATGGACGAATACAGAGCAGGAGAAACAAGCGCCGTCGTTTTGGCGGTAAAGTGTACCGCCCTGGCGGTGGTGCTTTCCGTCATCGGATTTTACATGCCCCTGATTTCCCTGGTGGTGTTTTTGCTGATCCCTCTTCCTATCGCGTACCTGGGGATGAAAGAGGGGGATTCATGGTCGATTATTGTCACGGCAGGCATCATGATTTTGGATTCTGTCTTTTTCGGGTTCATTTCCGCCGCTTTCCTTTGCGCCATCTTCGGCGTGCTTGGCGTGGTACTGGGGATTTGTTGCAGAAATAAGGTTCCTGCGGCGGCGACACTTGCCGCGGGAGCGGTCGGGGTGCTGGCTTCGTGGATAGGGCAGGCATGTGCGGCGATGTATATTTTGAATGTGCCGCCCATGATGTTTGGCGGTGAAGCGATGTACAGCATGGAGCAGCAGATGATGGCGCAGATGGCGCAGTTTTATTCCGGCGAACTGCTCATGCAGACGCAGGAAAATGTGAAGCAGATGATAGATGATATACGGAGATCCATTCCTGTCATCACGGTGAGCGCCGCGTTTTTCTATACTTGGGCGTCCATGATGCTTGGGAAAAAGATTTTTACCCGTCTCGGCATGAAGGATATCCCCGGAATGCCTCCCCTGGAACGATGGGAACTGCCCCGTTTCTTTCTGGGACTTTATGTTCTGGCATTTGCCATGCAGTACATCACGAATAGAAATGCAACGCTCGAAATGATCCAGTACAATTTGGGACTTGCCTGTGTTCTCGTTTTCTGGCTTCAGGGGCTGGCGGCGCTTTGGTGGATGCCCAGAAAATATCCTTTCGTGAGGCCGCTGCGCTGGATCATCGCAGTTCTTTCCGTTATCATCGGAATGGTGCAGATGATCGTCGTTCTCCTGGGATTGTCCGATATGGTGCTTCAATACAGGAAGAAGAGAAATTACGAATAGCAGCCTGTTTGCAATAAGAACTGCCATAGAGTACGATTACATATAAAGCATCGGTTTCCGGAACCGGGTTGCGTTGGATGAAAAAATGAAAGGAGCACTATGCTCAGCAATATTTGGGTATATAAGAAAACTTCAAAAGTCATGATAAGCCTCCTTTTGGCGGCAGTCCTGGTGCTTGCCACACAGAACTGGCTCCTCGGGCTTTTAATGTTTATCGTGACCGCGGCGGCTGTCGTCTGGGTGAAACGCTCCGACCTTATGCAGGAGCGGCTTCTCATGCGGTACCTTGATGATTTATCATCAGGTGTTTCAGTTGGTACGGTCTATGCGGTGCGGAATCTTCCGCTGGGAATTGCCGTTGTGGACGAGAAGAAAAAGCTCGTCTGGGCAAACGGCGTATTTCGTTCATGGATTGCCGGTACGGAAGAGGGGACGCCCCTCCGGGATATTATCCAGGGACAGAAAGTAGCCAAGCTCTGGGGGAAGGCGGGGTGGTTTGACTGCCATGCGGGAGGGACGTTTTCCGTGTATTCCATAAATGGGTTCCTTCTGATGAGCCGGACGGAGCATCTTTCATGGTGCTTTACTTCATGGACAGGAGCGATGTAGAGAAATCTTTGAAAGAGTCGGAAGAGGCACGCCCTGTCTTTTGTCTGATCCGCATAGACAATATACAGGAAGTGACGGCGGAGATGAGTGATGTGGAGCGGTCCGCCCTGCTCTCTGATGTGACGGAGAAAGTGCTTGCTACGTTCAACAGCCATGACGGATTTATCAAACAGTACAATGCGTCTGATTTTGTGGCCTGTATTTCGTCAAAGGCCCTGCAGGATATGATGGATTCTAATTTTGAAATACTTGACCGGGTGCGGGAAATCCATACGGTGAACCGTATTCCCGTGACCTTGTCCATCGGCATCGTAAAAAGTGACGAATCTTTTAACCGCCAGTATGAAGAAGCCCAGGTGGCGCTTGATCTGGCTCTTGGCCGCGGCGGGGATCAGGCCATCGTCCGTCTCGGGAAAGATGTAAAAGCCTTTGGCGGCAAAGCGCCCGCTTCAGTTAGCAGTACCCGTGTCCGTGTCCGTGTGGTGGCGCAGGCGCTCCGTGAGATCATTAACGAAGCGGATATGGTTCTCATTATGGGGCACGCCCATGAAGATTTTGACGCGCTCGGGGCCGCAGTAGGTGTTTCCCACCTGGCGAGAGTGTCCAAGGTGGAAGCGCACATCGTCATTTCCAAACAGGATGATACGTCCAGGAAAATGATCCAGGCCATACAATCCAGCGGCTTGGCGGAAGGGCTTCTTATTGATGAGGGCAAAGCGAAAAGCCTCGTGACGGATAAGACGGTGGTTATTGTTGTGGACACGCATATCCCCGAACTGGTGGCGGCGCCGGAACTGCTGAGGAAAGTGCAGAAGAAAGTCGTTATCGATCATCACCGCCGTGCGGCAAGCATTATCGACAGTCCGCTTCTTACGTACATGGAACCGTCGGCATCTTCCGCTTCGGAACTGGTGACGGAACTGATCCAGTATTATGGAAGCGAAGAAGAAATGAATGCACTGGAAGCATCCTGCCTTTATGCGGGGATGGTGGTGGACACGAAGAGCTTTACCGTCCAGACAAGTGTCCGTACGTTCGACGCGGCAAGTTATCTCAGGCGGTGCGGCGCAGACACCGCTTTGGTTAAAAAGCTCTTTTCAATGGATCTGGCGTCCATCAAGATTAAATCCATGATTTTGGCCGATATGAAACAGGTGGATGAATACATGGCCTTTGCCGTATGTCCGGAAGGCACGGCGGATTCCCAGATTATCGCAGGACAGGTGGCGGATTTTCTTGTCACCGTGCAGAAGATACGGTGCAGCTTCCTTTTCTACTATACGGAGACCGGACTCTGCCTCTCCGCGCGCTCCGACGGGTCTGTTAATGTGCAGATTGTCATGGAACAGCTTGGCGGCGGCGGCCATCAGACAGTGGCGGGAGCGCAGTTCGGCACTGACGGCAATATAGAAGATATAACAAAGGCGGTTGTTGCCAATGTTCGTAAACAAACGGAGGAGGAAAAAGAATGAAAGTAGTATTGCTGCAGGATGTAAAGAAATTGGGGAAAAGAGGCGATGTTGTCGAAGTAGCGGACAGCTATGGCCGTAATGTCCTCATTCGCCGCGGACTTGGCGCGGAAGGAACGAAAGCCAATCTGAATACGGCGGAACAGCGTCGTGAATCTAAAGAATTTAAATCCAAAGTGGCTGCGGACGAAGCGGTCATCATGGCATCCCAGCTGAAAAAAGTAAAAGCGGTCATCAAAGTGCAGTCCGGTGAGGACGGACGGGTTTTCGGCAGTGTCACGGCAAAAGATATTTGTGATGCCGTTAAAGAGCAGTATGGGTTTGAACTGGATAAGAAAAATATCAGGCTGAAAAATCCGATCAGGACCACAGGAGAATATGATGTGGAAGTCTGGGTACACCAGCAGGTTACCAGCGAAGTACATATTTCCGTAGTTGCGGAATAAAAATTTCCTGTTCCTGCAGGGGGTTCTTTAGCAGCAGAAAATAAAAGCGGCAGTTAAAAAATAATCTTCTTCCCTTAACCGGGGGAGGAGATTTTTATTTTGGAAAAAATCTTGTTTTTATTGTAAACTTTATAAAAAATTATGATTGACAAAAGTGAAGACGGCTACTACACTTAGAAAAGATGTTGGCTGTCCGGAAACGGGCGGAAAATAAAGGGGGAGTATTATGGGAGAAGAAAAGGTATTGTACAGCGTGAAAATGCGTTCCAGTCTTGGCGGTGCCCACGGCGTGGGCGGACAGCATATTTCCGGAGCGGAGAGGATTGTAACAAAGAACAGCGTGGAACAGGAGATGATTTCCATGCTGCACCGTGCCTGGGAACATGACCGCGGCGCGGCGGATTTTATCCAGTTCAAGGTGGAAGCGGTCAGGCATGAGGGAATCACCTGCTGCCCGCTTTTGCCTTTGTACCAGATTGACACGGCAACAAAGGAGGAAGGACGGGCGGCGGCGAAAAAAGAACTGCTCCGTTCCGGAGTCAGCGAAACTGCTATAGGAAAAGGATTTGCTATTTTGGAATCGCTGACAGACAGTATGCGCGGCGCAGCAGTCGTTGATGCGGAAACAGGAGAGCGCCTGGACGGACTCGGTATGCGCGGCGTGCGGTGCAGCTGTATGGATTGCGAAGATACGTGCGCATACGAAGCACAGATGGGGGCGAAGGGCCTGGGCGGAGAACATCCGAGGGAAGCGCTTATTCTGGCATCGAAAGTGGCGGCGGCGCCAGGGACGGTGGCGGAACTTTGCTGGTCGGATGATCCCTTTTATGTGACAGGCTATGTAGGTTCGCCGAAGTTTGGCTACGGGCGGATTACGGTGATGAAAGAGAAAGGAGATTCTATCGGCGGCCGCGTATTTTTTGTAAAGCACGGTACGGATATGGACAGGTATGTGGAGTATATGCAGCATCAGACAGTGCTGGTGAGGGTCAAATGAAGCCGGAAAATATTTTCTCCGCTCTTTCCGCGCTGCGGCAGGAAGGGCGGCTCAGGCAGGTACGGGATCTGCGTATGGAAACGGCGTCTCTCGGTACAGATCGTGAAGGAAAGCGGTATATCGTTTTCAATTCCAATGATTACCTGGGCATGACCCATGCGAAGGAAGTACAGGAAGTGGCAGCGAAAGCGGTTCGTTTCGGTACGGGAAGCGGCGGCGCGCGTCTTACCTCGGGGGCAGCTTTTGAGTTATCCGATTTGGAAAAGGAAATAGCCGATTTCAAACATACCGAAGACGCAGTCATCTTCAATACAGGATACATGGCGAATCTGGGAGTGCTGTATGCGCTTGCCGGAAAGGGAGATGTCATTTTCAGTGATGAATTGAATCATGCGAGTATTGTCGACGGGTGCCGTATCTCAAAAGCCGAAACGGCAGTTTACAGGCACAGCGATATGGCGGATCTGGAAAGACTGCTGCAGACCGTTCCCTGCGAAGGGCAGCGCTTCATTGTGACGGACGGCGTATTCAGCATGGATGGGGATATTTGTCCGCTGCCCGTTCTGGCGGCACTGAAGAAGGACTACGGGGCCTGTCTTATCGTGGATGACGCCCATGCATCGGGTGTCATTGGCAGAACCGGACGGGGAACGGCGGAGTATTTCCAGATGGCAGGGATCGACGTGCAGGTGGGGACCTTGTCGAAAGCTTTCGGTGCGGAAGGGGGATACATCGCGGCAAGCCGGGAAATTTGCGACTATCTGCGGAATACATCGCGGCCTTTTATTTTCTCCACAGCCATTTCCGCGGTCACGGGAGCGGCGGCCTTAGCGGCTCTTCGCTTGTTAAAAGCGGACCCGGAGAAATATCTGGGGCGTCTGCGTGAGAACACGGCTTATATGCGAAATCTCCTGACAGCAATAGGAGTTGACATTGCTGCAGGGGATACGCCGATCATTCCGGTTGTGGTGGGAGATGAAAAAGGGGCTCTCGCAACGGCGGAAGCATGCAGGGTAGAAGGAATCCTGCTGTCCGCCATCCGTCCGCCATCCGTACCCGTGGGAACAAGCCGCATCCGATTGACGGTAACGGCGGTGCATACAAAAGAAGAAATGAAAAAAGCAGCAGCTATTTTAATCAGACATTGGAGGTCAAAATGAACGGAGAATTGGAAACAGGAGCGTACAAGCCGGAAGCGGCAGGCAGCAGGGAAGTCATTGTCGATGTTTGCGAAACAGCGCTTTTGGCGGCGCTTATCGGAGTGAGCGGTTCTTTTAAGATCCCCGGATTAGTACCGGGGACGGAGTTTCAATTATCGGCGCCTATCGCCGTTGCCATTTGCGGCGTCTTTGGTTTTAAGAAATACATCATTGCAGGGGTGTTGGCGTCTCTATTAAGTCTGGCGCTGGGAACACACACGATTTTGAATGTGACGATCTCCATGTCATTCCGGCTGGCTGTAGGCGCGGTATGGCTCCTGCTCGGTTCGTCCCGATTGTTTTATATCATTTCCGGACCGATAGGGACAACCGCGGCAAGGGGAGCAATGACACTTCTTCTGGGAAAAGGATTTTATGCCATGGTGGCGGCGGCTCTGCCGGGCATGGCGTTCACGGCGGCTACGGCCTGGTTCGTTGCGGGGGTGTTGAAGCGTGTCCGGTCGATAAGGAAAAGATAGGCAGGAGGATAGAAGCCATTACCTATCAGCGGGCAGCCGCTCGCCGTAAGCAATTGGGGGTGAGACAGAATCCGGAAAGCAGGGACTGGAAGATGAGCTGCCGGCCGCTGAACATCATCAGAGGAATAGATTCATCGTCCCTTGTCACATAGTCGTTTCCTGTCATTCCGGCAAAGCATTCTACCACCACTCTGAAGGATAGGGACGGTAAGGAGGCATTCAGATTCGTGCGAAGGATCTATTATCGTGGTGAGGAAAACGGTAAGAAGATAAAAGCTCTCAGCTGTGAGCTGTCAGCTAAAAGGGCTGAATGCCGGTGGACGGGAAATCGTCATCTAGGGCGTGCTTAAAGGATCTGCTGTCGTGGTGAGAGGGGCAGTAAGACGTCATACAGAGCGACAGCGAAAGATCTGCTGCTGTGATGACGCAAAAGATTAACATGAAAGGTTTTTTCTGTCAGCAGGATTCTGTCGTCTGTAAGCTGGCAGTTTTTTGTTTGCTGATAAAAGTGGAATTGCATGTTCTTTGTCATATGGCCGTTTCCTGTTATTTCTGCAAAGCATTTTTGCACTTGCCCTGAATGATGGGGGACGGCAAGGTTTTTTCCTGTTTACTTATCATTTGCCGTTCTATGTTGTAA
>ENA-OQLI01002124-OQLI01002124.1-human-gut-metagenome-genome-assembly--contig:-NODE-2124-length-10924-cov-4.303881_pt1 | contig 10924 bp, 7 predicted proteins | sample MGYA00242805_ERZ504812 | MGnify/ENA primary metagenome ERZ504812 (study PRJEB26092, sample SAMD00036430) | human gut metagenome | host: Homo sapiens | study: EMG produced TPA metagenomics assembly of...
CGGCCCGTTGGCTGCATCAGGCTGCGCCATGAGGACGGGTTACAGATTAGCCCTGCGGGAGCTGCCACAAGAAGGAGGCATGAAGGGCGGCACCAATACAGGGAGGGGGAAGGGGCAGCGGGAAAGACGCAGACAGGGCCGGCCGGACACCGCCTCGAACAGGTGAAAGAGGGCAGGCAGGGCGGCGGCACCGATGTTTTTTATCTGCATCCGATCCCTGATACGTCTTTATTCATCAAAGATTGGGAGCAGGAAGCCGTAGCCTTCCTCTTCCATATTTTCATAAGGGATAAAACGGATGGAAGCGCTGTTGATACAATAACGCAGGCCGCCCGATTCCGCAGGCCCGTCGTTGAAAACATGGCCCAAATGGCTGTCACCCACTCGGCTGCGCACCTCCGTACGGTTCATGTTGTGGCTGGTATCCTCCTTTTCATTCACCACCTCAGGAGCAATGGCTTTGGAAAAGCTGGGCCAGCCGCAGCCGGAATCAAACTTATCCTCCGAACTGAAAAGCGGTTCTCCCGTAACGATATCCACATAAATCCCCTTGCGGAATTCATCATCATATTCATTCATAAAGGGGCGTTCCGTCTCATTCAGCTGTGTGACCGCATACTGGATATCCGTAAGGCTTTCCCTTAATTCCTCATCATCGGGCACCGTAGAGTCTTCCGGCCTGATCAGACCCGACAGATCCTCCGCCCCCAATCCTTCTTCCTTAATAAATTCGTCCGCACTGTTCAGATTGATGTGACAGTAACCGCCCGGGTTCTTGTCCAGGTAATCCTGATGGTATTCTTCTGCCGGATAGAAATTGGATAAAGGCAGAAGCTCGGTAACTACAGGAACAGCATTCCTTTTCTCCTGCTCTGCCAGCACATTTTCCGCGATATCCCGGTCTTCCTCATCCACATAGTAGATACCGGAACGGTACTGGCTTCCCCGATCATTCCCCTGTTTATTGACACTGGTGGGATCCACCACCTTGAAGAAGCCGTCCAGCAGCTGCTGTGTGGTGATAAGCTGTGTATCATAAACCACCTTTACCGTTTCCGCATGACCGGTATTGTTATAGCATACCTCCTCATAGGTCGGATTTTCTGTGTTTCCGTTGGCATATCCCACTTCCGTGTCTTTGACGCCGGGAAGCTTCTTCATATAAGCTTCTACTCCCCAGAAACAGCCGCCTGCCAAATATATGGTGTGCAGGTTTTCTTCATCCGTCATCTTATTTTCCGTATTCACTGACATACTCTCTTCCTCTCCTTCCATTCCTGTTGTATTCCCCGAAGCAGCGGCACATCCCGCCAGCAGGCCGGAAACAAGGATTGCAGCCAGCAGAACGCTCCCTGTCATTTTATATTTGTTCATGTTATTCCTCCTTTCATGCCCTGATTCTACCCCGTTTTTACAGAAAAGGTAATGGAATCCGTTTCTCATTTTCTTTGATTTCTTATGATCATGGAGAATTACGAGGAATAACAATGATTCAGCCTGTTATAGATTCTCAGCCCCAGCCCGGCGTTTCCGCAAACACCTGAGTATCAGATAATACCGTCCAGCCTTCCTCTCCGGTACCTGTCCGTCTCATTTTTACATAAATCTGATTTTCCGCAGCGGGTGTAAGCGCTGCACAGTTCAGCTGTTCTCCCGGAGCTGCAAAAAAAGAGGGTTCTCCCGACAGACATTCTTCCCGGGTGCTGTAAAAAGGTATGGGCTGCTGTGCGGTATAAAGATAAGGCTCTCCCCCTGTCAGGGGAACCTTCATGTCATATTCCTGCCGCTCTGTCTGCGCTATTCCCGAACCACCAAACACAAAATCCAGCTTCACATAATAAGAGCCAAGCCCCTCGGCGAACACAGGCGTATCCGCCCAGATCTCTATGCTGCCGTCACCGGGAAGCCGCATCATTCTGCCGCTGTCAAAATCGAATACCCCAATCCGGTACAGATTCCCCAGCCCGCCCAGAATCGAAACCTCTCTCAGATCTCCCAGTTCCTTAAGCTTTCCGTCCTCCGCGGCAAAAAATTTCAGCATGGAAAAGCCTCCGCTGTCTTCCAGCCCATATACTGCCAGCTCCTTTTTTCCGTCATTTCTGTCAAGATCAACCACCAGCAGCTGATAACCGATGGAAACCGCCTGATCTGTCTCCCAGACAGTCTTTCCATCGATGCTGACTTCCATACCATCCGCTCCATACATGTCTTCCCCTGTCCTCACTGTGTACCGGATCTCTTCTGGGACTCCGTCTCCGTCCAGGTCATACCAGGCTGCCTGCGCCGGTTCCATTTCAACGGCAATACCATCCGCTTCCTCCGCAGCACGCCGTTTCTCCCACAGCTGCTGCAGCGCTCCTTCGGGTCCATGCCACTCCGCCGAAGCCAGTTCTCCCACCAAAAGTCCGGCAATGCCATCATTTTCTTCCTCTTTTGAAAGCTTACCGTCCTTCCATGCACAGGTCACATTTACATTCCGGTCTTCTTTTCTCAGGTTCAACTGTACAAGACCGTTTCCACGAATGTGTATATCCCTGACCCAATAACCATCCGCTTCGTAAGGCGCAAAGCATTCCGCCGCGCCGGGCAGGCCCAGGAAGCTGTCCTGTCCCACGGCCATCGCCCCATATTCATGAAAGCTGCCGTTTTCATAATAAAAATAACAAGGCTTTACCGTACGCCCCGTTCCTTCCTCGCGGGCATCCGTGCTGCTTTGGTACAGAATATAGGTGCCGTCCTCCGTCACCGTAAAGGCTTCTCCTTTTCCGGAAAGTACGCTTTCATAAGGAACCTTGTCCGAAACTCCCCACAGCAGAGAAGATGTGGCGCCGCCTCCGTCCGATTCCGTATACCAAAAGGCGGTATTTTCCGGTGTTTCCACCACGGCTCTCTTATCCTGCAGATATTCCGCCGCTTCCCCGCCGTTCTTCAAAGGGGCGGCTCCCTCAGCCCCTGCAAACCACCTCTGCCCTTCCAGAATGCCGTCATTATTCACACCCGCAAAGGCAAACGCCTCCCTGTTCCCGTCGCCATCATAATCGGCACAGTCGAACAGCAGGATTTCAGCCCCCGCCGCTTCCTTAATCTCAGAAAATAAAACGGCATCCTCCCCGGACAGCTTTTCCCCGCGGAATGTAAGCTCATCGGACACCTCCTCCGTTTCGCCTCCCTGTGATACATTACCGGTTTCCCCGCCATTCTCTTCTGTAACAGAGTCCGGGACAGCCGATTCCGTATTCTTCCGCGAACAGCCTGCCATCACCAGGGCGGAAAGCAGACAAAGTACGAACAGTGTCTTTCTTTTCATATGATTTCCTCTTCCTTTCTAACCATTTTCTCTTCATAAATCTGTATCTGTCATTGTAGAATATTTTTTGTTGCTGAATCGAAGGACTTCTGATTGCACTTTCATTTTACTGCAAAACAGTCTGCATGTATAGGAGAAAACCTGTCCGTGCGAAAGGAAGCCGCCAGAGCCGGCACTCTTCAGGATTTTATGAAACAGACGGATCTGACAGGATATTTTTGAAAAGTAACAGTCCCCTATACCAAACATTTCATTGAAAAAATATGTCCTGTAATGATATAATAATATAATTGGAACAGGCCCGAAAAGCCTTTTGTATGCTCGTTTTTTCCCACCTGCGGGAGCCGTAATTACGCGTGTCCGGCTTCCGTTCTTTTCCCTGTTATGGCGCGCAGCGCAGCGCGCAGATTGGTATGATAATGAAAAAGGTCACACTGCAGGATATTGCCAGTTCCCTCGGCATTTCACGAACCACTGTCTGGAAGGTATTCAGCGGTCAGAAAGGTGTTTCCGATAACCTGCGCAGGAAAATTCTGACAACAGCGCAGGAAATGGGATACGAATTTCCGGAATGCGCTCCTCTTCTCCCTTCCCAAAAGACTGCTGCGCCTCCGGTCAATATTGCGGTTGCTGTCTGCCGGCCGGAATCCTCCATTTTCTGGATGAACATTATCCACCAGATCGCAAAGGAGCTTTCATTCCACAATGTCAATCTGGTTTATACTTATCTTCCTTCTTCCATCGATGAGGATTATACTCTGCCGGCTTCCCTTGTAAACGGAAATACTCATGGAATTATTGTCCTGAATGTATATAACAATCAGTTAATCCGCCTTTTGTCAGAGGCTCCTGTCCCCAAGGTTTTTCTGGATACCGCCACCTCCATCCCTCCCTCGTCACTGAATGGTGATCTTATTTTAATGGAAAGCAGCATCAGCATTTCGGAAATCACGGAGCATCTGCTGAAGCAGGGACGTAAAAAAATCGGATTCATCGGCGATATCAATTATGCGCAGTCCAATTACGAACGGTATGAGGGTTTTTCCAAAACGCTAGAGCGTTATGGCCTTTCACCGTCTCCGGAGCTTTCTCTTACCGGTTCCATCGGAACCGACACGTATAAGGAGGAAATTGATGCTTTTCTCAATACGCTTCCCAGCATGCCGGATGCCTTTGTCTGTGTCAGCGATTATGTGGCCTGCCTTCTGATGCAGCTTCTGTTAAAGCGCGGACTGAAAATACCGGAAGACGTTGCCGTATCCGGGTTTGACGGAAATATGGAAAGCCCTCTGGCGGAGGATCTGACTACCGTGCAGGTATTCAATCAGGATATCGGGCTGCGTCTCGCCCTGCAGATTTTATACCGTATTGAACACCCAGACACACGTTCTGAAATTATTTATATTTCCACCCAGACCATTTTCCGTTCTTCAACAGGCATTGCGAAAAAAGCGTGACACAGGAAATGCCGGGCATCCAGCCCGGCATTTCCTATATGCGCATCCTTATGTATTTTTCTGTTATGAAGTTTTCTATGCATTTCTGCCGCCGGGCCACGGGCACCACTGTGCTTCAGTCTGCCTGCGCCTCTTTCATCAGATAGTACAGCGTTGTCACGCCCGCACCGGTTGCCCCCTTGCTTTCAAACGCATAGGTGGGAGTCCCGCACCACGCGGTTCCTGCAATATCCATGTGAATCCAGGGTTTCCCCTCACAGAATCTGCGGATGAACAGTCCTGCCGTAATCGTTCCGCAGCATCCTCCTCCCACATTTTTTACATCCGCCACATCGCTGTCGATCATCTTTTCGTGTTCTTTGCCATAGGGAAGCCGCAGATAACGCTCCGCCGACCAGGACTGGGCACGCTCGAACAGCTGATAAAAAGAATCGTCATCCGACATGGTTCCCCCGATGGTATTTCCCAGCATCTGCCCCACTGCACCTGTCAGGGTGGCAATATCCAGCACTTTGGTAATGCCCTCCTTACGTATCCCGTAGCTGACCGCATCCGACAGCACAAGCCGCCCCTCCGCATCCGTATTGAGCACCTCTATTGTCTTGCCGGAATAACCTGTTATGACATCTCCGGGAAGAAGCGCGGACTGGGATATCCGGTTTTCACTCAGCGGAAGGCAGGCCGTAATATTCACCTTAAGCTTCCTGACCGCGGCTGCATGAACCGCGGCCGTCACTGCGGCGGCTCCCGCCATATCCCCTTTGATTCCCGCCATGGAGGAGCTTTCCTTTAAGCAATAGCCTCCCGTATCACAGGTGATTCCCTTCCCGATCAGCCCATAAATTTCCTTGCTCCCGGGATCTCCCTTATAACGCAGGATCAGCAGGCAGGGCGGATATTCGCTGCTGCCTCCCACACCATAAAGAGCCTCCATATGAAGGGTTCTCAGCTGCCCATATACAAGCATTTCCGTTTCCACACCGCAGTCACTGACATAGTCCGTGATTTTCCGGGCAAAATCCATGGGCCGCAGATGGTTGCCCGGCGTATTCACCATGTTCCTGGCAAAACAGATGCCTTTTAAGAGTTCCAGCCCTTCCTGAAGACTGTCTTCGAAACCTTCCGTAATTTCCAGCTGGAAATTACAGTCCGCGGATTCCTGTTTCTCCGTCTTGCTGTATTCGTAAGAATAGCCGCCAAGTCCCAGCCCTAATACCACGGCCGTAATTGCCTTTTCTCCCAGTCTTTCCACAAAGCATCCGGGATCCAGGGAAATTTCCCTGATATGCAGTTCCTTGGACCGTTTGGAAACCGCAGCCAAAATCTCCTTAACCTGAAGAAGCCCCAATTCTTCCTCTTTACCGCAGCCTGCCAGCAATACGGCCTGGCTGCTGAGAGGCACCAGCAAGCTTTCCAGGTATTCTCCGTGGAAAACCTTCTCAAGCCCCATTTTGAAGCTGCGGATATGGGCATCCTTTTCCCATACAAAATCTACAGAATATATTTCATTTTTCTTTTTTACTACGGATATCATTTCCGGCTCCTTTATTTCTCGTACTGCCCGGCTATCCCGAGCATGAGTTCCACACTTCCCACGTGATAGCCGGCACAGGCATAAATTCCGGCCGGTCCATTCCCCACAATGACCAGCACCGGAAGCTTTTCGCTGTCCACACCCATGCTTTCCGCCGTTCTTTCCATATCTTCCCGGCCGGCTGCATATACCTGAATGCCTGATACGTTGTCCAGTACTTTCCGAAGTGTTCTGTTTTCCAGTTCTTCCGGGCTGCGCAGAACCGCAAGCAGCCTGTGCCCTCTTTCGTTCCAGCGGGATGCGCAGTCCAGCAGTTCATTGAGCACATGCTCCGTCGGTTCTTCTCCCGTCCCCAGAAAGGCCAGTACTGCCGCTTCCTCCTTCGTCAGCGCGGAAAGCATGTGTGCGTTCCCGTCCGCATCCCTTAAAGCAAAATCCTGCAGCGGAATTTTCTCGTTCCGATCCCCGTTCTTTTCTTCCGGGCATTTCAGCCTAATCCTTTTCGTCTCTCCCGCCTCCAGTGCGAACGTCCTCCTGAGAACACACTGGCTTCCGTCAGGCCTTCGGCGGACAGTGATCAGTCTGTAAATACCTTTTTCCAGTGCCAGGTACAGCGAATTATTTTCCGGCATGCAGCCGGAATAATCCAGGGTACGAAAGCCTGTTCCTTCCAGTCTGCCCAGTGTCCAGCTGCGGAAATAATTCCAGCTGTCTCCGTCCTCCGCCAAAAGCACAAGCGCCGCTCTGCCCTTCGTGTTTTCACCCCCGGCTTCCTCAGGTATTCTGAACGAATCTCCTCTCCAATACTCCGGCTTCCCGGTAACATGGTTCAGCCTTGCCGGAATCCCCAGGCTGCGGCATATGGCTGCAAACAGGATGTTCTGCGACTCAGGGCTGCCGTATTTCAGCTTCAGGCACCCTGCCGGAGTCGCACAAAGCGCCGCATACTCCTGTTCCGGCGCATAACGGATATTTTCCCGTATGTATCGGTATATCCGTTCAGGATCCCGGCGGAATTCCCTTTTTTCCTCCTCTGTAAAATAGGCTCTGATAAAACCGCGCCATGCCGTGAGTTCCTCCCTGCCGATTCTCGGACAGAGGAGATATTTTACATAAATATCCTCAGGCCAGTCCCCTCTTTCACAAAGCAGATGATCCTCCAGAACCTCTTTCTTCAGATCCTTGTAATCCTTCACCGAAAGAGAATGCAGCATACGCCTTCTGTCTACCGAACCGTCCCGGACAAGAAATTCATATAATTCCCCGAAGTTTTCTCCCGCAGCCCGCAGCATAAAAGCCTCCTGCGGATATTCCGCGGCCTTTTCTTCCTCATAATAAGACGAAAAACGGCTCTCTCTTTTTGCGCCGGCTTCGGCAAACCGCCGTTCCCTTCTCCGCTTCTGTTCCTCAGACTGCTTTCCGGGATGCATGGGATACTCCTGAGGGGGCGTCCATTCTTCCTGCTCCCATATATCCGACGCCCACTCTTTTTCTTCAGCCGAAAATTCCGGCACCAGCCTTATTTCCTTTTCCTCCGGCAGAACCGCCAGCGCTTCGGCAAACCGGTCATCCTTCCACGCTCTTACTCTGACGGTTCCCATACCGACTGTGATTTCCGCTCTTCCCTGCCCGTCCGCGGTGAGCACGGCGGCAGGATAATATTCCGCCATATTCAGGATTTCCACCGCCACACCCGCTTTTTCACAGGGCCGGCCCTGTTCGTCCTCAACGGTGACGCCAAGACGGCAGGTTCTGGCGTAAGCCGGCGTATTGTTGTAATACACCGCGGCCCCGTCCCTCCCCAGGCTCTCCTGCTGTCCATCTGCGCTGAAATCACTGAAGGCACGGCTGTGAATCAGTATGGCACGGCTGGCCGGTGCTGCAAACCATCCTTTATTGAGCACCTCCTCAGGCTCGCATGCGCCAAGGAAATACCATGAGCCGCGGATATATACCTCCACCCAGGCATGATTGTCATCACAATGGGACCATCTGGGCGTATAGATCTGCCTTGCCGGTATGCCTGCGCTGCGGTATGCCGTAACCGCAAACACCGATTCCTCCCCGCAGCGTCCTTTTCCGCAGCGGTAGACCGTCATGGGAGAAGCTGTCCTTTCATCGGAGGCCTCATATGCCGCATTTTCCGCACACCAGTAATTAATTTCCTTTACCGCCTCCTCCGGCTCCAGACCGTCAATCCGCTCCCTGAGCTGAGAATAAAAAAAGGCTCTGCAGTCAGTGATATCTTCATTGTTTATCCGATAGGAAAGGACATAATCGGCAAAAATGTCCTCCGGCAGGCTTTTGCACCATTCCACATTTTCCCGAAGCCACAGTGCATGCCGCACAAAACCGAGAAATGTGGAAAATGCATATTCCCCGGCGTCCCGCAGCGGCATAGTGCCATAGAGGAATTTCATACAGACCGCCTCATCGCCGGTACAGCCGGAAAAGCCATTCTCCAGTTCCTCCCGAAGGGGCGCGAGAAAAACTTCTCTTTCCGCATATTTCTTCCGGGCATAATCCTGAAAACGCGCTGAAACCATTTCCTATTTCCGCCTTTCTTCCGTCTGTCCGTCCATTTTTTCCCGAATGAAGCATGTCAGCACACCGGCAGAGTCACATTTATATTCCCAATACATGATCCCGTACAATCCCTTTTCTCTGCAGTAGGCCACTTTTTCTGTTATGGACATCGGATCCTCATAGCTGATGAATGTTTTGCCGTCAAACAGATAGGGAGCCTTCGCTTCTTCATCCCAATAGCGGCGGAAGCCGTTTTTACCGATATAGGAAGCCTCCAGTTCTCCGTAGTCCGGGCCATAGCCTCCCACTGTGAGCGCTTCCTCTCCCAGTCCTGTGCCGCCGCCCTTCACATCCTCCCATTTTCTGGAGTAAAAAGGAATGCCAAGCACTATTTTTTCCGCAGGCACCCCCGCTTCCATGAACAGCCTCACCGCTTTGTCCGCACAGGCATCCGACATGTTCCTGCTGCCGAAATAGAGGGCCGCATGGTGCCCGGTCGCTTTCTGGAAACCGCCCTGCAGGTCATAGGCCATGAGCTGCACATAATCCAGATACCGCACCGCTTCCTTCATGTCCGTCTGAGCCGTAAAATAGGCGTCCCCGCCGGCCGCGATGGTAAGCATATACCCGTCTCCGGCTTCGTCAAGACATTCCCTGACGGCCTTCAGCAGCAGCGTAAAATTCTCTTTATCCCCCGGATCCGAAGCAATCCCCGCCAGGGAGCTGCACGGATATTCCCAGTCAATATCAATGCCGTCCAGTCCGTATTCCTTTACCAGCTCTGCCGCACTCTGCGCCATTTTTTCCCTGTTCTGTGCAGTCCGGGATCCCTGGGAAAATCCGTCGGCTCCCCAGCCGCCTACGGAAAGCAATATTTTTATTCCGGGATTTACCCCGCGGATTTGCGCCAGTGCTTCCTTTGCTCCGCTTCCATCCCATACCATCCGGGAATCCTCCACCTGTCCGAACGCGATATTAATGACATCCAGACAGCGGATGTCCGCATTCCTCATTCCTCCCAAATCCCGGGTTCCCACATATCCAATTACTTTATTCATTGACATTTCTCCCTCTTACCTATGCAGTACGTATACTCTTGCTATCGGCGCCGTCTCTTCCTCGAAGGAAGGCATTTTTACAAGGATGCCTCCTTCCCCTGCGGTAAAAGGAACCTCTTTCCCACAGTCCAGAAGACTCACCTTCTTTACTTCCCCTTCCCATGGAAGAAAAACCTCCTCCGGAACCGGCGAACCTTCCTCCGGGAACAGTTCCAGCGCATAAACCTTCCCGTCCTTTTGGGTAAAAGCAATATTTCCCTTCTTATAGGGAGCGCACACCCTCGTGCCGTAAATGGCATCTCCGTAAAGCTTCAGCCATCTGCCCATCCCCTTCAGGGATTCCACCGCTCCCGCAGGCAGCCTGCCGTCAGGCTGCGGCCCTACGTTAATGGCCAGGTTCCCGCCCTTTGCCACGATATCAATCAGCAGCAGGATCACTTCCCTCGGCTTTTTATAGGTATCCTCATAGGCGAAGGAAAAAGAGGTTCCCAGCGTGATGCAGCTCTCCCACGGCACCCCCAGCGGCTGGTCAGGCACACACTGCTCCGGCGTAATATAATTCTCGTAAGGCCCGCCCACCGTCCTGTCCGCGCAGAGCATTCCCGGCTGCCAGCTACGTATTTCATCTATCACCTCACCCAGACGTATATCCTGGCCGGACTGAGGACACACCCATCCCGCGTCAAACCACATGATATCCAGTTTTCCGTACCTGGCTGCCAGTTCTTTGATCTGATTCTGCGTAAACGTCACAAAACATTCCCATTCCTCGGGACGCGCCGCAGGGTCATAAGAGGGGCCCCGCCACATATAGTCACCCCTCGCGCAGCCCTTTTTCCAATAGCTGTCCACATGCCAGTCGGCCTTGGAAAAATAGGCTCCGATTCCGATTCCTCTTTTACGGAAGGCTTCAAATAAATGCCCGCAGATATCCGCATACTTATGGGTATGGAACGGGCAGTCCTCCGCCGTGATTTTGTAGTCCGAATACCTGCTGTCCCCCATACAAAAGCCGTCCTGGTTCTTGGTCGAAAAAACAAGA
>ENA-OQLI01002128-OQLI01002128.1-human-gut-metagenome-genome-assembly--contig:-NODE-2128-length-10883-cov-2.264597_pt1 | contig 10883 bp, 7 predicted proteins | sample MGYA00242805_ERZ504812 | MGnify/ENA primary metagenome ERZ504812 (study PRJEB26092, sample SAMD00036430) | human gut metagenome | host: Homo sapiens | study: EMG produced TPA metagenomics assembly of...
ATAATCATGCTGTAGATAAACACTAACGGGTTGACAGTGGCTCTTCTTATTATATGAGTTTGTTGACCAGTTACCGTTATGGCGCAGGCGCCATCCACCAAGGTTCAGAGAACTATCCAGAGATAAAAACTGACTACGGCTACCGTAGCCACTATTATTTTGCTTAATTCCGTTAAATAGCTAGTTAACCATTAGCGCTGGCATACCTTCATCCCAGAGATGGGGCGGAGTACTTAACCAATCCTGAGGTTTGAGGTAGCTTTGTGGTATATTCAATATTAGCTTTTGGTTGTTCGCATCGAATTTCTCTGTTGCGCCCTGAATAATATATGCAATATTTTGCTGGTAAGCAGATGGGGAAGATACGGAGAGCTTATTTGTATCAATTCCCCAACGTTCCAACTGTTGAGGCGTCAGTCTGGCGGTTAGCTCATTATCTTGTTCGGTAAAATCGATTTTAATTTGACTGTCAACAATTTTACCATTCATAATAACGTCAACAGTATATTCTCCTGGTGCCGCTCCACTCGCATTCATAAAATAACTGAGGTCAATGTTTTTAGCATTGTTACCATCAGATAATTCCAGAAAATCAGGGTTAAATGATAACTCATTATTATGACCAGGAACGGGAGACGCAGCTCCCCAACTGAACGCCGGACACAGGAGTGCGATCCTTACCAGTAATAAGGATTTTTTTAATAAAACTTTCAAACTGCCTCCCGAAAAATGATGAAAATATTAGAATTTAATATCTATAATAGGGTTTTTTCCGCCATAATCATTAATCGTTGTATAACTAAAAGATTTTGCGTTCTGTGTGGGTATTTTAAACTCCGAATATGGTGCAACCATGAAATCTTCAATTGAGGTTACTTTCTTATTGTTAATTTTTACATTATCCATTGTAATATAGTAAGGTGTTGCGTGTTCTATGCTGATATATTCGTTTTTCTTTAATATTTTTAAGGACTTAAATGCAGCATTAACTTTGTCTGTTTCGTTAAGCTTATGAGGCCGATAAATGAGTTTGATTCTGCTATTAGTTGCAAATTGTAAATCAGAAGGTTTCGAACTGGTTTTATCATTACTAATCTCTTTTGGTGGAATTGCAAGCACATTAATTCGGAAAACAGATTCTCTATCTGTTGGTAACAAGTCATCTGTTTTTTCGATTTTTAATTGAATACTTTCATTAGGCAATACTCTGTAAAGAATTGGAGTTATAATGAAACTTTTACTTTTTCCATCATCGCTATAGTTGGATATCCATGAACGTAATAGCCAAGATTTATTTTCATTAAAGTTATTGACTTTTATTGATGCACTATTTTGTTGTGAGTCAAATATTACTCTGGTTAAGTCTAAATTTATACCTTCAAGGTCATGTGCAACAACTGGTGACGATAACAGGAGAAGAAAAGTATAAAGTATTTTTTTTCTCATTTTTATTCCATGAAAAGCATGGTTGTACGTCAACCATGCTTTGTTTATCAATGAATGAACATTAAGCGTATGTAGCAGTTACAACAAAAGATGCGCTATAATTGCCTTGACCTATATCAGTTGCAGTATTTGATGACATTTTAACTGCTTCAACACGCACAGGTAATGCAAATGTGTCGCTCGTAACACTGATTGGCTCTGATGGGCTATTGTCCAACTTCAAATTCTTAAAAGACGAGCCGTTATCTGTTGATACACCAAAAGTCAGACCTAGCCACCCTTGTTGGTTATTGTTAACTCTCGGATAAGCGATTACTTTACTCCCGGCAACCGTAACATTGCTAGCCATCACTTTAAGATTAACGGATTGACCATTGCATCCTGAAAACTGGATATTGCCAGCAGACTGTTGAACCATGGCATTCTGGGTCGACGTTTGATTGTACATCGCAGTGGTAATACTTGGCATTGTCACACTTTGTGGAAAAGTCACTGAACAAGTAGACGTCCCAACAGTGCCTGTTACCGCTAATGTACCTGTTCCGATGGTTGTACCAGAATTTGCTGCTGCCATAGCTGAACCTGCGGTCATGCTTAATAACAGCCCCATTGCGAGAAGTTTTTTATTCATAATAGAAACCCATTATCAATAATTGTAAGAAAAAAATACTTAATTAAAAAACAACATTCACAAAAGCCTATATTCTACGTTGGCTTGGTTGTTGTTGCGATATTAATGCTACTTTTTTTTGTGGTTTTATCAATAAGAGTTCAAGATTAAACATTGTTTTTCAATTGAACTTTAAGTCTTATAAATACCAAAAAAAATCATTTTTTTTGTTTTTTTTGATAATTTGTTATCTTATTCTTGTATTTTTATTTTGTTTTATTTATCCGATTTTGTTATTTATTTTGTGATGCCATCAATAAATATGTTTGTTTGATAATTAATTTGCTCACGTCCCGTCACCTCTTGACTATCCCAATGTAAGGTGAATATATAATTAAATATTTTTCACCTGTTGGGGGGTGTGATGTGAATAAAATATATATGTTAAAGAAAAATCATAGAGGTGAACTTGTTGCTGTGTCGGAAGTGGTAAAAAATATAAAAAGAAACAGTATTTCGACATTTCTTTTGAAGTCAAAATTATCAACATTGCTATTGATAAGCATAATGGTGGGAGGATACAGCTTTCCATCGTGTGCTTCCGTCGTTAGCTCCACTACTTCCTATCAAACATATCGTGATTTTGCTGAGAATAAGGGAGAGTTCCGCCCCGGCGCGGAAGATGTACCTCTATATGATAAAAATGGCAATCCCGTCATGACGCTAAATAAAGCGCCAATGATTGACTTCAGCTCTAATGACTCGACTGGGGTTGCAACACTGGTTTCACCACAATATGTCGTCAGCGTTAAGCACAATGGTGGTTATCAATATGTGAAATTTGGCTATGCGGATGATTCCTCCTATGCTCTTGTTGACAGAAATAACCACTGGAGAGCTTTCCACACTCCCCGTCTCAACAAAATTGTCACCGAGGTTACACCGCTGGATATACACAATGCAAGTACAGATCAGAGAACCTAACAAAATGCTGACCGTTTCCCTGTGTTCTATCGAGTAGGTACGGGAACTCAATATGTAAAAGATACTAACGGAAAAATCACCTATTTAATGGGAGCCTACTCGTATAAAACAGGTGGAATAGTAAATACGCCGGCTATATCTGACTGGAGTTTTGTCACGAATACCACTAATACTCCACTCTCAACCTACGGTACTCCCGGTGACAGCGGCTCTCCTCTTTTTGCCTGGGATGCAGACCAAAATAAATGGGTTTTGTTAGCCGTTCTCAATTCATATGCAGGGGTCAATGGCAATACTAACTGGTACACAATAATTCCTGCTGGTGATGTAAAAAATACGATGAAACAAGATGCCGATGCACCAGTAAATACAAAACAAGGTGAAGGGGATATTCATTGGTCATATGACGAAAAAACGGGACTTGGTTCATTAACCCAGGGAAGCACATCATGGGAAATGCATGGAAATTTGGGGGCAACATGGCCTGCTTCGCTTAATAGTGGTAAAGATCTAACTTTTCAGGGCGGCGGTACTGTAGTGTTAGAAAATACCGTTAATCAGGGGGCTGGCACACTTACTTTTGATGATGATTATATTGTCAAGCCCGTTGATACTCAGACATGGAAAGGCGGCGGAATTATTGTTAATGGTGAACATCTTGTTGACTGGCAGATTAATGGGGTTACTGGTGATAGTTTGCATAAACTGGGTACGGGTACGTTAAAAATTAACGGTACCGGTGTAAACCCAGGAAGCTTAAGTGTGGGAGACGGAACCGTTATATTGGCACAGCGTGCTGATGATAACGGACTGAGCCAGGCGTTCAGTTCTGTCAGTATTGTAAGTGGGCGTCCTACTCTGGTGCTAAACGACGACAAACAAATTAATCCGGATAATATCAAATGGGGCTCTCATGGCGGCAAGCCTGACATCAATGGAAACAGTTTGACTTTTCATAAACTTAACGGGGCTGATGATGGAGCTATACTGCCTACAAGTGGCTCACTGCCTAATGTTCACCAGGATTTTACCCACCCAGATACAACAGCCACGGTTGCTAATATCTGGCACGGCCATTTCCCCGGCATTCTAAATATCAATAATGATGTTACCGCAGGAACCCAGAATGATTTCGCTATTGATGGTGGAGTGAATACTCAGGGGAGTATAACCCAGCAAAATGGTCGGCTATTTATGCAAGGACATCCGGTTGTTCACGCCGTCAGCAGTCAGGACGTAGCAAATAAGCTAAAGGCGCTGGGTGACAATTCAGTACTGACCCAACCAGTGTCATTTACTCAGAACGATTGGGAAAATCGACAGTTCAGTATGGCGGAGCTTAACTTACAAAATGCTGAATTTAACCTTGCAAGAAACGCCAGCCTTAATACCAGAATTAATGCCGAGCATTCTACCGTGACATTAGGTAGTGAGGATCTTTACATTGATCTCAATGACGGTAATGGCGTGGCAACCAAACCAACATTGGGTAAGTCAAAGGCAACCGCAGAAGATGATCAGAGTCGTTTCAATGGACATGTACAGTTGCAACAAGGATCGGCACTAACTATTAATGAACATTTTGCCGGCGGTATTGATAGTGCAGATAGTGCGACGACGATAACCTCTACAGATACCACGCTTAATCAGCTCAGCCGTTTCACCCAATCTTCTTTGTCATTAGGTGAAGGGGCAAAATTGACCGCTACAGCCGGATTACTTTCTGACGGGACGGTAAGCAGTAATGCCGGGGCGAGTCTTTCCTTGCTATCAGACCAGCCTGGAACGATGTATTCCGCCCAAAGCTGGGAGCTTAGCGGGCAAGACACGAGCTTAAATGTTGGCGCGGGTGGGATCATCACTGGAGATATCAATGCCAATGATGCGGCCAGCATTAGCTTTGGCACGACTGATATTAACCAATCCACAAATTACTATGGAAATATCAACGCGCCGTTGGCAAGTGTAACAATGAAGGACACTGCCTGGCAGGTAAACAAGCAGTCGGTGGCTAAGTCGCTCACTTTGAATGGTTCAACACTGAGCTTTAATCGTTTCGGGCAAGGGGGACTGACGTCAGATACGCTGGAGGCCACTAACAGTTCGTTCATTATCAATGCCGATGGTAAAGCAGCAGATACGGTGACGGTAAACCAGGCATTGACAGGGGGGAATAACACACTGGTTGTTATTCCTACGACAAATTCAGTAAAACAGGGCGGTGACCCTGTGTCATTGGTTACTGCCCCGAAAAATACACAAAGCAATATATTTACACTTAACCCGGTTTCAATAAATGCAGGGTTCCATAGTTTCACACCGCAACTTGATGTGTTGGAGACCGACGTTAATAAGCAATGGCGTCTGGAGGGATTTTACATACAGCCTGATAAAGCCGCTTTGCGGACAGGCAAGAGTTTTATGGATCTCGGTTATAAAAACTTTATTACAGAAATTAATAATCTGAATGATCGTATGGGGGACTTACGCCATACCCATGGTGAAACTGGGGCATGGGCTAGACTTAACAGTGGTTCGGGCTCAGCTACTGATGGATTTACCGGAAGTTATACGCACTTGCAAATTGGGGCAGACAGGAAACATATAATTGAAGGCGGAGAGTTATTTACTGGAGTAACGGCGACATTTACAAGCAGTAATAACCGGGGAACTGGTTGGTCGGGAAGAACCAAATCAACGGGTATTGGTGTGTACGCTTCAGCTATGTTTGACTCTGGACTCTATGTAGATACTATCGGGAAATATGTGCGTCATGACAATCATTACTCATCAAGTGCGTTAGGAATGCCAGAACAAGATTATGGCTCGCACTCCTGGTATTTGGGCGCTGAGGCCGGTTGGCGTTTTTCCTTACCTGACGAAACATATATACAGCCGCAAACAGAGTTGATCTACGGTACTGTATCTGAGAATCAGTTTGCCTGGCAATTCAATGGGGGTGAGATCTATATGCAACGTAAGCAGATGCAACCATTGATTGGTCGCACAGGAATTGAATTTGGCAAAACATTCCGCGGCAAAGACTGGGAAATGACAGCACTGACTGGGATTAATTATCAGTACGATCTATTTAAGCCTACTGTGACAGCGTTCAAGGATCTGGCAGGTGATACATATACTAAAAATGGTAAAGATAGCAGAGTGGTATTCAATGTCGGGGTAAATACTAAAATTAAAGAAAACACTAGGATAAGTCTGAATGTGGAGCGTTCTGAGTTCGGTTCATACAATATTGATAAGTTAATAAATGCTAATATTCGTTATACATTCTGAGCAGGAGAGTAGATAAAAAAGAAAACCTGAACATATTGTTCAGGTTTTCTTATTGATTTATTGTTATAGCTAGTCAAATATGCTTATCTATTGGATATTCTGGAGTGTAAAGTTTTATCTTATGCTGCTATTTTTTAGAGTGGCTTTATTCTTTACTTTAGATTATAGTTGGATTCAGTTCAGGTTTCTAATATTTTATATGTGCTATGACCGTTGCTCTAATAATGGTTACAAAAGATTTTTATTTAAAAAATGGTCTCTTATATTTTTCAAGTCAGGATGAAGAGTATAAATGTTTTGAGTTCAGTGGCCGTGCCTCTGTATATGAGGCCGTTCAGCAATATAATCATGTTTATATGATTTGCGATAATAGTAATTATTTTTTATACAGTCTTCTTTTTTCAGGGGGGCCTGTTAAATGCATATGTGCTGATAATATAAGTATCCACTATGGAAATCGGTTATCAATTGATTATACGTATCCACCAGAACAAATTCTTCGATCTCTTAATAATACCGAACGAGAGATTCTTTACCTCTATTTCATTAAGCGGAGAAAAATAAAAGAAATTTCAAAGATTACATGTTTAAGTGTAAGTAAAATTTATTATAGAATAAGAATGATAAAAATTAAATTTGGTGCTGAAACGACACGGAAGCTTCCAATTCTTTTTAGGTGTTATCTGTAACATCAACTGATTTTATTTTCATGACGTAACTATTATCAGAGTCAATTAATTTTATCATCATAGTGACTAATTATTTATAGTCTATGAAATTAGTTGATATGTCGATGCGAAACTTTTTACCGGGAAGTATTCATCTTTGCGTTATTTCCGAGTTTACAGAGTGGATATCCCATGAAATTATGTTGTTACAAAGCATGGGGGTGACTGTATGAATAGTCAAAATGCTTTAAGTAATATGAGGCTTGCTGTGAGAGGGGATATATCCGGTAACTCTACATTGGTTCTTAAAAAGATTAGATTCTACAATTGTGCCATTATTTATCTTCGCAATGCCCAATTACTTGTTAAAACGATAGATGGGGGGGTTATTAATATCCCACCTGAATCAATATGTTATATTGAGAAAAATACAGTCATTGATGTAACACTTAACGTGTTAGGTAAAGGCATGCCTTATGATATTTTTCATATAGATAATAATATATTAAGCTGTATCTGCAAAGTCATGGAACCATTGTTACTGAATCCCCATAAAATTGGCCCTATGCGAAGTAGAATTTTTAATTGCATGGCGGATAAGACAGATACAGAAATATTTAAAATGATAACAGAGGCAAATGTCCCAAATCATAGACTAATTTATAACATTACTTATTTGTTATCTAAAGTTGACGATATTGAATCTTTGGTTTGCTCATTATCTGTTTCAACAGACTCTACTTTCACAGAAAAATTAAAGTTAATAATAGAATCTGATCTGTCAAAATCATGGCGATTAGTTGATCTGGCAAATGTTTTACATATGTCTGAAGTCTCAATTCGGAAAAAACTTGAAAAAGAAAATAATAATTTTAACAATTTGATTTTGGATATTAGAATGCAACATGCAGCAAGATTGATAACTACCACTGAAAAACATATTAATAGTATATCTGATGAGGTTGGGTATGTTAGTACATCATATTTTATCCGTAATTTTAAAAGTTATTTTGGTATAACACCAAAACAGTTTTCATTGAAAGTGAAAAGGAAATCATAATATATATTGCATATATAATATAGGCAGAAGCAATTCTTACTGATTTTTAATCGTTTTCCGGTGAGGTGAAAATGATATGCATTTTTAATAAGTTGTACCCGTCCAGGACGAGTTCCTTTTCTATATATTAAGAATAATGTTATTTTTTTTACCAAAAATGATGCTGTTGTGCAGGGAATAGTCAGGGGATATTCCATAGAACTGAACGTTCATCCCCCAGAATGAGAAGTTGAACATGCCTCCATAGCGAATAGTGTTCCGTACTCGAATCGTTGAACGATATCCTGCAATTTGGAGCATGAGGTGTTTCTATCCTATGCAACAGAATCATCATTAATCCAGATGTAGGCCTGAAAAACAGGCCTGGCAATATCGATACCAACAATCCTGATCGTGTTCATGGGATGTTACTCTCGGATTAATGCAGTCAGTAAAAGTATGGCACTGACTGCATTAAGAAGGGACGTCCATCATATCCCGACGCAAACGCTCCCACCGACATCGCCATTGAGTCCTGCACCGTATCGGTGAACTTGTAACTATCCCGTATAATCATTCTATACACATTTATTGGCTTGATGAGTCAAATACTTCTTAATTTCGGAGAGAAGTGTGTCAGGTGATACGTTAACTCGCCATTATCTACATATTTAGAGAATTACTCAAATAATAACGAATTATTTACCCATGTGCTCAATTAATCTTCGAATATAAAAACATCCACATGTTGAAAACATTATTGTTTTCCAAAAAAATAAAAGAATACGATACAATAATGTTAACGCGCGGAATAAATGAAGAATTCCGCCGCATAATGATATAAAATAAAAAACAATAAATACAAAAACACTTAAACGTCATATGCTTTTGTTTATTTCATGATTTTATTTTTGTAGCTTTACCCTTCATTATGCAATGTGGGTATGGAGTCGTTTTTATATTCTAAATAACCTTTGGCGGCGCAATGCAATTTAATTAATGCAATGTAAATATGCTAAACACACTGCTATAAAATCTATAGTGTAGATGTATTTTTTACAGACGTGGGGGGATTTTTTAAACTGCAATTAATAAAGGTAATTGGAAGCTTTTTATTAATAAAGGCATAGTTATATTTGTTTGTATTATGTTATAAACGTTATGGAGTCTTACCCGTGAACAGAATATATTCACTTAAGTATTGTCACCTTACTCAAGGGCTTATAGCTGTATCAGAATTAGCATCCCGAGTATCCTCTAAAACCGGTCGAAAACTTCTCGCTATATTTATAGTCTCTGCCTTGTCTTATGGTGCGGCTGAATATGCCTGTGCAGCACAGATGGACACCCGAAATTTCTGGATCCGTGATTATCTTGATCTGGCACAGAATAAAGGTGCATTTCAGCCCGGAGCATACGGGGTAAAAACGCCATTAAAAAATGGGGGAGAATTCAGTTTTCCTGAAGTAACAATCCCTGATTTTTCTCCTGTATCCGCTAAAGGTGCAACAACTGCTATTGGTAATGCCTACAGTGTTACAGCAAGTCATAATGGCACTATTCACCATGCCATTAAAACTCAGACATGGGGACAGTCAGATTATCATTATGTTGATCGTGTGACCAAAGGTGACTTTGCGGTCCAGCGTCTGGATAAGTTTGTTGTTGAAACAGCGGGTGCAACAGAGCATGCTGATTTCAACTTATCAGCAGCAGAAGCACTAGAGCGTTATGGTATTGAATTCAATGGAAAGAAACAAATAATCGGTTTCCGCGTTGGAGCCGGAGCAACTGGTGTTACATCTTATGGGGTGGGACAGGCATATAATCCATTATTACGCAGTGCCTCTATGTTTCAGTTAAACTGGAACAATATGTTAGCCACGAATAATACAGGTGGATTTTATAATGAAGTGACAGGAGGAGACAGCGGTTCCGGATTTTATCTTTATGACAATCAGAGAAAAAAATGGGTCATTCTTGGAACAACATATGGTAAAGCATTCTCCAGTAAGGATACCTGGGCCTTTTTTTCTCGATATGATCAGAACACTGTCGATACCTTGAAAAATACTTTTACCCAAGAGGTGAACCTCAATGGTCAGAAAATGACAGTTAATAATAAAAATATTGCCATTAACGATAAAATAACTGCTATTGAACTGACCAAGAGTAATAAAAATAAAGATTTGAAATTTCATGGTGGCGGGAGCATTGAGCTCACCGATAACCTGAACTCAGGAACCGGAGGATTGATTTTTGATGAGGGACAACATTATTCGGTTATTGGGAAAGATAAAGCCTATAAAGGGGCGGGTGTTGAGATCGGAAAAGATACGGTTGTCGACTGGTCGGTAAAAGGGGAGGCAAACGATAACCTGCACAAAACAGGGGCCGGGACACTGAATGTCAATGTGGCCCAGGGGAATAACCTGAAAACAGGTGACGGTACCGTTTTTCTTAATGCAGAAAAGGCTTTCAATGCTATCTATGTTGCCAGTGGCCGTGGAACGGTCAAACTGGGGCAGGCCGATGCGCTGGATAAAAATAGTGATTACAGAGGTATTTATTTTACTAGTCGTGGGGGGACTCTGGATTTAAACGGGTTCAGCCAGTCGTTCAAGAAGCTCGCGGCAACTGATGTTGGTACCATTATCACCAATACTTCTGATAAAACAGCGACCTTTTCCCTTCAAAACCCCTCCCGCTATGTCTATCACGGTAGTATTACGGGAAATACGAATCTCGAACACACTGGAACACAAAAACGTGCTGACCGCAGTTTGATTATTGACGGACACATTAATCACCCACATTCCATTCATGTGCGGAATTCCAAACT
>ENA-OQLI01002138-OQLI01002138.1-human-gut-metagenome-genome-assembly--contig:-NODE-2138-length-10825-cov-2.901010_pt1 | contig 10825 bp, 6 predicted proteins | sample MGYA00242805_ERZ504812 | MGnify/ENA primary metagenome ERZ504812 (study PRJEB26092, sample SAMD00036430) | human gut metagenome | host: Homo sapiens | study: EMG produced TPA metagenomics assembly of...
AGAACGCAGTAAGTGAAGAGCTGGAAGCCATCCAGGAGATGGTGGATGTAGTGAAGGAAGATGCGGAGGTGACGGTGGCATATATGAAAGGATTCGAGAGAGACCAGATGTTTCTGGAAGAAGGGAAAAAACAGGAAAGAGAGAATACTCTAAAAGAGAAACAACGAGCGGATGACGAACAGAAACGAGCGGATATGGAACAGAAACGAGCAGATGCAGCCGCAGAAGAAATTGCAAAGTTGAGAAAACAGCTGGAAGAGCTGCAAAACTCTCAAAATTAGGTTTTTATTGAAGGAATACCCATTCCTTGGCATCTGGTATTAGAAAACATCTGGTATCCACTGCATACTGAACCAATCATAAAAATAGTTGAAAACGGTATAAGCAGGAAAAATGTGGGAAGCTGTTATCTGTAAAAGAAGCGGTTTTCCATATTTTTTGTATACGAAAGTAACGAGCCAAAGTCCCTGCCAGTAGAACGTTTTGAGGCGATCTTCCCAACGGCTTAAAGGCTTAATCTCCCCCGGAAAGAAACGTCATAAGAATCCATGTGCAAATTGACTTTATACACCAGATGTGTTACCTTATACATACAATAAATCTGGGAAGCAATTCTTCAACCATTCGGTTAGCTGATTCCCCATTGATCGCTGAAAGAATAGTAAAAGCCTAAAGCATTATACCAATATCGCAGCTATGAAACCGGGAAAATCCATAAAGTATAGTTTGTGACGGAAATAAAATGGAGGACTATTATGGGAATAACACGGAAGCCCGGCGGTGGCCGAAAGAAGCTAAAGCCGGAATACAATGCCGGGAAGAACCTGAAAGAACAGATGGAAAATGCTGTGGCACTTTATGAGGAGAACTGCTCCCTCCAAGTCATCGGCGATGAGTTGGGTTTGAACCCTATCAAAGTACGTAAGCTCCTCATCACAGCTGGTGTGTATGAATCCGAGGTGGCAGAGAAAGTGAAAAGAACATTTGATGAATACAGAGAAACACAGAGCTATAAAGAGGCAATCCTCTCTACGGCCTCAGCACTTGACCTTTCCAAAGCTTCCGTCACCTCATACTTGCCATATAAAAAAGGTGTGTACTTCCCAAGTACAGCAGAAAAAGAGAAAATCAGTGTTGGAGCAGAGCGACAGCGGCGATACAGAACAGTAAGAAAACTAAGAACTGAGCCGACAGAGGAACACTTGTGGGAGGTGGTTTTACTTTATTCCGGTGTGCGTTTTAAGACTTATTCTGGTTTGCCATTTTCTTATAACGTGCGGAAAGGCAGGAACGGCGAGTACACGAAAGAGTTGTGGATCGACAGGAGGGAAAAGAGTAAAAGCTTGACGTGGAGTTCTGTGCTGCTTGCACTGGGAAATATTAAAAAAGTAGGAGCAATAGTGAGCCGGCCAAAAGATCTGGGAGATATCCGGGGTGTGACTTACATATATGGGATGTTCTATCGGTTCGGAGTAATCGATGTGCCGGACGAAGTGAAGAGGAAAACGAGAAATATACGGAGGTAAAGCATGAGTGTGATTAAATGGATTCATTTTTCAGATTTGCATTTTAACAAAACTAACATTAATACAAGATTGTTAAGAGACAGTATTCGTTCGTTTTTGACAGAGAATCAGATCAAGTGTGACTATGCGTTCTTTTCCGGAGACTTAAGAAATGCGCCAGATCATTGTTTTCAAAAAGATTCGGTGAAATATCTGAGAGAATTGTGTGAAGCTGTAAATGTGTCACCGGATCATTTTTTTATGGTTCCGGGGAATCATGACGTAGATAGAGAAATAGAAAAAAGAGATCAAGCAGTAAAGCGGATTCTGGATAATCATGGTAGTGAAAAAGGGTATTATAATACGGATGATGGAAAAATAAAAGAATCAGATTTGCGAGATATAAAGACGGGTCAGAAACAATATATGGAAATAATTGAGGAATTTTATGAAGGCAATCCTGAGAGAATTGAAAAATACAAGGGAACAAGTCATTTTTTGGTAGAGACAGAAGATTTTAATATCATACACTTGGATTCTACACTTGTATACACAAAGGGTCAGGATGAAAGTCTGGTAATTGGAACTGACCTATTATATGATTTGTTGGAAAAAGTTGATCAGCATAAATATACCATTATTTTAACGCATTATCCGTTTGATGCTTTAAAAGCAGAAGAGAAGACACAGGTGTGCAGAATATTGGAACAGTTTGGAGTACAGATTTGGATGTCCGGTCATCTGCATGATGTTATGGTACAACAGCATCGAAAGGCTTTTTATGAATTTCAGTGTGGGAACTTGTTAACGGACGGAGGAATACCGAATATTATAATTGGGCAGTTGGATATAGAATCTGGAGAGGGTGAAGTTCGTGCATATATGTGGCAGCAGAATGGAGGATGGACTTTAAACAGATTTTTGGACCGCATGTCTAAGGTAGACAAATCATTATATTGTTTTGAATTGTCACCAACAGAATTTATGAAACGATCTGGAAAAGTTAGTGTGAAAGAGACGGATAGGCCTGAAATAAGTGAACTTAGAAGTCTGGCAGTCGAAAAGATTGAGAAGATGTATGAGGATCGTCACACTATTTTGAAAGACTGTATATATGGTGATCTGAAATATCCGGTAGTTGTAAAAGCGTGGACGCCAGCGGAAGCTGATACGATATATGTGATAGACAAACTGGAACGGAATTCATATTGTCTTGAGAAAATGGAAAAGTGGATACAAATACTAGACGAATATGAAGAGAATTATCGAAGAATCGTACAAAGAAGTAGCATTGGGATATTACAATTGGTGGTAGAAGAGGCATGCTCAGATGAACAGAAGGAATACTACGAGAAAGATTTTCGAGATATTTGTGAGAAATTCTATAGAAATCGAGAGTTAGAGATAGATATTATAGAAAGAGATACTCTTGAAAAAAATACAAATTTGGAAAAAGATAACAAGATTTATATCAGCAGCATTTCAGTGTTGCCGGTAAAAAAAGAAATGATTTACGCAATGGATATTGGAATTGTTGCGCAGGTATCGGCTACCAGGCCAGTACTTGTTGGTGATTATGATTCTATACAGGAAATTAACAGACAGATTGAACAATATTATCAAAAAACCTGGGATGAATGGAAGGAACATATTGAGTGCCATCAAAATGATGAAATGATGTTGGAAAGGATAACCAGTCAACCAAACAAAAATGAAATTTCAGATGGTACGCTAACTGATGAATTAACATATGAAGTTACACATAATGATAGTAGCATTTTATCTATATTATTTGATCGATATCTGTATCTTGGAGGTGCACACGGTACTCCCTTACGTAAAAGTATGGTGGTTAATCTGAATACAGGGGAACCTATAAAATTGCATGAAATACTGCCGGTATCGTTTTCGGAATTGATGGATATACTGAGAAATCAATTGTATGTAAGATATGGAAGTGAAGATACGGAAGTCTTAGAGGTGTGTTACAAGAATATTGTTGATTTGTATCATGAGGTTGACGAATTCAAATTTTATATCAGATACTCAGCACTGTATATTTATTTTGATGTGTATGAGATTTCCAGTTATTCGATGGGATATGTAGATTTGTATATAATGGATTTACAAGAGTTCTTAAGTGAAAGATGTGATATAAGCGAGTGTGATATAGTAAGAAAGCAAGCTATATTTGAAAAGATATTTAAACCCAATATAAGGTGAAAATCACAAGTAAAGAAATAACTTGTTGGCAACTGGTTTTAAACTGTCATTTGGTAATTATATAGAAATGTCATAAAGAGAAGCAACATAGAAATTGACTTTGTACTCCGGATATGTTACCTTAACCATATACATATCTGGGAAGCAATTCTTCAACCATTCGGTTATCTGATTCCCCATATGAATAAAAAAACTGGTGGAACGGAGGATCGATGGAGCGTACTCCTTTCACCGCATACAGAAAGGAGCATGCGAATGCAGCAAATGACAAACCACAGACCCCTGGCAGAACTGGATCTGCTGGACGATTTTCTCTTTAATGCCTTATTGGCTTATCCGGAATATGGAAAGAAATTCTGTCGAAAATTTCTAAAGATTCTTTTCGGAAGAGAGTTCAAAAATCTGAATATTGTAACTCAGAAATCCTATGGCGGAAGGGATACCGGTCTTCACGGAGCCCGACTGGACGTATACATCGAAGAGGGAGATGAGGTAGAGATTGATTCGTCAAATGTCTCTACGATTTATGATATTGAGCCTGACAAGAACAATAAAAGGAAGGATATTGATTTTATCGCACAGAGAACCCGGTTCTACCATGCGATCATCGACAGTCGGAGTCTAAAAAGCGGTCAGTCATACGACAAACTGAAGAGAGTCTTTGTTATCTTTATCTGTCCCTACGATCCATTTGGGGATGACCGGATGATCTATACCATCCGGAATCACTGTGTAGAGAATCCGGAGCTACCGTATGAAGATGGAGCCAGAACGATTTTCCTCTATACAAAAGGAAGAAAGGGACGGGATAATGAATCCCTGAGTCAGCTGTTGGACTATATGGAGAATACAACCCGGGAGAACGCAGTAAGTGAAGAGCTGGAAGCCATCCAGGAGATGGTGGATGTAGTGAAGGAAGATGCGGAGGTGACGGTGGCATATATGAAAGGATTCGAGAGAGACCAGATGTTTCTGGAAGAAGGGAAGGAACTGGGTCGAAAGCTGGAGCAGGAGAATACCCTGAGAGAGAAGAACCGTGCGGATACCGAGAAGAACCGGGCAGATGCCGAAAAAAATCGGGCGGAAGAAGAGAAACGGAGAGCGGATGCAGCCGTGGAAGAAATCGAGAAACTGAGGAGACAGTTGGAAGAGTTACAAAAGCAATAGTACGCAGAATCTGAGAACGTTGACAGAAGATATGAAGAGATACCAGAACATAGCGGCTAATATTGTGGAATTTATCGATACAGTAGCGGATGCAATCAGGGAACAATTGATAGAAAATAGATTTATCCAGTTGATGAGCATATACAGAAGCAAAAAATCGAAAGGAGAACTATATAAGCACGCAATATGTAAAGCGCAAATTATAGTTTCATATGTAAAAGGCTCGACTTATTTTACTTGACTTTGCAGAATAGCTGATTTATTATACTCGTAAAGAAGTAACTTACGAGTATAATTATTGGAGGTGAGTGTATGAGTCAATTCTATTGCCGTGAGGATGAGCTTCGGAAACTGAATAAACGGTACGCTGGTGATAAGTTTGAGTGCATCGTCATCTACGGCAGACGACGTGTTGGTAAAACGGCATTGATCAATGAGTTCTGTAAAGATAAGCCTACCATTTTCTTTTCTGCATTGAACACTACAGGAAAGGAAAATCTGGAGGCTCTCTCAAAGTCAATCATGAGTTTTGAGCGGCCAGATATGGAGTCTGCACCGGAGTTCAGGTCTTATGATGCTGCCTTGGACGAGCTGACTGCACTTTCAAAGGAAAAACGGATCGTCTTTGTTATTGATGAGTACCCGTATCTTGCAAAGGCAAAGCCGGCCATTTCAGCGATGCTGCAGCACATCATCGACCACAAATGGACAGAGTCCAAGATGTACCTGATTCTTTGCGGCTCCTCTATGAGCTTCATGGAGAGTCAGGTGCTTGGCAAGGAAAGTCCGCTGTATGGCAGGCGTACTGGCCAGTTTAAGATTGAGCCGCTGGACTATAAGGAAACCGCTGTGTTCCACCCAAATCTGTCAGCAGAAGATAATTCCCTGATTTATGGAATCACGGGGGGAGTTCCCCACTATATTAATAAGCTGGATGTGCGGGATAGTGTGGATGAAGCTCTGTTGGATAATTTCTTTGACCGTTCCAGCTATCTGTATGAGGAACCGGGCAATCTGCTGAAGCAGGAACTTCGGGAGCCAGCCATTTATAATGCAATCATCAAAGCGATTGCAGAAGGTGCTTCCCGAATGAACGATATCAAGATGAAGGTCGGCGAGGAGAATTCGGTTGTATCTAAGTACCTGAAAACGCTGATCGACCTTGGCATTGCTAAGAAAGAAACGCCGATTACAGAAAAACCGGGTAAGAAAACCATCTATCTGCTGGCTGATAACTTTTTCCGTTTCTGGTATCGGTTTGTGCCAATCAATATGAGTGCCATTGACTCTGGTAGAATTGCAAAGATCTATCCACACGCTGTAAAACAGTATCTTCCGGATTACATGGGCCTGATTTTTGAGAAGATGTGTCAGGATTACCTGCTCTATTATTCGGACAGTCTCCCTATTGAACTGAGTGAAATCGGCCAGTGGTGGGGTACGGACCCGAAGAAGAAAAAGCAGACACAGATTGATATTGTTGGAACACCCGTTGAGGGTAAGGACTATATCATTGGTTCGTGTAAGTACAGAAATGAGAAAATTGGTGTGGATGAACTCGATTTGATTCGGGATTATGCCTCGGTCTTCGGAAAAGGTAACAACTATTACTACTATATCTTCTCAAAAGGCGGATTCACAGATGGACTTCTTCAGGCACAAGAGAGAGGTGAAGTTCGGCTAATAATGCTGGAAGACCTTTACAAGTAAAGATTCCAACCAACCCTGCTGGTGAAAGCTGGTAGGGTATTTTATACCCATAAAATACTCATAGCCTTTTTTATGAAAATCTCTCTTTTGGTGTTGTCACTTATATTAGCGTTCACCGGTAAATGATATTATATGATATACTTTATTCGGAAAGAGAATATGCTGTGCTCAGAAAATGGGATTTGTGTGTCCTGTGAATTGACATTCACTATCAAATATGCTATTTTAAACATATATATCTGGGAAGCAATGTAAGATAAGTGGCAGGTACGACAGAATGTTTATTATGGAGAAGTTTGCGATTAAGGAGAGATAAAAAATGGGATACTTTAAAGATGTGACACCGGAATCAGCTGGAATCAGCTCCAAAGGAATTATGAAATTTCTTGACAGGATGGAACAAAATCAAATCGAACTACATAGTTTTATGGTGCTCCGCCATGGACAGTGTGCGGCAAAGGGATGGTGGAAACCATATGATGAAAAATTCCGCCATCCGTTGTATTCGTTCAGCAAATCGTTGACGGCTACGGCGATTGGTTTTGCACAGCAGGAAGGAATCTTATCCGTTGATGAGAAAATTGTCGATATTTTTCCGGAACTGTTGCCGGAACATCCTTCCGAATATCTTAAAAAAATCACCCTGCACCATCTGCTGATCATGGGATGCGGTCACGAGACGGAGATTTCGGACAATTCCGAAAACTGGATCTCTACATTTCTGCATCATCCGGTACTCCATGAGCCGGGAACATTTTATAAATATACTACAGCAGGAACCAACATGCTGGCTGCGGTTCTGCGGAGAAAGACAGGGCAGAATGTGACAGAGTTTCTGAAACCGCGTCTGTTGGAACCACTTGGAATCACTTCTCTGACCTGTGCATTGCTCGGCGACGGAACAGAGCTTGGCGGAGGAGGTATGAAGATGGTGACGGAGGATATGGCAAAATTCACGTATTTTCTGTCCAAACAGGGTGAGTGGGAAGGAAAACAGCTGCTTCGAAAAGAATGGTTCGAACGCGCCTGCCACAAGCAGATTGAGACAGAAGGCGATTCCGAAGGACATGTAAAAGACTGGGCACAGGGCTACGGTTATCAGTGCTGGATGGGACGATATCCTGGCTCTTTTCGTGCCGATGGAGCGTATGGCCAGTTTGGTGTTGTGTTCCCGGATCTCGATTTGATTGTGATTCTGACGTCATCCACAGAGCAGACACAGGAGGAATTGAGCGCACTGCAGGAGGATCTGATTCCCTATGTACAGAAAGAAGCCGGAGAGTTGGCACCATCACCGCTTGCAGAAACTGTAAAAGCGTATACTGCACAGCTTGCTCTTCCACCACGCAGAGGAACAAGAAATCCTTTTATGGAGGAAAAAGTAAGTAAGCATGTGTATGTGTCTGTTCCGGTTCTGAACGACCGGCTGCCGGATTCTGCGGAAGTTCTGATTGGCGGAAGCGGGCTGTTTCGGTTTGAGACGAGTCCGATCCAGGAGATGCGGTTTGCTTTTGGAAGCGATAAGATGTACTGGAAAGTGCTGGAAGGTGGAAAAGAAAAGGAATTTGTCCTTTCTATGCGTAAGGACTTCGCCTACAGTGAAACAGACGGTCATATTTACGCAGGATCAGCTGCATGGCGTACCGTCAATACCCTTGAGATGGAGATCCGGCGGATGGACGGCTTAAGCGGAGGTCGCATGATTGTCAGATTTCAGAAGGAAAATCTTTTGTTAGAGGCAGAGGATACGTTGATCAGCGTCGGTGGACTCGGCATTTCACCGCGTCAGGCACTGACGGTTTTCGGAATAAAAGAGTCCTGAACAAAAAGATGAGAAAAGCCAAGGAAGAACTATCCAATTGGATAGTTCTTTTTTTCTTTTACGTTTGCTATAATTATACAAAAGGTGAAATTCAAGAAAGAGTGTGGGAAAATATATGGAAAAAGATAGGATAAACGATACAGAAAAAAGTTTTCTGTCCGGAAAAAAACGGATGGATAAATTAAAAGTACTGATGAAATATGCGGGAATCTCTGTCTTTGAGTATTTTCCGGATAGCGATCGAATGGTTCTGTATAATGAGCAACTGGAAGAAGAAAAAGGAATTATGCCATTTCTCGGTCAGCTGGGTCAGATATGTACGATCCATCCGGAAGATGTGCAGGAGATGCGTGAGTTTCTTCTCGGACAGACTCTGGGAACGGTGGAACTGAAGCTTCTGAAAAAGGGTCACTACAAGAGAGTACTTTTGGATGCATTGCAGAAGGAGGAAGGTGACCGGTCGGTGATCGGTTGCATCAGAGATATCACGGAGATACGGAAAAGAGAAGAACTCCTGGAAGATCAGGCAAGAAGAGATTCCATGACAGGACTGTATAACCATGATACCGGAAAGCTTCTGGTGAACGAGTACCTGCGGGAGAAACGGATGGACGCTTCTTCCGGCCTTCTGATGCTGGATGTGGATCATTTTAAAAATGTAAATGATGTGTATGGTCATCTGTTCGGAGATGAAGTGCTGATTGGATTTTCTGGATTTTTGCAGAGCTTTTTCCGCAAAGAGGATATTCTGATCCGTACCGGTGGAGATGAATTCGTCGTGTTTTTAAAGGAAATCAGCCGGGAAGCACTGGAAAAGAAAGTCAGTGAACTGGTGAAAAGAGTGGGGAAACTGACGTTTTCAAAAAGAGATTTTGTCATGAGCTGCAGTGTTGGAGTCTGTTTTCTGCAGGGAGGTTTGGGCGATTACAGTTACGAACAGCTTCTTGAACATGCAGATCTTGCTTTGTACCGGGCGAAGATTGCGGGAAGAAACCAGTATGCAGTAGGGGAAAAACTGATCCCTTTAGATACCGGAAACAAGGGAGAAACCGCAGTAAAGCTGCTGATGGATGAGACCATGGAAAAGCGGGAGTTCGAGATCTATTTCCAGCCGAAGATTTCGTTACATAATTATAAGATTGTGGGAGCAGAGGCTCTGGTGCGCTGGCGAAGACCTGACGGTATCGTGGTGAGACCGGAACATTTTCTTCCGTTTTATGAAAAAACTGGAAAAATCGTGGAACTTGTTTTTTATGTATTTGAACAGGTGGCCGCATTTCTGGAAAAAACAAAAAGAAGGGGAATCACACCGGTGCCGGTTTCGGTCAATGTATCGGCGCTGCATGCGGAAGATCCACAGACAACCAGACGGTATCTGGAGATTCTGGAAAAATATAAAGTGGATCCCGGGATGCTGGAGATGGAACTGAAGGAGACGGATACGATCCGGTATGAAAATATCAAAGATCTTCTGCGTTCTCTACAGGAGGCCGGTTTCCATACAGCACTGGATAACTTCGGTGTGGGATCTTCTTTTATTAATCTGATTGCAGATGTCCCGTTAAATGATGTAAAACTGGGACGCGGGTTCATGGAAAAGTGTGAAAAAGATTACCGGGGTATCGGTTTTCTGCGACAGATGATCGGGATGTTGAAAAGCCTCGGTTTCCAGGTTCTCTGTGAAGGCGTGGAATCGGCAAGACAGGTAGAGGTACTGAAAACTTCCGGGTGCGATCATGTACAGGGGAACTGGTTTTCCATGCCGCTGAGTGCAAAAGAATTTGAAAAAATGTTGTTCCTTCCCGGCGAAATATTCTGCCGTTGCAGAAAAAATGAAGAGCATAGTACAGGGGGAGAAGCATGATGAGAACAACTGGAGACGTATATCTGTGGCCGGCAGCGGCCGAAAGAAAATTACGGATGGCGTATCAGGCGGGACTTCCTGCTTATCTGTATGGTGTTACCGGCGTGGGGAAAACTTCTCTGATCCGGCATTTTCTCGAGAAGAAAGAATATTTTTATGTCTCTGCACTGAATACGACGCCGGATGATCTGGAGAGTGAAAAAATCACGGCACCGGTGATCGTGCTGGATGATCTTTACGCAATCTCGGATATCCGGCTGAAAGATGCTTATTATCAGAAAATCCAGGAATGGATGGAACGAAATGATCTGTGGGTGGTACTGATCTCCCGTGCCCCATTTCCGGCGTGGCTTCTGTCCCTTCGGATGAAATATTCTTTCGTAATGATCGGGGAAGAAGATTTTTGTCTGACGAGAGAACAGCAGGATGAGTATCCGGAACGATATGGACTGCAGGTGTCAGAGGAACAGCTGGAAAAAGCTTGGGCTGTGGGAAGAGGGAATCCCATGTACCTGCGGATCTTTGTGCTGGAAA
>ENA-OQLI01002139-OQLI01002139.1-human-gut-metagenome-genome-assembly--contig:-NODE-2139-length-10824-cov-12.961858_pt1 | contig 10824 bp, 10 predicted proteins | sample MGYA00242805_ERZ504812 | MGnify/ENA primary metagenome ERZ504812 (study PRJEB26092, sample SAMD00036430) | human gut metagenome | host: Homo sapiens | study: EMG produced TPA metagenomics assembly of...
AGCAGCGTGGATTTGCCGGAGCCGGATGTGCCGACAATTGCAACAAATTCGCCCTTCTTTACACTTAAATCAACTCCATCCAACGCATGAACTGCGTTATTGCCGGAGCCATAAATCTTTTTCAGGTTTTTTGCCTGTAAAACTTCCATAAATGAGTACCTCCATGAAAAAATCTGTATGTATGAAAGGAAATGATCCTTTGATACATACAGATTATCGCATAGGAATCTTTCCACATTCTTTCCGGCGGAAAATGAAATCTAACAGTTTTGATAGAATTGTTGTTATTTCGGCAGAAATATGGAAAACGTACTTCCTTTTCCCGGAACGGAAGCAACCTTGATATAACCGCCCTCGCCGGATATGATCTGTCGGGCAAGGTATAAGCCGATGCCGACCCCTTCTTGTTTCTGCACACTATTTGAGCGGTAAAAGCGAGCAAATATCTTCGCTTGCTCAGTTTCCGGTATGCCTGAACCGGTATCCGATATATCGATCCTTGCAAACATTTCATAGCTTACGGCAGAAATAGTAATGGTGCCATGCTCCGTATATTTGATGGCATTGTCTACGATATTCGCCAGCGCTTCCGCTGTCCATTTGAAGTCGAATACAGCAAAAGCATCTGTATCCTGCATTTGCAAAGACAATCCTTTTTCAGAAGCCTTGGCAGTATATTGTTCTACCACACTTTCAAGCAGCGGCTGCAGCGCTGCTTGCTGAGGGGAGAGTGAAATGATCCCGTTTTCCAGTCTGGAAAGCTTTACGAGAGAATCGATCAGAAATCGCAGCTTTTCCGATTGTTTGTACAGCGCCTCCACATTTGCCTTCGCCGATGCAGGCAGAGTTTCCTCCATCAAAAGCTCGCTGTATAACAGCAGGTTTGCAATCGGCGTTTTTGTCTGGTGGGAGATGTCCGCAATCAAGGTTTTGATTTTGTCTTTTTCCTGCGCTATGTTTTGAGAAGATGCTTCTGCGGCGGAAAGATAGTGCGCAAACTTCGTTTCCAATGCAGACAGCTGGCTTTCATCAAAATTGGTTTCAGAAAAGGAGCCGGTCATGGCAGCGTCCAGCATCCTTTCGATTTCTTCCATCGTTTTTCTGGTCTTTCTCCGCTCCCATAACACAACAGCTGCCGCCGCCAGAAAACACAGCAGTATGATCACAATGCCGGTTTTATTCATCTTTTGTCACCCAGCTATAACCGATTCCATAGACGGTTTTAATGTATTTCTGTGCGCCAAGCTTATCCCTCAGACGCTTGATCGTAACAGACAAAGCATTTTCATCCACATATTCTGCGCCATCTGTCCAGACCCGGTCGACAAGGTCTCCACGGGTCATGGTTCGGCCTCGGTTTTCAACAAGCAGGCGCAGTAATTTTTGTTCGGTTTTACTCAATTCCACTTTTGAATCTCCTGCATAAAAGGTCATCGCCTCAAAGTCAAAGTGAAATAGATCAATATGGATCGGCGCATTTTTATGGCTTGGCGCTTGCTTTCGCAGTTGGGTATTCACCCTTGCCCGCAAAACCGAAAGAGAAAAGGGCTTGGTAATGTAATCATCAGCGCCTCTCTCCAGTCCGTCTACGATGTCCAGATCGGTGTCATTGGCAGTCAGCAGAATAACAGGAATCCCGGGCGTGTTTTCCTTGATCTCCCGGAGCAGCTCAAGCCCACTGCCATCCGGCAGATTGATATCCAGCAGGATCAGGGATACACCGCCGCAAAGCAGCTGTTCCTTCGCCGTTTTTAGGTCTTGGCAGGAAATGATCTGCCGAGCATCTGCTTTCAGCGCTTTGCATAAGCCTTGATTCAAACCGATATCATCTTCAACAATCAGTAATTGCTCCATATATCTCACTCCTTCGTTACGCAAAAGCGATTGTCGTTTCCTTTGGTGGTTTCTCATCTTCACAGTTCAGAAGATAGGCGATTGCCTTATTCGCAAAGCAATTTGTTTTCATGGTATATAAGGATTGGAAAGTAGTACTGGACTTAGCACATAGCAAGCGCAAAACAATCCCCAAGGGGGCATGAGTTACCTTGGGGGTGCTGTTATTTATCGATCCAGAGAAATCCGCAATGCACAGGAGTCTAACATATCCAAATTCTTTCTTCGTTTGTGATGCGCATGCTTATGCCATTGCTCGATTATATATCTAATTCTTAGGAGCAATGCTGCACTTTCAGCCAAAACGATGTGCAACAGCTCCTACTCGATTAACTGCTTTACGCTCCCGCATTCCTGTAGAGCAGGGGAGTACAGGATCTGATGCGGAGGCTGTTGAGGATTGCTGATCCGCTCAAACAGAAGGTCCACAGCGGCAGAGCCCATTACCTGTGGTTCCTGATCCACGCTTGTCAGGTGCAGGTATCCCGGAAGAGTCTCGTTGACCGTATCGTTGCAGATCAAGCTGATGTCATCGGGGACGCAGATGCCTGCCTGCCGGAACGCATCCTGCAGACCGGCGGCCATAGAACCATTTACACAGTATATGGCCGTATATAGCTGTTCTCTTGGGAGAGCAGCTATATGTGTGCCGATTTCATAGCCGCTCTTGTATGTCCTATCCCCGCGATATACACAATCACAGGGCAGGTCTGCATCGCGCATGGCATCCATATAACCGCGGCAGCGATTTTGGCAGGTAATGGAGCTCTCCGGGCCTGCTATATGGGCGATTTTGGTGTGCCCCTTTTGCTGCAGATAGGTCGTGGCCAGATACCCGCAGCGATAATTGTCAACGGTCACAACATCCAGATCTAAGGCCTTGAGATACCGGTTTACGAGGACTACGGGCAGAGGGTAATCCTGCAGCAGGGAGATGAGGGCCGGGTTCTCCACCGCATTCAGGAGAAAAACGCCGCAATAGCCATTCCGATTGGCATATTGCAAAGCGTCTAGCTCCTGCACGCCATCGTAATCAGTAACGGAGATAAGCAGCCGCTTGCCTTTGGCCTGCAAGCTTTCATGAATGCCGTTCAAAAAAGCGACCGCGATAGGATTTGTCAGCTTACCGATAAGGGCGAGCGCCGTGTCGGAGTTCTGGACGAGAGAAGATTTACGCCGCGGGCGCTTCTGGTATCCATATGCCTCGAGGTCATGAAGAATCTTCTCTTTTGTAGCTGCAGAGACACTGCCGTCATCGTTGAGGACGCGCGAGATAGTCGCAGTGGATACACCGATCTTCTTGGAAAGCTCCGCCAGTGTCATAGGATAACTCCTCCCGATGCCGTGTATAAGATACATTGTTTCGTTATTCTCTAGTATAGATGTGATTGCAGCGAATGTCAATTCTGAGTGGGTGTTTTGCCGAACACATTGCAGAAAAATGACAAATGGATGCCTTTGTAAAGACTATGTTATGTTACCGCTAAATCGCGGGAAATTCTATTGCAATATGGGAAAGAGGGTGATATTATACGGGCGAAGAAAGAAATTACAGCGGAACGCCGTTATGTAATTACATTTCTTCAATGAAATAGTGAGGCAAACACGATGACGAAGGCTATGCACAGGATACAGCGGAAGAATAAATTTCTTCCATATCTTTTGACTTTACCCTCCATGCTGCTGTTCAGCATGTTTACATTCTACCCTTTTTTAAAGACGATCGCGCTGTCTTTCTTTCTTACGGATAAGCGCGGCAATCCTACAAAATGGGCCGGTATCTCAAACTGGGTACGAGTTCTCTCCAAAGAAACCTTTTGGAAGATCATTGCGATCACCTTGGAGATTGCAGGGATCAATCTGGTGTTCACCTTCGGTCTTGCAATTTTCTTTGCGCTTTTGTCCTCGCAGAAGAAAAAAGGCGGAAAGCTGTACCAGACGATGTATGCACTGCCGATGGCAATAGCTTCTTCTCCTGCAGCAGCGATCTTTCTGTTTATCTTTCGGCAGAAAAACGGTGTGATCAACAGCCTGTTGGGCGGCGCGAATATCGGCTGGACGACAGAGATGCCCTACGCCATGTGGGCTGTCTGCATTATGACGATATGGATGAATGTGGGTATCAGCTACATTTTTTTGCTGGTTGGTTTCCGGGCTGTGCCGCAGGATCTGATCGAAAGTGCCTATCTGGACGGTGCCGGTGTTTGGGCAAGAATCTGGCATGTTATGCTGCCAATGGCATCCCCGCAGATATTCTTCGTCCTGTTCTTGAATATTGCAATCTCTTTCCGCAGCTTCGCACAGATCAAATTGCTGACCGGCGGTGGACCTGCCAATGCAACCAAGAACCTTATCTACTATATTTACGAAAATGCGATTATTAACGGAAGGTACGAAACAGCATGTGTACAAGCAATCTTTCTGTTCGGTCTGATCCTGCTCTTTACAAGCCTGCAGTTCGCGCTCGAAAAAAGGTTCGTGCATTACCAGTGAGCACGGCAAGAACAAAAAAGCGTGCGGCAGAGGCAGCAGGCTTCACAGTAAAACTGGCTTTGGGGCTGGTCTTTATTTCGCCCCTGATTATCGGCCTGTTCTTCTCGTTCCAGACGGAGCAGGAGCTGATGTCCTACCCGCTGCACTTGCTCCCACAGCATTTTACGCTGGAAAACTATCAGGCGGTCTTTGCCAAGGTTCCGCTGCTGCTTTACCTGAAGAACTCCGTCATCGTCTGTGTGATTGCTATATTAGCGCAGGTGATCTTCGCTACACTGGCAGCCTACGCATTTGCCTGCTTTGAATTTCCCTTCAAAAAGCTGTTGTTCTCTCTGGTGCTGGTAACCACAATGGTGCCCGGCGAGGTTGTCGTGGTAACGAACTACCTTACAATTCAGAACATGGGCCTTACCAACAGCTATGCAGGTTTGGTTCTGCCATCCCTCATTTCTGGTACTGCCATCTTTCTTATGCGGCAGTATTTTCTGGCGCTGCCCAAAGAGTATAAGGAGGCAGCAACGATCGACGGCTGCGGAGAAATCGGGTATCTGTTCCGCGTAGCGATGCCGCTGGCTGTTCCGACCTTTGCCTCACTGGCCATCTACCTGTTTGTGCAGATTTACAATCAATTCTTCTGGCCTCTTTTGGTCACGCACGAAAATGCGATGCGCACGATCCAGATAGGCATCGCCTTCCTCGTAACGGGTGATGTCATCAGCTTTGGTCAGATCCTCGCAGGTGCCATGATCGCAATACTGCCGTCGGTCCTTGTGTATATCCTTGGGCAGGATTACATCATTCAGGGCATGACGGCGGGCGGTATCAAAGGCTGAGTTCTTATTGCCGAAAGTACAGAACTGTACTTTTTAATATATCAATCGGGAAAGAATGTCGTAAGGAGTAAAACAAATGAAAGCAAAGCATCGAATTCTGGCAGCTGGTATGGCTGCTGCAATGACTCTGTCCTTGGCTGCGTGTGGTGGTTCTGCTTCTACCGCAGAGCCTACGGCTAGTTCTACCGTAGAAGCAGCTGCACCGGAAGCAACTTCTGAAGCCGCCGGCGGCGATGTAACGGAAGTGACCTGGTGGACCTACTTTGGCGACAAGAATATCGGCTACCTGCAGAACATTATTGATGACTTCAACAACAGCCAGAACCAGTACCATGTGACCATCGTATATCAGGGCAACCAGATGGAGTGCAACGCCAAACTGCAATCTACCGAGAAAGAAAATCTCCCGGCCATGTTCTCCGGCGCAGTGGAAGATGTCGCTATGTATGCAAATTCTGACTTCTGCGTCCCGCTGCAGAAATATGTGGATGCAGACACCGAGGGCTGGCAGGAGCTTGATGATACATGGGATGCACTGCGCAGCGCCTACTCTGACGGTCAGGGCAATCTGATCGGTTACCCCATCGGCTACAGCTATCCGAACATTTTCTACAATGCAGATCTGCTGAAAAAGGCAGGGGTCGATCCTGCAAGCATTCAGAGCTTTGACGATTTGTATGATGCCAGCAAAACGATTGTGGACGGCGGCTTTGCCACCTACGGCATCGGCTTCTTTGCTAACGGTGCTATGTTCAATGTCGCGCTCGGCCGCGAGGGTGTGCAGGCCTACAACAATGAGAACGGTCTGAACGGCCAGCCCGTCACCGAATGCCTGTATGACAGTGACACGACGGTGCATGATTCCATCTACAACATGCTTTCCATCTACCAGAAGATGGGTGCCGAGAAGCTCTGTGTCCCTTACGGAGCAGACTATCAGTCTGAGATCATTCCGCAGATGGCCTCCGGTGACTGTGCTATGATGATGGGTGTTATTTCGATGACGACCAAGGTTCTGGACGCTGCAGCCGGTAATTTTGAGGTCGGTGTTATCCCAATGCCTTCTGCATCGGAAAGCGGCAAGCGTACCGGCGAGCCCGCTGCGGGTACCGGCACTTATGTCTGCGACAACGGCAACGAAAAAGCTATGCAGGGTGCCTATGAGTTCATCAAGTTTGCCTCCACCGGTGAACAGGCAGGCTACTTCGCTTCCGCAACCGGTTATATCGCACCGAACCAGGAGGCTTACGACAGCGCTGCCTATAAGACCTACCGCGAGGAAACCTTCCCCGGCATCTCGGTCGTCTACGATTCTCTGGCTAAGTCCGATTCTTCCGCTACCAATCCGTATGTTGCCATCTCCAATGAGATGCGCGATGCAAACAAGGTTGCGATGGAAACGGCCGCTACCGATCCTACGGCGGACATCAATACTGTGATTACGACCGCCAAGGACAGCATCCAGGAAGCGCTGGACATCTATAACCAATCCAATTCCTAATCATGTGTTAGACTTCTCCTTATAGCAAGGGGGCAGGGGAGACCCTGCCTTTTTGCAGTTTTCAGGAAAGGAAAATCAAAATGAAGCAGAGAGTTTTAGTCTTTTCCGTGGATGCGATGGTGTATGAGGATCTTCAACACCTGCGCAGCTGCCGGAACACCAAAAAGTATTTTCAGAACGCCTGCGGCGTCCGGCATATCAGGAGCATCTACCCGACGGTAACCTACCCGGCACATACTACGATCCTGACAGGCTGCTATCCGGCCAGCCACGGCGTGATCAGCAATACGCATTTTACGACCGGCAGTACTGAATACGAATGGCTCTGGGATGCAGGCAATGTCAAGGTGCCGGATGTCATTACGGCGGCAAAGGAGCAGGGGTACACGACCGGTGCGGTCTTTTGGCCTGTGACCGGTAACCATAAAGCCGTGGATTATCTGATTGATGAGTACTGGTGCCCGCATGAGGGAGAAACGCTCCTTGGTGGATTCGCGAATATGGGGTCCAGCCCGGAAATGCTGAAGATCATCGAGAAAAATCAGCATCTTCTCCCCAACGGCGGCAAGCTAGGCCGTGTAGCCCTGATGGACCACCCGCAGATCGACCATTTTCTGATTTCGTGCGCCTGCGACATCATTCGTGAGTATTCCCCGGAATTTATGTTGGTACACAACGGCAATATCGACGATGCCCGCCATAAGTACGGTGTTTTCAATGAGGAGGTTCTGCATGGTTTGGATCTGGTTGACCTTTGGATTGGGCAGCTGATGCAGGCTTTGGAGGACAGTGGTCATCTGCACGATACGGATGTAATCATTGTGAGTGACCACGGGCAGATGAATCTGTCGCGCGTCATCAAGCCGAATGTATTCTTTGCAGATGCCGGTCTGATTCAGGTGGATGAAAACGGAAATCTGCGGGATTGGACAGCGTTCTGCTGCTCTAACGCCATGTCCGCCATGGTCTATCTGAAAGACCCCGCAAATGTGCAGGACTATGCCAAGACCTATGCGGTACTGCAGAAGATGGCGGCGGAAGGCATCTACGGCTTTACGACCGTCTACACAAAGGACGAAACAAAGGCCATGGGGCTGGATGGTGATTTTTCATTTGTGCTGGAAACGGATGGGTATACCTCCTTCAGTACAGATTGGAATCGTCCTGCCGTACGCCCCTTTGACCGCAACGATTTCCGGTACGGGCATGCCACACACGGATATCTGCCGGAAAAAGGACCCCAGCCTACCTTCATGGCAGTCGGCCCCTCCTTCCGGGAAAATGTATGGCTCGACAGTGCCGCTATGATCGATGAGGCACCGACCTTTGCCGCATTGCTTGGCGTGCCGCTGCCTGCAGCCGACGGAAAAGTCCTGCAGAAATTGCTGCGGTGAGGAAAAACCATGGAAAATGCGCACTATTTTTTGCATGTAACAGACACACATCTTCGTTTCGATGCAGAGGCCCCGGACACATGCTGCACAGAGCAGGCGCTTCGGAGCCTCTACCAGACGGCATTTGCGTGGGATCACAGGCCCGCGTTTGTGCTGATTACCGGCGATCTTGTGCATGAAGGTACATCCGCTGACTATGCCAGAGCAAAGACCCTGCTGCAGGAGCTGGACGAGCAGTATCATACGAAAACTTATCCCGCATTGGGAAACCATGATATCCGTAAGAACTTCAACAGCGCTTTTCGGGGACTGGCCTCTGATCAGCCCTTGGACTATTGTGAACAGACCGAATGGCTCAGATGGATCGTACTGGATTCCTCCTGCGGCCAGGTCATTGGCCAATTGTCCGGCAGCCAACTTGCGTGGTTGGAGCAGGAGCTGTGCAAACCCACAGACTGCCCAACGATCCTCGCGCTGCACCACCCGGTATACGGAACGACTACAGCGGAAACCGATGCCAACAACCTTGCCACTCCGGACCGCCTGATTCGGCTCTTGCAAGATCATCCGGTTGATGGGATCCTTTGCGGACACAGTCATGAGGCAACCATTGTGACAGAGCAGGGGCTGCCGCCCCAGTTTGTTGGAGCCGGCGCGGCCTCCGCGGCCCTGCCGCTGATACAGGGCCGGGTGCAGTTTCGCAAACAGTGCTGGATACAGTTTTGCAGGGTGCAGGACAAAAGATTGTATTGGTCCCCGCTCTGCCTGGACCGCAGTAAGCTGCTCGCCAATATGACTCCGCAGGAAATGCTGGAGTAAATTTGTATTAATTGATACGAGCAATACAAAACGAGGGGCTGTTGCACTTTTCCTCTGTGCAACAGCCCCTTTTGTTTTCATTATCCGTTAGAGGCTGTCGGCTCTTCCAGAATGCGCCAGCCGTCCATCAAATTTGCATTATCCATAATGAAGGTGTGAGCCGTATCCTGTCCCCAGGAATTGTCGTATTTCAGCATCAAGTAATCGCTCAACTCAGTTCGATTTTTGAATTTTAATAAACGATATGGCTCCTGAAAAGCGACCTTTTCCACGAAATATACGGCATCCGATGTGGGAAGCATAACGCCGACATGGCCAATCATAAGGGAATTGTCTGTTTCAGAAAACTGATCGTGTAGAACCACGGAGATAAGACGAATTTTGTCATCTTCTACAAAGGATAGACCGCGCCTTTTCCATTCCTGCTGAATTGTTTTTAAATGAGTGGGAATGTCGGTCGTGTTGGTGGTTTTGACGGGAGCAAACAGCGCATCGAATTTCTGCCTGTTGTCACCACAAAGGGACTCGGGGTCAGTATCCAGCGTTTCATAGTCCATAAATAAGGTGTCCTCGGCTGCATCGAAGTCCGCTTCGCCAGTGACAGTGATGAAATCGCCGAAAAGGCCACAAGCGGTGATTCTACAGTTCCAGCCCGGGAAGGTGCCATATTTTTCCGTCCATGCATCCTGCATAGAATACGGATCATATTTCGAATCCAAAGGCTTTGCCGTTTCAAATCCAGTGGTGAGCCATGCTGGGTCTACAGCGTTATTGAATTTTTGAACATGTTCAAAGAAGGTTTGTATTCGAAGTTCAGATACGCCGGCATTTTGCAAAAGATCGGAAAGAAGATTCTGCGTATCCACATCTGCTAAGTTGGAATATTCAATCTGCTGAAGGACCGGTAGAGAAGGGCTTTTACTGCATCCTGCCAGAAATGCACCGCAAAAAAGTGCAGCAGTGCAGGCAAGAAAGGTTCGGAATTTCAAAAATAATCACCTCGCTGTGTTTTTGAGAAGATTCTGCCTACCGAAATTGCCAATACATGAGAAAGATATAATCGTGCTGGCTTCGCAATAAATGATAGCACAGATAAATGAAGAAAATCAATGATATCTGGCAAGTGTGAACATTATAGTATTGTAGTATATACTTTGGGGAAAGCGAAAGCTGCGGATGTGACAATTGGCATTGAAAATGTTTGGAATCGCTTCCTCCTTTCCCCATTGGAAACTCGGCGGTTTCTGGATGAGATCGGATCCGACTATGTAGGTATGTATCTGGATGTCGGCAATGCCGTGTATATCGGCTACCCGGAACAATGGATCGAGATCCTCGGCCACCGCATCAAAAAGCTACATATGTCTGACTATCGCTTTGATCAGGCAGGCATCGGCGCTTTCGTAGATCTCTTTGCCGGTGATGTTGATTTCCCGGCGGTTGCAAAGGCCATCGCAGGAATCGGGTATGATGATTACATCACGCTTGAAATGCTGCCCAACTATAAGCAGTTTCCCGAGGTAAGCCTATATGCAGACAAATATGCCATGAACAAAATTATAGAAATGATTCATTTATAAAAAGCGCTAGGTGAACAATAAGTGCGTCTTCACGGATGCAAAGGAGAAACCTGCTATGTGTGATGCCGGAAAAATCTAATTCTCGTTACACAATGAGTGTGGATTAGGTTTTCTGCCATAAATTCGAAAAAGCTTGCAAACGGGACGTGAAAGTACCACTGTTTGCAAGCTTTTCTAGTTCTAGGGCAATACCGCATAATTCTAAGTGCCGATACGGCGAGCGAGGTGCGGCAGCTGCTAAGCCAAAAGCGCAGATAATACTTTGTGTATTATCGAGCATTTTGGCAACGCAGATGCCGTGCCGCACACCG
>ENA-OQLI01002142-OQLI01002142.1-human-gut-metagenome-genome-assembly--contig:-NODE-2142-length-10807-cov-4.592603_pt1 | contig 10807 bp, 7 predicted proteins | sample MGYA00242805_ERZ504812 | MGnify/ENA primary metagenome ERZ504812 (study PRJEB26092, sample SAMD00036430) | human gut metagenome | host: Homo sapiens | study: EMG produced TPA metagenomics assembly of...
ACAACTGATCCCCAATAAAAATAGTATTACTTCTGTCTGTTCCCAGCAATTCCATGGCACGGATATAATTCTTTGTGGATGGCTTGTGGGCATTTTCTATAAAATGTGCTCCCACAGAAGCATTAAATGAAGATACTCTTTCATATTGATTATTGGAAATAAAACAGCACTGAAATCCCAGTTCTTTCAAATGTGCAAACAATGCACAGGCTCTCTCATCTGCAGGTGCGCCGTGAGGTACCAGTGTATTGTCAATATCAAAAAGCAGACCTCTGTATCCCTGTGCATACAGACTGTCAAAATCAATTTCATAAGTTGAATCCAGATATTCATCCGGAAAAAAGCATTTAAACATCAGTATCCATTCCCCTAATTTCCAAGATATTCCAGCAGACCATCCAGTTTCTGCTCCATCAGGTCATATCCATGCTGATAAAATTCTGTAAGAACTTTCGGATTTTTTTCAGTTCTGGAAACAGTTTTGATTTCCGGACGGACCACATAGATATGCCCTTCCTTTTCCCATGCAAAATCTATAAAAAAACGTTCATGCTTTCCTTCTGTTATACTAACCAAGTCTTTATCCTCCCCATTTACAGCATTCGCCCAAAGCTCTTGCCTATCACGTCACTTGCCTCCGCAACAATAATCAGGGCCGACGGATCCACCTGACGGATTTTATCCCGGATTTTCATGCAGTCGGCCTTTCCTGCCGCTCCCAGAATCACTCTCTGCGTTTCACTGGTATAACCGCCTTCTCCCTTCAGAATCGTAATGCCCTTCTTTTCATCAAGGAAAACACAGCGCACCTTGTCCGTACATTCGCTCATCACAATGATCAAATCCCTGGAATTGGCCTGGTTCACCAGCTTGTCCATAAAAAGCCCGGAAACATATACGGTAATGACCGCGTAAAGGATACTGTCTATATTCCGGTATACCAGCCCGGAGGCCAGGACGATCACCATATTGATGGCCGATACCAGCGTCCCCACCTTCAGATGCGGGAAAATTTTCTGCAGAATAAGGCCGATCATGGTAATCCCGCCGGTATCCGAGGTTCCCAGATACACCATGGCAAGCCCGCTTCCCATAAAAGCTCCCGCAAAAAGAGCCGCCAGCAGGGCGTTCCCCTGATAATGAGGCAGCACGGGAGCCAGAAGATCCGTCATCAGCGACAGCAGTATTATGCTTGCCGCCGCCTTGGCAACAAAATTTCCCGGAAAAATACGTTTCCATAAAACAATGGCAAGTATGGGGAAATTAAACAGGGAACAAAATACACCCATAGGGAACCCTGTCATATAATTTACCAGGATGGCAATACCGCTCGCGCCGCCGGGAGCTATCTGTGCCGGCGCCGCAAAGCTGCGCATTCCTACGGTATATAAAAATATTCCGGTTATATTCAGCAGTATCACTGCCCTGACATCTTTTTCTCTCACTTCTTTTTATGAACCTCCGCTTAAACCATGCCCCTGTGGATCATCTGTTTTCCTGAAGGGACAGAATTTTAAGCATCAAGTCCACACTGCCCACATTATAGCCGCTGCTTGCATAAATTCCCGTCATACCAGCCCTTGTGACCGCCAGCAGCGGAAGCTTTTCCGGATCCACATACATTCTCCTTGCCACAGGCTCCGCCGATTCTCCCTCCGGATCATACACAACGGTGACTGCCGGTATTTTCTCCAGCGTCCTGCTCACGGTTTTATTGGAAAGCGCTTCTTTATCCCTTACAATAAACACAAGCCTTACCCCGCTGTCTGTCATGGCATTCCAGTCTCCGGCCCGTTCCATCAGCTCATTCAGCACATGCTCGGTAGGCTCTGCACCTTCCTCCAGGAAACAGATCACACCGTCGGCCCCCTTCAGGATATCGCCGGTTTTCTGCCGCTCCCCTGCGCTGTTTGTCACTTCAAATTCCGGGATTTCGTTTCTGACCAGCATATCCTCTATGCTGCCTTCCCGCAGGCTCACAAAAATCTCTTTTTCTTCCCCTTCCTTCACAGCAAAAATCCGCTGGGATGCATGCTGATTGCCGTTAGGCATGCGGGCGGTGGTAATCAGGCGGTAAATACCGGCCTCAAGCTCCAGCCTGCATTCCTTTCCGTCAAAGCGGAGTCCCTCATAATCCAGCGTGGCAAAACGCATTCCCTCCAGCTTTCCGATGGTCCAGGTCTGGAAATAGATCCATTTTCCGCCGTCCTCCGCCTGAAGAGTCAGCCCTGCCTTCCGGCCTGCCGCCTTTTCGCTCTCTGCCTCCTGCTGCTTTCCGGGTACGCGGAATCCGTCACTTCCCAGGTATTCCGCTTCCTGTGTCACCCGGTTCAGCCGGGCCGGGATACCCAAAGTCCGGCAGATCGCCGCAAACAGGATTTTCCTGCTTAAAGGATTCCCCTGCCTCAGCTTCAGGCAGCCCACAGGAGACGCACATATAGTCTCATAGTCAAATTCCGGTTCATAGCCAATATTCTGCTCTATGTATCTCCATATACTTTCCGGATCTTTTATAAATCCTTCTTTCTGCTCATCTGTAAAATATCCGCGGATAAAAGCGCGGTAAGGTGTCAGCTCTTCATAATATATTCTCGGACAAAGAAGGTAATTCCGATAGGTATCTTCCTCCCAGGTCCCTCTCACTTGGCCCGCATAAATCAGGGCATCTTCAAGCACTTCGGCTTTTGCGTCCTTATAATCCTTCTGGCTCAGGCTGTGCAGCAGCGCTTTTCTGTCCGGATTGGCGTCCTTTTCCAGAAAGCGGTAAAGCTCTTCAAAGTTCCCTGCGGCAAGCTGCAGCAGTTCCTTTTCTTCCGGATATTTTTCTGCCTTTTCTTCGTTATAAAAGGCCTGAATCCGCTCTTCCCTGAGACGGTTTGCCGCCGCCAGCTTTTCTCTTTTTTTCTGTTTCTGTTCCGATGTCACGGTTCCGGGATTGACCGGATAATCCTCCGGCGCTTTTACCTCTTCCGGCGTCCAGATATCCGTCAGCCAGTCCATCCCCGCAATATCCGTATCCAGCAAGATTTCAGCCCGATCCTGATCCGCCGCAGCAACGACGGCTTCTCCAAACCAGCCGTCAAGCATGGCCCTGATATGGATGTCTCCGAGTCCCATGGTGAGGCTTACTTCCCCTTTTTCATCCGTCCGCAGAGTCGCTACACTGCAGTATTCAGCCATATTCAGAATCTCAAAGGAAACCTCCGCGCCTTTGGCGGGCTTTCCTTCCCGATCCCTGACCGTCACCGTCAGCTTTTTCGTTCTGGCATAGGTGGATGTATTATTGTAGAAATAAGTCACGCCTTCTTTCCCGATGCATTCCTCAGCCATTTCCCCTGTAAAGTCGGAGAAGTTACGGCTGTGCACAAGCAAGGCCCTGCTGGATGCATGGGAAAACCATCCCTTGTTCAGGATTTCCTCCGGCTCGCATGCTCCCAGGAAATACCATTTTCCGTTCAGCCATACCTCCACCCATGCATGATTATCATCACAGTGGGCCCATCTGGGAGTATAAACCTGTCTGGCAGGTATGCCGGCACTGCGGAACGCAGTTACCGCAAAGGTAGACTCCTCCCCGCAGCGTCCCTTTCCGCTCCGGTAAACGGTCATGGGAGAAGCGGTTCTCATATCCGACGCCTGATAAGCGGCATTTTCCGCACACCAGTAATTTATGGCGAGCACAGTCTCCCTGAGGCGATCGCTGCCGCATCCCGCTTCCGGAAGCAGGTTCTTAATCTGTTCATAAAAAAAGCTTCTGTTTTCACTGATATCTTCGGAATTGATCCGATAATAAAGAACATGGTTAACAAAAATATCCTCCGGCAGGGCCGCACACCAGTCCTTGTTCTCCCTGAGCCAAAGGGCATGCTTCACAAAGCTTAAAAAGGTTCCGAACTCATATTCCCCCGCATCCCGCAGAGGCATGGTGCCGTAAAAGAATTTTATCAGCACGGCTTCATCCGGCGTACAGCTCCATAATTCTTCCTCCGGAATGCAGCCCGCCGCTTTCAGATACGGCAGCCTTTCCCCGTACTTTTTTTCCGCATAATCCTTTAAGTGATTTGACAGCATCTTTCCTTTCCCTTCCTTTTTACCGCCATGTATGGCAGCAGTCCGGGGCTTCCTTAACTGCTGCCATATATCTGTCCTTTGCTCTTATACATGCGATCATCCCTTGACCGCCCCGATCATAACGCCCTTTACAAGATGCTTCTGGATTAACGGATACAAAAGCATTACGGGAAGCGACGCCACGACAATGGTAGAGTATTTCAGCAGCTCCGACATTCCCTGCAGCTTGGAAACCGCGGAAGCGTCCGTCACCTGGGTCATGTCCACCTGGCTCATAATGAGGATTTCCTTCATCACTATGGTAAGGGGCTGCAGATTATCCTTATACAGATACAGCATGGCATTGAAATAGTCATTCCATCTGACGACACCATAGTACAGCGTAAGCACCGCAAGAATGGGCTTGCTTAAGGGCACCACGACACTCAGCATATAGCGGAACGGCGTGCACCCGTCCATCTGGGACGCTTCATACAGCTCATCCGGTATGGAATTCACAATATAGGTCCTGCAGATAATCATGTTGTAGGTAGACATCGCCATAGGAATGATCATGGACCATCTGGTATTTATCATGCCGAGTTTATTCACCAGAATATAAGCGGGCACCATACCGCCGCTGAAATACATGGTAAACACAAAAAACATGGACAAAAAGCCTCTGGCGCGGAATTCCTTTCTGGAAAGCGGATAAGCGCACAGCATGGTCATGACCAGATTCAGCACCGTACCTACAATCAGATAAAATATGGAGTTTGAAAAACCGGTAAGGATCTTCTTGTTTTTGAATACTGCCGCATAACCCTTTAAGGTAGGATTGACAGGGAACAGAAAAACTTTTCCGCTGACAACGGCCTGAGGATCGGAAAAAGATGCGGCAACAACATAGACAAGCGGATACAATTCTATGATCAAAACAAGCATCAGCAGGGAATAATTGACAATGGTAAAAACCCTGTCCCCTGTGCTCATCTGACGGAACTTTGATTTCTTCATCATTCTCTTCCCCCTTTACCACAAACCGGTTTCTGTAAGCTTTTTACAGATTTGATTGACGGCTACTAAAAGGACGAAGGATACCACAGACTGGAACAGACCTGCGGCCGTGGAAAAACCAAAATTGGAATTCACTACACCCACCTTATACACGAAGGTGGAAATAACCTCTGACACGGAGGTGTTCAGTGAATTCTGCATCAGATATATTTTATCCATACCGATATTTACAATATTGGAACAGCTGAATATCAGCATGATAACAATGGTGGGAAGGATACAGGGAATATCCACATGGATAATTCTCTGGATTCTGGTGGCTCCGTCCACTATAGCCGCCTCCTGCAGTTCCGGGCTCACACCGGAAAGGGCTGCTATGTAAATAATGGAAGAATAGCCTGCCGTCTGCCATACGCCGCTCCATACATAGAGCGAACGGAATAGCCCCGCATCTCCGAAGAAGTTGATGGGGTTCATCCCCAGCTTCTGTAGAATCATATTGATAACGCCGCTCCGCAGATCCATCATCTGCATCATCATACCTACTAATACTACCACAGAAATGAAATAAGGGGCATAGGTAATCATCTGAATTGTTTTTTTATAGGTCTTATTTCTGATTTCGTTGATACCGATAGCCAGCAGGATGGGGATAGGGAAATTGACCACCAATGTATAAATTCCCAGAATTACCGTATTCTTTATAACCGTGACACTGCTGGTCGATGTGAGAAACTGTTTAAAATATTTTAATCCGACCCAATCGCTTCCGAAAATTCCTTTACGAATACTGTAATCCTTAAAAGCGATTACGATTCCCCCCATGGGAATATAGGCAAACACAATCGCATAAATTACCGGCAGCGCTATAATAGCCCAGAACTGCCAGTTGGATGTTCTCATTTTACTTTTTTTCCTGGCGGGCACGGCCCCTGTTTTCCTTGACATACAAGTCCCTCCTTTTGATACGGCTGCCCGCCAATCAGCGGACAGCCGTAATCTGCCTTCTCCTGTTTAATTTACTTATTTGCCCTGTCATAAGCAGTCTGGTAAACATCCAGAAGGGTGGACAAACCTGCCTTATCCATTGTATTCAAATAGCTGTCCCACTCAGCGTCAATATCCTTTGCCCCGGTCATAAAAGCTACGGAGTTTTCTTCGATGATCTTTTCGATTTCAACCGCTATGGTAGAAACCTCCGTGCTCTCTTCATCCGTTACCTTTAATTCATTCAGGTTAATGATATTGCTGCTTGCCCCATAAGGCTCATATAATTCTTCCGTGGCATCGAACAAGAGTCTTTCCAGTCCTTCCGGTGCATACGGATCCACATCGGCGTCAACAGCCTGTCCCAGACGGTAAGCTTCGGGAGCCACACGGATACCTACATCCTGCCAGTCATGGTTCTGGGCTTCTGCGGAATAAACATTCAGCACTTCATATAAAGCGGGTTCCCCGTTCAGGCCAACCTTGCCTTCCGGATTCAGAACCCAGTCGGTTCCTTCGTCCGCGCCGTACTGGGAACAAAGATCCCCTGTTTCACTGTAGAAGGTATCCACCCAGCGGAGAGCGGCTTCCACATTTTTACAATTGTCAGTAATACATACCGCACCGGAGCTTACGCCATAGTTCGGCATGGTCCATGCGATTTTTGTTCCGTCCGGGCCTTCAATAGGAGCCATACAGGAATAATGTCTGTACAGTTCATTATTGGATGCCGAGTCAATCGCATCTGAAATCGTTCCGGATGTAAAGAACAGTACCGGCTCATCCGCCTGATTAACCAGAGTCTTCATCTGCTCACCGGTCTGGGTGAAGTCGCCGTCATAGATAGCGCCCTTCTTATAAAGTTCGTTGATAAATTTCAGGCCTTCCTTATATGCATCGCTCGTAGCAACGCTTACCACTTTATTCGTATCCGAATCCAGGGCTATGTAATCTCTCACATTAAAGGTTTCCGACTTGGTAGGCACAAAGGTATAGGCTCCCATCAGCCAGTCCTGCATACGTGAAAACCAGCCTTCCTGCGCGCCGGCCACTGCAATGCCGTCCGGCTTATATTCCAGGAACTTGGTGCATACATCCATGAATTCCTCAGTGGTAGTAGGGATTTCACAGCCTATCTGATCCAGCAGGTACGTATTTACCCACATTTTCCTTGCATACTTACAATGATAACAGTCATTGATATTGGCCATGGAATAAATTTTTCCGTCAGTTTCACGGGTCACGCCCAGATCATAATCTCCCATAACCTTCAGATAATTAGGAACATTTTCTTCCGTCAGATAATCATCCAGGGGAATAAAAATGCCTTCCTTAACACCATACTTGGCAATATTGGGGCTTACGCCGAAAATAATATCCGGATAGTCGTCGGACTGCAGGATCATATTCAGTTTTTCTTCCCAGTCATCACGTCCGCCGGTCACGAAGCTCATATGGATTCCCGTCTTTTCTTCCATATACTTTGTGAAATCGTTGGTCGCAAAATCTTCCACGTTCGGCATGCTCATGGTGAACATGGTCATATCAATGGTACCATCCTTTACAATAGGATAGGTGCCCGCATCATTTAATTCAACGGAGGCGGAATCCCCTCCTTTAGAAGAACCGCAGCCCGCCAGCATACCGGCAGACATTGCGATCGCTGTTCCGAAAACAATCATCTTTTTCAAACTTTTTATCATATTTTACCACCCCGTATTATGTATCTGGAAACAAATACATAGATACTTTCCTCTCCTTAAGTTTTGGTTCATGCCGCATGAAATTGTTGAATAACGCTTTGAAAATCTCCCGAAATTAAAGATGATGTCCAAAATGACGGATTATTAATTTGGAGCGCCCCATTAACCTGTCAATTAGCACATCATTCTTTTCTTTTCATATGTTATTTTATCCAACTTGCTCACCAATGCGCAACATACAATCTTTGATTTCACCAGACATTTTTTCAAAGTGCCCAAAACTTCAGAATCTTTTCTGATAATCGCTGGGCGCAACGCCCACAACACGCTTAAAAGCCCTCCTGAAAGAATAGTCACTGCTGTATCCCACAGCCGCCGCAACGTCCTGTACTGCCCTTCCTTCTTTTAAATATTCCTGTGCACAGCGTATCCTTCGTATCTCCAGATAGGAGGAAAAGCTGACACCGAACATTTTTTTAAAATCACGGTACAATTTTTTATCCGGTATGCCAAGCCAATCGGCCACGATTACCAGGCTGAAATCGTCCCGGGAAAAATCACGTTCTATTTTTTCTTCTATTTTCTTTTTCAGTTCTTCATCCTGATCATCTGTCTGCTCTTTTTTGTCGGCAAAATAACGCCACGTGTCAAAAATACAGCGTTCCATATCGGAGGCGGTTTTGACATGCTGCACCTGATTCATGATCCTGACAGACTGCTCCCCGCCGCACTTGTCGTCCAGACAGCGCAGGACAATGCAGCGCAGCAGTTCCAGGTTCTGTCCCATAGGCCCGCTTCCGGGTATCTTCAGGTAATTATCCATCACCTGCTCCATCAGTTTGCACAGCTGCTCCTCGGTACCGCCCTTTATGGTATTTTCCAGCTGCATTTCCAGCTCCACGGGAAATACCACATGCTGATGCCGGGGAATATCCTCCAGGATAAGAGGCATTCTCATCTTATAATACTGGGCATATTCGCAAATCCTGCATACATGCTCATATTCCTCGGAAACCGCAAAGGGCGAATCCGCCGGATCGCTGATTCCCGTATATATATTAATGGGAAACTGGCTGTATAAGGCGTAATTCACCTTTTCAAACAGCCGTTTGAGATCACGGTTTTCCAGCCCGTCCTCCCCGCAGGGAACCACGAGTATGTACGAAAACGGTTCCATATTGATCATCCAGTAACAGCACGGCAGACACCGGGTCAGTTCCTCTTTCAACGCCTCCTCAAGAATCTCCGGGGACTTCAGCATTTCATGCTTTTCGGAATCTCTCATCACAAGCTTAACCAGAAAGCACGGAAGATTTACCGAAAAGGTAATTCCCATGGTTTCCATTTCATTCTGTATCTCTTCCTCAGAATCATAGCTTCCGTAAAAAATTTTTCTGATAATTCCGTCTCTTGCCCACTGATACTGCTTATCCACAGTGGTCTGCAAATCCTCCACATGCTCCAGGACCCCGCCGAAATTCTTCCATATGTCGGTGGGCTTTTCCTGATATGTTACTTTTTCCGGATATTTTTCAGTGAACTTAACATACCGCTCTATCACCGGCCTGCGGCTGTTCCAATACCAGAGGCATATGGCGACCCCAATCAAAACAGACAGGATGCAAAGCAGTAAAATCACATATTTTCCGGGACCGATTTTGGAAAGCAGCTCTTTCCTGGGAATCACAGTAATTAAAGACCACTGATTATAATCGGTGGGCACCTTATTTATAGTAACGGAGCCGGAGCTCCAGCCAATTTCCTCCACATAATCCTTCCAATACCCATTTTCAGGAACCGGCTCCTCTCCCCTGTCATGCTGGGCATAGGCATACAAAACATCACCGTCGCTGTCGGTCAGAAAAGCTACCCCTTCATCATTTCCCAGGGTGCTGTGCAGCAATGTCTTGATCTGTGCCTTGTCTATCTCAATGACAACAATACCGTCCTCTTTTCCAAAGCCCTCATAATTAAAGTTCTGAAGGATGAGAAAGCTCCCCTGGCCTTCATCGCTCTTATCATATACCAGATTATTCGGCCCCAGCTTATACAGCTTATCCATCAGAGTCTCATAGGTTTCACTGTTTCTCACTATGGCTACCGTTGACATCCCTCTTTCATTATTGGGAATCACCTGGGGAATCTGGATCATATAAGTATCCCCTGCCGGAAAAATGCAGATCGTTTTCACAAACCGGTTCAACAGGGCATAATCAGGATAGGACTTCGCCAGCTCATATACTTTATAGTAATGACCTGTTCCCAGAAATTCACTTCTGTCATCCATATATTTTTTAAGCTTACTGTCACTGCTGATATATTTTCCGATATTCGTCAGCTGATCCAATTCCTTGTTAAAGGTCACCGCTGCCTCTTTTGACAGATTCTGAGCCTTTTCCTTCTGGATATTCAACAGGGCATCCTGCATTGTAATATAAATCACAATAATAGCAACTGTCGGCGCCAGAATGATCGCCAGATACGAAAAAAGCAGCCGCATGGAAGCTGTCCGCATTTTGGGTATTTTCAGATATTGTTTCATGACACGCCCACTTCTTCCTGTGTAAATTTTGTTTTACGGATCCGGTACTCGCAGAACCTGAAAATAAAAAGGCCGTCCGTACACGGAAAAAGCATAAAAGTATCTTGCTTTTTCCGTATCCAGGCTGCCACATTACTGCCTCTATTTCCTCATCATATGTTCCAATCCCATATAATTCCAGCTCTGCTCTGTATTTTTCCTAAAACAACCCCCTGCAAAATACTGATACCTTGTACATTATACAATAACTATACAGGAATTGGTAGATATATAATCCTTTTTTATTCCTTTTCTCTTATTCTTGTAAAAGTTCAGCCCCTCTCCGTTGGGCGCGGATTTCCTGCGCGGTTCGGGATTCCTTTCCCTCCGCTGCCGGCTCCGCCCATGCGGATGATCCCGTGAGGGGCGTGTTAACTCGCATGTTCCTAGGTCAGGTACGGATCAACCAGAGTACTGAGTCGTGTTTATCAGAGTGAGTCACACCCCTATAAGGAAACTCGCCTTGCTG
>ENA-OQLI01002143-OQLI01002143.1-human-gut-metagenome-genome-assembly--contig:-NODE-2143-length-10807-cov-3.874719_pt1 | contig 10807 bp, 6 predicted proteins | sample MGYA00242805_ERZ504812 | MGnify/ENA primary metagenome ERZ504812 (study PRJEB26092, sample SAMD00036430) | human gut metagenome | host: Homo sapiens | study: EMG produced TPA metagenomics assembly of...
CGATGCCGTCCGCTTTGGGGGGGGCATTGGCAACATTGCCCGCGGGGGACAAACCAGCGGCTTGCCCAGATACCTGGAAGGCGCACGCTACTTTGCCCAATGGGCAGGCATGCCCTATCCCGTCTATGGAGGCTATGAGGGAAAGAATGATATGAACGACGACATCAACGTACGTTCCCGTACAGTGAATTACCTTGCAGGAAAATCACTATCCAACCCAACGGAAGAAGGTTTGGGCATCCCCTTTGAAATGAGTATGGCCCTGCATAGCGATGCCGGTTTCAGTAAGGAAGATGAGATTATAGGCACTCTCGGCATTTATACCACCAACTTCAACAACGGCCGACTGCATGCCGGTACAGACCGCCATGCCTCCCGTGACCTTTCGGACATTCTGCTAACGCAGTTGCAGCGTGATATCCGCTCTACCTTCAACGTAGACTGGACACGCCGCAGCCTATGGAACCGCAACTACAGTGAAACACGCCTGCCCGCCGTCCCTTCCACCATCGTAGAACTGTTGTCGCACCAGAACTTCGCAGATATGCGCTTGGGACATGACCCTAACTTCAAGTTCACCGTCGGGCGTGCGCTCTATAAAGCCATTCTGCAATACATATGCAGCCAGCACGGCAAAGACTACGTTGTCCAACCCCTTCCCGTCAGCCACTTTGCCATCCGCTTCGGTCAAAAGAAGAATACTTTAGAGCTTTCCTGGCAAGGAGAGGAAGACCCGTTGGAGCCGACTGCCAAGCCACGTGAATACATTGTATATACACGTATCGGTCGTGGAGGATTTGACAATGGCGTACGCGTCAGCTCCCCATCCCATACCGTAAAAATAGAACCGGGCATCGTCTATTCCTTTAAAGTAACCGCTGTAAACCGGGGTGGCGAAAGCTTCCCTTCGGAAATTCTTGCCGCCTACAAGGCAAAGCGTGAAAAAGGACAGATACTTATCGTCAACGGATTCGACCGCATCAGCGGGCCTGCCGTTATAGACACCCCCGATGCGGCAGGCTTCGACCTGTCACAAGATCCCGGCGTACCCTATCTCTATGACATCTCCCTCTGCGGCGCCCAGCAGAATTTCAGCCGAAAGGAAGCAGGACGACGTCTGGGAGAGAGCAGTGACGAATACGAAGGCATGAAAATCATCGGAAACACTTTCGATTACCCCTTCGTACATGGCAAAGCCATCCAGGCAGCCGGAAATTACAGCTTCGTCTCATGCAGCGACGAGGCTGTGGAAAAGGGCATCCTCTCATTGGAGGATTATCCGATAGTGGACTATATCCTCGGACTTGAGAAAGAAGACAATTCCAGCAATCCGGCACGCAATACCTACTACAAAACATTCTCCTCGCCCATGCAGCGCATACTGACTTCCTATTGCCAGTCGGGAGGTCATCTCCTGGTCAGCGGTGCCTACGTAGGCACCGATATGGACAGCTCGCAGGGCAATAAAGAATTTATTCAGAATATCTTGAAGTACCGGCATGGCAACTCTCTGAAAACAGACGGGGACAAAATCGCTGTCCGGGGACTGGGGCATACCTTCACCCTTCCCCGCCTGCCGAATGAGCAAAGCTATCCGGTCACTTCCCCTGATTGCATCCTGCCCATGTCTCCCGCTTTTCCAGTCATGACCTATGCCATCGGCAACACACCCGCCGCCGTAGCCTATCAAGGCAGTGATTATCGCACTTTTGTCATGGGATTCCCTTTTGAAAGCATCCGGGAAGAAACATCCAGAAATGTAATTATGGCATCCATACTCCGCTTTCTCACCACAGATTACACAGATTAACACAGACAAAATAGCAATCCCTATAAATAATCTGTGAAAATCTGTGTAATCTGTAGTGAAAAAACTATCTTTGCTTCCATTAATCATTAAACATTAACCACTAAACATTAAACATCATGTACACTATACAAGCCAACCCCAGCGGAACCCGTAGTTTAGAAGTTTCTGAAGAGAATCTTGCCACCATCGAGAAATACGGCCTCTTCCGCCATCTCATCGACAGCAACGGTATTGTGGACGAAACCGTGCTCGACAAGTTGAAACTGAACATCCGCTCCCTCATCGCCTCGCAAGAGGAAGACAGCAAAGACCTGCTCGACCTCTGTATCGACGTTATCTATCACAACAACATGAAGGCCTTCGGACTACAACAGCTCATCAAGCTCTATCTGCAATGGCTTTCCCAACAAGACACCATAGAAGAAGAATAAATGAAAACCATCGACACCTGCGGACAACAGCATTACAGCCCTTTAATCCCTGCCATCAAAGCCATGTGCGAGGCCGGAAAAGGCGAGAAGCTGGAAATCATCATGGACGACGCTGCTGCCTTCAATGACATGAAAGAGTATCTTTCCGAGCAGCAGATAGGCTTCCGTGAGATTTACGACGGAGAACGGATGACATTACAGTTTTTAATGTGCAAATGAAAGAATATCGCCTTACAGACTGGCTTCCTACTACCAAGAAAGAAGTGGAACTGCGTGGTTGGGACGAATTGGATGTAATACTTTTCAGCGGTGACGCCTACGTGGATCACCCTTCTTTTGGAGCCGCCGTCATAGGCCGCATCCTCGAAGCAGAAGGATTGCGCGTAGCCATCATCCCCCAACCCAACTGGCGCGACGACTTGCGCGACTTCAAAAAACTGGGACGTCCCCGTCTGTTCTTCGGCATCAGTCCCGGCTGTATGGATTCGATGGTCAACAAATATACTGCCAACAAACGCTTGCGCAGTGATGACGCCTATACCCCGGATGCACGTCCGGATATGCGTCCGGAGTACCCTTCCATTGTATATACCCAGATATTAAAGAAGCTATTCCCCGATGTCCCCGTCGTACTGGGCGGCATCGAGGCAAGCATGCGCCGCCTGACGCACTATGACTATTGGCAGGACCGTGTACGCCCCAGCATCCTCCTCGACAGCGGAGCCGACTCACTCATCTACGGTATGGGAGAGAAACCGGTGGTGGAACTTGCGGAAAGGCTGAAACGCCAACAGACACAGATGGACGCCCCAAGCTTCAAAAAGCTCATCGCCGATATTCCCCAAATGGTTTACCTTGACAAGGAAGTAGTGGTACAAGAAGGGGATATCACCCTCTTTTCCCATGAAGAATGTCTGAAAGATAAAAAGAAAGAAGCTGCCAACTTCCGTCATATCGAGGAGGAAAGCAACAAATATACAGCATCCCGCATCTTGCAAAAGAGCGGCAAGCTGACGGTAGTAGTCAATCCTCCCTATCCCCCTTTGACGGAAGCTGAACTCGACCGTTCTTTCGACTTGCCATACACGCGCCTGCCCCATCCCAAATACAAGGGAAAACGTATTCCGGCATACGACATGATAAAGTTCTCCGTCAACCTGCATCGCGGATGTTTCGGAGGATGTGCCTTCTGCACCATCTCCGCACACCAGGGCAAATTCATCGTAAGCCGCAGCAAGGAGAGCATTCTGAAAGATGTGAAAGCCATCACGGAGCTGCCAGACTTCAAGGGTTATGTGAGCGATTTGGGAGGCCCGTCGGCCAATATGTACCGCATGAAGGGACGGGATGAGGCCGTCTGCAGGAAATGCAAACGCCCGTCGTGCATCTACCCCAAGGTATGCCCCAACCTGAATACGGACCACCGTCCGCTGCTCGACATCTATCATGCCGTAGATGCCCTGCCCGGCATCAAGAAGTCCTTCATTGGCAGCGGTATACGCTATGACCTGCTGCTGCACCAGAGCAAGGACCCGAACACTAACAAAAGTACGCAGGAATATACCCGCGAACTCATTGCCCGCCATGTCAGCGGTCGCCTGAAGGTAGCACCGGAGCATACGTCAGACCGCGTGCTCAACATCATGCGCAAGCCTCCGTTCAGCCAGTTCGGTGAGTTTAAGAAGATATTCGACAGGATTAACCATGAAGAAGGACTACGCCAGCAGCTTATTCCTTATTTCATCAGCAGCCATCCCGGATGCAAGGAGGAAGATATGGCGGAACTTGCCGTCATCACCAAGCGACTGGACTTCCATCTGGAGCAAGTGCAAGACTTTACCCCTACTCCCATGACCGTTGCCACCGAAGCATGGTACACGGGCTTCCATCCTTATACGCTGGAACCGGTATTCAGTGCCAAAACGCAGCGCGAGAAACTGGCTCAACGCCAATTCTTCTTCTGGTACAAACCCGAAGAGCGCAGGAACATCATAAACGAACTGCGCCGGATAGGACGGACGGATTTGATAGACAAGCTATACGGGAAACGATAAAAATACGATATTTCCAAGAAACTCACAGCAACTGCATGAAACGATTCCTCCTCCTCTGCCTATCCCTACTCCCCATTGGAGCGACAGGTCTGCTGGCACAAAGCGAATGCCTGCCGCAAAATTACAGTATCATCTTCGGTGGCGGTGTATCCTTACCTCATGTAGAGGGAAACCGTAATGACTTCTTCAGCAAGAATGGCAACCGGGTGGGATATGACCTGATGACAGAAGGCCGCTACTACATCACGCCCCTATTTGCCGCAGGACTTCAATATGACTATCTACGCATGGCACGCCTGCCGGATAAGGCACATCTGCACTGCATACGCCCCAACATCACATACCGGCCCTTGTGGAGCAACGGGAATCAAGGACTGTTCCTCTCGTTCGGCATCGGGTATATGAACTATCAGGAACGGACATATAAACGCGGTGAACGGAACGGACACCTTTTCCATAAAGGATATTGTGGAATAACTTTCGCAGCAGGCTATGAGTTCCGCATCAGCCGTAAACTCTCGGGTATGATTCGCTGTGATTTCCTGACAGCAGACTGGTTTGCCAACCCCGATGCACGACTTTATAACACAGACGGGTATGATGACGGAGTAGACCATAGCTGGTTCAAAAACAACATCACTTTCTTCAATTTGGGATTCGCCTTGCAGTTCGGACGTTAGTGGCAGGAGTGGCAACAGTTTACTCTTCCACCTGCATTGCCACTACCTCCTGCAACACACAGACAGCTTCTTCTACCGTCTTGACATCCTTCACCAACATACTCCGTTTGTTGTTCTGTTCGCGCAGGTCACAACGCCGGGTGTACTTCATCATGTAGGCAATGACCTTACCGAAAGCCTGGCTCTGATAGTACGGGCTGTCCGGATTGGAGACGAAGAACAGGGACATGCGCCCACCTTTCAGAAAGACTTTCTCCACGCCGAGGCGGGCAGCCAGGCGTCGCAAGGGAACGATGCGCAGCAGTTCTTCCGTTTCGGGAGGAATCGGGCCGAAGCGGTCTTCGAGGCGGGAACGGAAAGCATCCACATCCTTGTCGAGTGTCAATCCGTCCAACTCGCGATAGAGCAACATACGCTCGCTGCTGCCAGTCACGTAATCGGCAGGCAACAGAAGTTCGAGGTCGCTTTCCACCTGGCATTCGTCCACAAACTGCTCGCCACTGATGACGCCTCCGTCTGCTTTCAGTTCTTCGGCATAAAGGTCGGCAAACTCGTCGGTCTTCAGTTCGTGCACAGCTTCGGAGAGAATCTTTTGATACGTCTCGTAGCCTAGGTCGGCAATGAAACCACTCTGTTCGGCACCGAGCATATTGCCTGCGCCACGGATGTCAAGGTCCTGCATGGCAATGTGGATGCCACTGCCCAGGTCGGAGAAGTTCTCGATGGCTTGCAGGCGTCGTTTTGCTTCGGGAGTAAGGGAGGACAAAGGCGGTGCCAGCAGGTAACAGAAAGCTTTTTTATTGCTCCGCCCCACACGTCCGCGCATCTGGTGCAAGTCACTGAGGCCGAAGTTCTGCGCCTGGTTGATGATAATGGTATTGGCATTGGGTATGTCGATGCCACTTTCGATGATGGTAGTGGCAAGCAGCACGTCGTAATCGTAATTGACGAAATCAAAGATTATCTTCTCCAGTTCGGCAGGCTCCATCTGTCCGTGTCCGATACAGACACGGCAGTCGGGAATGTGCCGCTCTATCATGGCCTTCAACTCAAACAGATTGGAAATACGGTTATTCACGAAGAATACCTGCCCGTTACGGCTCATCTCAAAATTGACGGCGTCGGCAATGATTTCCTCGTTGAAGGTGTGCACTTCCGTCTGGATGGGATAGCGGTTAGGCGGCGGTGTCTGGATGACGCTCAAGTCGCGCGCACCCATCAGCGAAAACTGCAAGGTACGGGGAATGGGTGTAGCCGTCATGGTCAGCGTATCCACATTCACCTTCAAGTGGCGGAGTTTTTCCTTGACGGAGACGCCGAACTTCTGCTCCTCATCAATAATCAACAAACCAAGGTCTTTGAACTTAACGTCTTTTCCCAGGATACGGTGGGTACCGATAAGAATATTCACTTCCCCTTCGGCAAGCCCTTTCACTACAGCCTTTGCCTGAGCAGCGGTGCGGGCACGACTCAGATACTCCACCCGGCAAGGCAAGCCTTTCAAGCGCTCCTTGAAGGTCTGGAAATGCTGATAGGCAAGTACGGTAGTGGGCACCAGTACAGCCACCTGCTTATTGTCCGCCACAGCCTTGAAAGCGGCACGAACAGCCACCTCCGTCTTGCCGAAGCCCACGTCACCGCACACCAGGCGGTCCATCGGACGGGCACTCTCCATGTCGGCCTTCACGTCGGAAGTAGCCTTGCTTTGGTCGGGGGTATCCTCATAGATGAAGGAGGCTTCCAACTCCCGTTGCAGGAAGCTGTCGGGACTGTATTGGAACCCCTTCTCCTCGCGGCGTTGCGAGTAGAGTTTTATCAAGTCGCGGGCAATATCCTTTATCTTCGTCTTGGTGCGGTCTTTCAGCTTCTCCCAGGCTCCGGTGCCGAGCTTGTTGAGGCGGGGCGCTTCACCCTCCTTTCCCTTGTACTTGGAAACCTTGTGCAGAGAGTGGATGGAGACAAACACCACATCTTCGTTCTGATAGACAATCTTCATCCACTCCTGCGTGGAGTCACCGTTGGGGATACGTACCAGTCCGGCAAAACGCCCCACACCATGGTCGGTATGCACCGCATAGTCGCCGGGGGTGAATTGGTTCAGCCCCTTCAGGCTCAAGGCCACCTTGCCGCTGCGTGCCTTGTCGCTCTTCAAGTTATACTTGTGAAAGCGGTCGAACAGCTGATGGTCGGTAAAGACGCAGATACGCAAAGTGTCGTCGGCAAAGCCTTCGTGCAGTGTCCGTTCCACGGCGGTAAAGGATATGTTGTCTCCACGGTCCTCAAAGATGGCACGGATGCGGTCGGTCTGTTTCAGGCTGTCGCTGCATATGTAGATGGTGTAGTGACGGGAGAGGTATTCGCGGAAACTCTCTGCCACCATGTCGAAGTTTTTATGGAAGATAGGCTGTACCGTAGTATGGAACGAGACGGTAGCATCCGGCGTTCCGGTGGGCTTGTTACCGAACTCCATCCGGCGGAAATCGAGGGCGCGCAGGGTGAACTCGCCACCATCAATCAGCTTGCCTTCCAGCGTGATGGCTCCATTCTCCTCCGACTCACGGGCGGCGATGGCCTGTGGGGTGAGCGATTCGTCGTGCACGGTCTGGATGCGTTCGCGTAGCCAGAGAAAATCGCGCATGGCAAGCAAGCTGTCCGACGGAAGGAGATCGAGGAACGACACCATGCCGCCGCTTCCCCTTTTTTCCAGGCTATGGCTCAAGTCGGGAACTATCACGATGCTTTCTTTCTTCTCCTTCGAGAGCTGTGTTTCCACCTCGAAGGTACGGATGCTTTCCACCTCATCGCCGAAAAAGTCTATACGGAAGGGATATTCGGAAGAGAAGGAAAAGACGTCGATAATACTGCCACGAACGGCATACTGCCCCGGCTCGTAAACGTAATCCACATATTCGAAACCGTAGCTGCGCAATACGTCCGTCACGAAGTCCATATCCACCCTCTCACCTGCATACAGTTTCAGTGTATTCTCCCCCAGTTCCTTACGAGAGACCACCTTTTCGGCCAGCGCATCCGGATAGGTCACCACGCAAAGCCCCTCTTCTCCTTTTTGCAGGCGACTCAGCACTTCTGTACGGAGAATTTCGTTTGCCGCATCCTTCTGCCCGTACTTGATGGCGCGGCGGAATGAAGAAGGAAAAAACAATACCTGCTCCGTCCCCAATATCTGCGTCAAATCATGATAGAAATAACCGGCTTCCTCCATATCACCCAGAATGAAAACGAGCGGACAAGTAGCCCGCTGAACCAATACAGACGAAAACAAAGAAGCGGCAGAGGCATATAAACCTCCGCAATATAGGTGACGGACAGAGTTATCTTTCAGAAGCCTGCACACCCCCTCTACATTGGGATGGGAAGCATAAGATTGTTGCAGTTCAGTTATATTCATTGCTTTGCGCTTTTTCCCCCGGTATTGCCCCTCATAAGGTAGCCTACCGAAATAAATTCGGTGCAAAAATACACAAATAATCTTTAGCTTTGACCTGTCGGCAACTATGTTCTCTGAAATAATCTTTCTGCTGTCAGCCTGCACATCCTTCACCTTTTTTCTGTATCGCCCTATTTATCGGGGAAGGCAATGAAACTTCTTTTCCTCCAATTATGAATAACACAGCCTGCACAATCCCTATTCAGGAGTTATGTTACACAAAGTTTATCCCCAGCCTGCGGACATGTATCCCAGGGTTTGGTCTGTCTATCCCAAGGCTTGGGATAGACAGACCAAGACTGAAGAGCACTTTTTCTCCCTATATCTACCCACTTTATCCTTTATACTTCGAAAGTTTTTCTTTAATAGTTTGAATGTTTTCTGTTAATGATTGAAACGGGAATAGCTAAAGATTGAGGCTAAAGTTCAAAGTCAAGCATACGGTTCTTTGATTTAACCTGCATTCCTTATAGTCAGGAGTTAGAAGGAGCTACATAAATGAAAGAGTCGTGGTGCCAGAACTTTGCAAAATCAAGATTTGTGTGAAAATGCTGCCAGATAAAAAAGAAATGTATTACATTTGTTCCCAGTTATAACCCCCATTACCTATAAGTATGCAAACATCAGACAGCATTGTCATCATCCCCACCTACAATGAACGGGAGAATATAGAAAATATCATCCGTGCCGTTTTTGCTCTGAAACATGGTTTTCACATCCTTGTCATTGAAGACGGTTCGCCCGACGGAACGGCTGCCATTGTAAAGACCTTGCAGCAGGAGTTTCCCGAACGCCTCTTCATGGTGGAGCGCAAAGGAAAGTTAGGACTGGGTACAGCCTACATAGCCGGCTTTAAGTGGGCATTGCAACGAGGTTATGAGTATGTATTCGAAATGGATGCCGACTTCAGCCACAATCCCCAAGACTTGCCGCGACTCTACCGCGCCTGTTCCGAAGAGGGTGCCGATGTAGCCATCGGTTCACGTTATGTGAGTGGTGTGAACGTAGTGAACTGGCCCATGGGACGTGTACTGATGTCTTATTTTGCCTCCAAGTATGTACGCTTCATCACCGGGCTGCCCATCCACGATACTACAGCCGGATTTGTATGTTACCGCCGCCGGGTATTGGAGACCATCAATCTGGACGGTATCCGCTTCAAAGGATACGCCTTCCAGATAGAAATGAAATTCACCGCCTACAAATGCGGCTTCAAGGTAAAGGAAGTGCCTGTCATCTTCATCAATCGCGAACTGGGCACCTCCAAAATGAACAGCAGTATTTTTGGTGAAGCCGTATTCGGAGTGATTCGGTTGAAATGGAACAGTTGGTTCCATAAATATCCTACCGTAGATAAGGAGATGAAGTGATAGGTGATAGAGTGATAGGGGTTTACTATAAATATTAGGAAGATATGAAAAGAACATTGATACATAACGCTACGATTGTCAACGAAGGACAATCCGTGAAAGGTTCCGTAGTGATAGACGACGGGCGCATTGCAGAGGTACTGACCAACTGGAAACCGCTCTCCGCCCCTTGTGACGAGACCATAGATGCCACCGGATGCTATCTGTTGCCTGGCATCATCGACGACCATGTACATTTTCGCGATCCCGGGCTGACCCACAAAGCGGACATCCTCACCGAAAGCCGTGCGGCTGCCGCAGGTGGTGTGACCTCCATCATGGATATGCCCAATACAAATCCGGTGACCACTACGCTGGATGCCTTGAACGCCAAACTTGATTTGCTGAACGAGAAGTGTATCGTAAACCATTCTTGCTACTTCGGCGCAACAAACGACAATTACAGCGAATTCGGCAAGCTGGACAAGCACCGCGTCTGCGGTATCAAGCTATTCATGGGCTCCAGTACCGGAAACATGCTGGTAGACAAGATGAACAGCCTGCTGAACATCTTCAACGGTACAGACATGCTGATTGCCGCCCACTGCGAAGACCAGGAAACCATCAAGAACAATATTGCCAAGTATAAGGAAATGTTTGCCGGAGAGAATGATATTCCCATAGGCAAGCATCCCTACATCCGCTCCTCGGCAGCATGCTATGCATCTTCTGAGCTGGCAGTACGGCTGGCAAGGATTGCCGGTGCACGGCTGCATATTCTGCATGTGTCCACAGCCAAGGAACTGCAACTGTTCAATGACTATTCACTTTCCGAGAAGCATATCACCGCCGAAGCATGCGTTGCCCATCTCCTCTTCACGCTCAGTGACTATCGCCCGTTGGGCTCACGTATCAAGTGCAATCTTGCCATTAAGCAGCAAGCCGACCGCGATGCCCTGCGTGCAGCCGTCAACTACGTATATCAGGCCGGCGTTGCCGACAGCGATGCCATGCTTGAAGCCGTCAACTCCGGCC
>ENA-OQLI01002145-OQLI01002145.1-human-gut-metagenome-genome-assembly--contig:-NODE-2145-length-10795-cov-3.474878_pt1 | contig 10795 bp, 8 predicted proteins | sample MGYA00242805_ERZ504812 | MGnify/ENA primary metagenome ERZ504812 (study PRJEB26092, sample SAMD00036430) | human gut metagenome | host: Homo sapiens | study: EMG produced TPA metagenomics assembly of...
TATTCCAGCGGTGAAGCCGCAGATAAATCGATTGGAAGCCAAACCAATCTGGCGGGCAAACTCACCCAGCTTTCCACTTCGGGTTTCCCTGACCACTGGGTGGGGGCAGAGTTTAGTTTGCCCCTGCAATATCAGTTTGCGCCCGGCAAGGAAGAAGATGGCATTACCTGCCAGGTTAGCTTGGAACAGCTGCCCTACCTTAATCCGCAAGAGTTTCAATGGACAGTGCCGGGGCTATGGCCAGAGCTGTTCACCGCGCTGACTCGGGCGTTACCGAAAGCGGTGCGCCGCCAGTTAGTTCCTGCCCCGCAGGTGGGGACGGAAGTAAGCGCGTGGATTGAGCGGGAACTGGCCAATCCCCCGGCTGATGCTGGCGCCGCCGAAAGCCCCGAGCCTACCCCGGTGCAGATTAAACAAGAGGAAGCGTTACAGGCTTCTCTGGGACGCCTAGCGGCTTGGGCAGGGATTGACACTGACATTAAAAATACTGGTAGCAGCAATAATCAGTCTCAGAGTCGAGGAAGCGCCGGCAACGCGGCAGGTACAGCTCCGCCAGTGTCTGCCAATAGCGCAGGGCGCGAGAAAAACACCGACGCCTCAAAAGACCGCACCCCCGCCGCTGCCGCTAGCGCTGCGAGCACCGGTGAAAAAGATAGCCACCGCAATCAAGCAAAATCCGCAAACAATAACCATCAAACTGCCCCCTCCCGTCCGCTGGCTTCGCTTTTCATCGCGGCTCTTGACCAGCTGCGCGCCGTGGAGGTAACCGAGCAAGATTTTTCCCAGGCGATCACCACCTTGCCCGCCCATTTGCGGATTCGCTTTGCGCTGCGCGTAGGGAAAGAGCAAATATATTCTCGCGACCTCGAAAAACTGCAGAAGCGCTACGGTAAAAAAGGGCGCGCTGCCCGCAAACAGGTAATCCGGGAAGCGCTCTCGCAGGTAAGCAAAGCCGAAAGCAGACAGAAAAACCCTGTCCATTCCCGAACGAGGCGTAGCAATCAGGAAGCGACTAAGGCTTCCAAGCAGCGTTTCCCGGAAACAGATTATGCTCACACTTGGCCGCAAATACGCAACCAAGACGCGGTTTTACCTGCTGAGATAACCACTGCTGTTGGCGGGGTGCCTGGTAGGGCTTTCCCGGGCTTACTGCCGCAGCGCCTTCCTCGTCCCTTTGGGCTATCCCTCTTTTCTGGTTCATTAACCAACCGCTATGAGCCACAAAATGCCGGTCAGTCAGCGACCAATCACAAATCTATTCCCGGACGAAAAGACTCAACTACCGATAATCGCAAGGCAAGTTTTCCGGTGCGGGTAGCGCTATTTGATACGCCCGAACCGGCCAAAATCGCCCACCACTTTGGGGTTGCCTGTTTGCTTTGTTCCCAGCTGCACCTACCTCCGGCAAGAATCTCAACTCGCTGGTCAGCACATCTAGCGCTTAACATTGCCGCGTTACCCTACGAGAAAGCGGTTTTACTGACAGATTTAGAGCTGTTAGCGACCCTTTCCTGCCTGAAGAAAGCAAAAGTTGATACCTGGATGGTGCGTGACGAGGGTGCTCTAAGCCAGCTTGCCAGGGATTTTCGTGACCGGTTCGAGGACGAAGTTTACGCCCTCTCTAAAGAGTTGGCGAAGATTGGGGAAATATATCGCGAGGTTTGTTCTTCACTGTCTAAACATTTTCCGCTCAGTGCCATCGAAGATGTAACCCAGGTGCGCGCCCAGCTATCAAAGCTGATTTATCCCGGTTTCATTTGGGACTTGAACCAGTATTTCTATGATTTAGGGCGCTACCTGCAAGCGGTACTTAACCGTTTACAAAAAGCCCACCAAGGTCAAAGCGCTGGCAATAGCCAAGAACAGCAGGCTCTGGCTATTTGGGAGGACGCGCGCGGAAAACTCGAAAAAAGCGCCGCTACCGAGATGAATTTCTCCCAGGTAGAAGTATTATTGCGCGCACGAGGGCTGCTGGAAGAGCTGCGGGTTTCTATATTTGCGCAGTCCCTGGGAACTCGGGAAAAAGTATCTTTGAAGCGTCTTACGAAACTATTAAAAGACAGTCACCACTAGCGTTTACTTTGCTTGCCCGGTATCGATACGTTCTAAGATAATCCCCCCGACCAGCAAGATAATGCCGGTTTCCACCCGGAAAAGGATTTGAATTAAAGTCCCCAAGCCCGGCAATAAGGTATGCAGTACCGGATTGTAGTTGTAGCTATTGGGGATACTGGCAACCCAAGGACCAATAAGCGGGGCAAAAATCCCGGCAATAAACACCACAATCCCCAATATAATCAGGGTTCGTCCTTTGCATAGCTGTAGCTTCTCAACCATGATTTATCCCCTTTTCAAGCGACCAGTAGCGGTTTTACCTGCACGGTAAAGGTAACACTGTCCCCCCTATAGCAATAGCAAAAGAGCCACAACTATCAGGGTGATTAGAGTGCCAACCCCTAAACCAATCGCTACCCCAGCGAAAATTTCGGTTTTCGCACCCGACCTTTTCCCCGTGGAGAGATTCGACGGAGAACCGGTTGGCGTGGGAACTGGTGGAAAATGAACTCGCGAAGAAGAAACCGCAGGAGTGGGCGGGATTTTCGGGATTTCACGCGAATTACTAACCGCTACCGGTAGCCCTTCAGGCTTAAAAACAGATTCCCCTGCGCCGGTCGCGACCGGCTGTGTTTCCCCCGGGGTTCCCCCGTCCGTCTGGATTGCTGTTCCCAGCATCCCTACGCCCTCGTCAGTATTAATCATGATTGCGGGAGGTAAAGCGACAGCTTGCCCTGCGGGTACTACTGGCGCTACCGGATAATCAGAAAGGTGACCGAGCGCCGTCTGCCCCGACTGCGTTTCTGCCTCATTATGAGCGGGGATAATCGGCTTTACAGAAGCAAGTGAAGTTTTCGCATCTGGAGGAGAAACGCGCACTACCTCGGCTAATGGCTGCACAGGTGGAGGTTCGGTAAAAACCTCCAGAGCCTGAAGGGGGCGCACCTTTTCAATTACCGACTTCAAGAGGTCGTAGGTCTGGGCGGCACTAGGGCGCACCGAAGTTTCTTTTGCGAGCATTTGGGTAATCACATTCCACAGGGCACTGGGAATTCCCGGAAGCATTCCCGGCATATCGTAGAACTGATGGTTTAATACCTCTCCCACGGAGCCTCTAAAGGGGGTAAGTCCACAAAGCAACTCGTAAAGGATTACCCCCAGGGAATAAACATCAGTTTTAGAGCTAACCCCTTTGCCCTCAATCATTTCGGGAGCCATGTAATAGGGCGTGCCGGAACGTTTCGTGGTTTGGGTTTCATAGCGAGGATCAATCCACCTGGCTAAACCAAAATCCGCGATTTTTGGGATTAGATAGCCCCCCTGTTGCTTCAACAAAATATTGGAGGGTTTCAGGTCACGATGCACAATTCCTGCTTGATGAATTAGGGAAAGACCCGCAGCAATCCCCATGCAATAGTAGACGGCATCAAGAGGGGTTAGCGTTTCCTTACGTTTAAGCAGCTCCCCCAAATCCCCGCCATCGGTATATTCCATGATGATTGCCATATATTCCGGGGTTTGAATCAGGTCATACACTTCCACGATATTTTGATGCCGCACCCCGGTTACCAGGTCTTTTTCCATTCGGAAGCGTTGCACAATCCCCGGTTTAATCGCTAGTTTGGAGCGCAGAATCTTCGCGGCATAAAGGTTCCCCTGCCGGTCAGCTACCTGCCAAACTTCACCCATCGTGCCAGCCCCTAGGGCTTTCAACAGGCGATAGCCAGCGATAGTACCTGCCACTTGTAAAGGATATGCAGATGCCGAGACAGAAGGCACTGCAGGAGACATCGCCTGATTCTGGACAGAAGACGGCGCCGCCCCAAGATTAGCCCTTATCTTCTGCTGACCGCCCATACTTCCTCTTTAAACCAGCCCTGTCACTTTCATCATTCAGTTTAAGGGTTAAACAGAGTGAAGTGGGTATTGCGCACTATCTTGTTTTGAACCTATTGTTTTCCAACTATCTTTCGCAGTTCTCGCAGGTAAGCAGGATGATGCCTAGGTTTTTCACCCCGGCACGTCCAAGCGAAAATGTTCTCTGCTTTAAAGTCACGAGAACATTTCGAACAGGCTAAAACCCGAGTGGGAGTGCGGAAACGCTCCACGCGATGACCGGCTTTACACACCCCTATCCAGGGCGCGGGGAGGGAGGGCGCAGTCGCGGGTAACGTACGTTCAGCTCGTCCTCCGAGATTTTTAACTGCCTGCTGCCAGCGCCGACCATGCCCCGCCCGCGACCCAACCAGGGCGTGAGCAACCTCATGTAACACGACTTCCCGCGCAGTAGCACAGTCATAAAGCGGTATCAGGTAGCGGGAAAAACTGATTCGTTTATCAGCAAAATGACACGCCCCTGCACGACGACGGGCGTGATCCACCCCGACCTCCCAATCCTGCAATCCGCAGGTATCAAGAGCGCGCCGTGCCAGTTGTAAAACCTCGTCCAAACTGCCTACTTTCAGAAAAGCCAGATAAACCATAAACTAGGGCTGTTCCCCTGAATCTTAACGGAGGCAAACTCCAATATGACAACATCACCGGGCAGACCACAGGCAGTGTCGGTCAGACGGACATTAACACGCGAAAAACTATTCGCTGCGGCACGTGAACTATTTGCCAACGAAGGACTAGGGAAAACCGGGGTGAAACCCCTATGTGAAGCCGCCGGTTTTTCACGCGGAGCTTTCTATTCTAATTTTTCAGCCTTTTCCGATTTTTTGCGTCAATACATTCACGGCGAATTTGCCCAGGTTTCTCGCCAGCTTTCCCAGGTACAAGCCCTAATCAAGGCATCTTTACCCCCGGAGGATAACCCCTCTACAGGTTTTTTCTTAACCTCCCATTGGTCACGGGTAGCGGCAGCCATTTCTGAAACCATGCTTTTTGAACGCGAATTCGTGCTGGTACTGACCGAACTACGGGTGTACGCAGCGCGAAATAGAGAATTTTTTCCGATTCTACGCCAAGAAATAACAGCCATTGAAGAACAACTAGCGCAAATAATTACCGGATACCTGCAAACTTTGGGTTTACGTCTACGCGTCGCCCCTCTAGATTGCGCATTCACCGTAATCGCTCTGTGGCAAGCAGACCTGATAAATCGATCCGGACAGGCAACTTCAGGACAAATAGTGCGCCCCTCTAGTCATTTCTTAGAAACTGCTCTCCCCTGCTGCCTGGCGGGAATGGTAGCGACAGAATAACCTGAGGGCTATACGCTAGGGAAAAGCAAAACCTAAAGCTCGTCCTAGTAAAGAGGAAACCCCCGGCAGCAAGAATCCTTGCTCTAATGCCCTAGGCTCGCGCCACTTACAGGAGGGAGCGTAGACCAGGGGAAATTAATCCACTTATCGGTATGTTTCAGCACATAATCAGGCTTAATAATCGACCGAGATTTTACGTAGATACAGGCGGAGCGTGCCTCAGAAACCGCGACCCGTTCGCCCTCAGATCCCGAGGGAAGCCCACGTTCACGAATCAGGCGCATCACCAAATCGAGGGTTTTACCAGAATCCGCCACGTCATCAACAACCAATATTCTTTTACCAGACAATGCGGAAACATCCATTAAAGGCGGAATCAGCACCGGTTTGGGCAAGGTTTCCTCTATATCGGTATAAAACTCTACATTCATAGTGCCGATAGCTTTTAGACCTAACGCATATGACAGCGCCCCGGCAGGAAGTAAACCGCCACGCGCAACTGCCACCACCAGTTCAGGCATCCATCCGGAATCAACTATATTTTGCGCGATTTGGCGGGTAGCGTCCCCGAATCCTTGCCAGGTAAGAACTTCTCTATTGGTGTTATCTTCCATGGAACTAGCCTAGTCATCTTTAGCCAAGATTTTGAAACTGTGGCTAATATTTTTCTGCCACTTCATAGCTGCTCTGCTATCAACAGGCTAGATACTATTTGCGAAAAAAGAGCTCCAATGTTGGGCGTTAATCTCCGATTTTACCTGCCCATAAATATAAAGATATAAAGATAGGAAGATAGCGGAGCGGATATCCCCTTACATACGCACTCGTTGCGCCAGGATTCAGGGAATCAGGGCTACCAAACTCACCGGCGAAAGGATTTAAGATGACTAAAATACTATTCGTTTGTACTGGAAACATCTGTCGGTCAGTAATGGCACAAGCCGTAGCAACCCAAAAGAGCGAAGAAGAAATGCTGGATAATCTGCTCTTTGACTCGGCGGGGGTATCTGATGAGGAGCACGGTAACCAGCCAGATTATCGCGCGGTTCAAATCTTAGAAGAGCATGGTTGGCTGGTTCCTACCCATTATGCCCGCCAGATTCAACCCAGTGATTTTGAGGATTTTGACCTACTGTTAGCTATGACCAGCGGACACCAGCGCGCCCTAACTCGTATGGCGCAGCGCTGGGGAGGTGATGCAAGCAAAGTCCGTCTCTACCGCGAGTTTGATCCCGAAGGCGCTCCGGGTGATATGGAAGTTCCAGATCCTTGGTATGGTGGGGCGCGCGAGTTCTCCGATACTTTGGAAGTAATTGAGCGAGTAACTCCGGTAATGCTGCAAGCCCTCTCCAGTCTCTCCTAGATGTCCCCTCTAAGGACGTAGACCCACACCAAGGTTCGCGTGACGTTATCACCCTCCCGAGACAAAACCACCCCCGCATCTGCAACTTCTAGGCATATAACCAGGCAACCACGCCCACCGGAGCAACTTTTCCGCCCTCCTGATTTCAGACATACGCGCCGTTTCCACCCTCCCGAGACAAAAGCACCCTCCAAATACCGGCAAAGCGCCTCAATTTCAAGCACAATTGCCATCTCGGGAGGGCGCAACCGCACCGGGAGGGTCAAAACGTCACCAAAAAAGAGGCACGGCAGGTAAATACGCGAAAGTAATGACAGAAGGGCGGGGGAAAGTTTGATCCGAGTAGGTGCGGTGGGCATAAGAATTTGGAAAACGCCGCCACGTTTTCCAAATTCTTGGGCAGGAGGACAAACTTTCCCCCGCACCCACAACTTCCAAACACGCAAAGGCGCGGCCGGTAAAAGATATGGGTTTAAGTACAGGAAAAGCAGGAGGAAAGTTTCTTCCAAGCAGACGCAGGTAGCAGTTTTATGCCGAAGGGTAGACACCCAAGCCACCAAGATTCCCTAAAATCGGATACCTGGTAATAAATCTAAATTTCGGTAAATTTTAGAGCGTTAAATCCGTGAAAATGCAAAGCACTTTTCACGGATTTCGGGGCGCGAGGCAAAAACCGCCCCCGCCGCGCGCGACACCCCTACAAAGCAGGTAATAGAGACCTCGGAATGCTTTTACCAAACCAGATGGCAGCAAAGCTAAACCATTAACGCTGCTGCTGGGCGAGGGAAAGTTCCCGGCGCCGACGGGCGGCAAATTCGGCTTGAATTTTGGCGTTACGGGGGATGCGCCGCATTAGGAACGACACTGCAGTAATCACTACAATCCAGACGACACTCGCTAGCATGGCATACAGGGTAGATTTATCTAGGGCGAGGACGAACACCATGCCCAGGATAAAAGCGCTGATTACGACTACCGAGAACAATCCGCCAGGCAGGGCAAAAATCGATTTACGATGCAGATGGGGCAAGCGACGGCGATACTCCACATAGGATGCAACAATCATTACCCATACGAACATAAACAACACGGAAGCTACCGATGTAACCAGGGTGAAAGCTTCCATGACGGTTCCCCCTACCGCCATTAAGGCGATGGATGTAAGCAGGAACAAACAGGTTACTATCAGGGCGTTTAGGGGCACTGAACGCCGGGAAAGGTTACGGAAAACCCGGGGGGCGTCGCTACGTAAAGCCATGGCGTACATCATGCGGGAAGTCGAGTAAACCCCGGAATTGCACGATGAAGCTGCGGAGGTCATTACTACTAGATTCACCAAAGAGGCAGCGAAAACTAGCCCTACTAGCGAAAACAATCCAACAAAGGGTGAAGTTTCAGGGTTAAGAGAGTCCCAGGGAGTTACCGACATTATCGCTGCTAACGCGAACACATAGAACAGTAGTACCCGAATCGGAATGGAGTTGATAGCTTTCGGTAATGATTTTTCGGGATCTTTAGTTTCGGCAGCGGTAGTGCCTACCAGCTCGATTCCTACGAAACTAAAAATAGCTAGTTGGAATCCGCCTAAGAATCCGGTGAAGCCGTTGGGAAAGATGGCGCTGCCACTAACGCCTGGATGTGACCACAGGTTAGTCAAGGTAGCGCGTTGCCCATCTGGGGAGGTAAATCCCACAATAACCATTACCGCTCCACAACAAATTAACGCAATTATGGCCACTATTTTTATCATCGAAAACCAAAATTCGGTTTCTCCGAATGCTTTTACAGTCATGGCATTTAGGGAAAACAGGAGCACTACCGTCAAAATTGCTGGTATCCATTGTGGTAGATGTGGCCACCAGAAACTAAAATAACCGGCGATAGCTATCACTTCCGCTGTTCCGGTCACAATCCAACATAGCCAGTATGTCCACCCCACTACGAATCCTGCGGTCGGACCTAGCAGGTCGGTGACGAAATCAGCGAAAGTTCCGTATTTGTGGTTGGAAAGCAACAGTTCACCCATACACCGCATTACCAGGTAGAGTACCGCACCAATAATGGTGTAGACCAAGAGAACTGACGGACCGGCGAGGTGGATAGTGCGCCCGGATCCCATAAATAATCCGGTTCCGATTGCCCCACCAATCGCGATTAACTGGATGTGCCGATTAGACAGGTTACGTTGTAATCCACCCGAATGACTTTGTATGATTTCATCAATATCTGCTGGTTTATTCGTCATTACTTTCCCTTACGCTAACCTGTTTTGTCTGCCTTGATTTTATGCGCATTTTCCCTCATGCAGTTAAGCGCGCTCACCTACCTCTCTTCCATTAGTTTCCCCAGAGGGCGATTAGACGGTACTAGACGCAGAGGAAACTTTCCCCCGCACCGAGGCGCAACAGGCAGCAACCAACGACAAGGGCGAGGACGATTTGTGTCTCGCGCCCCGAAATCCGAAAAGCTTTGGCATTTTCACCCTCCCAATACCGGCAAACCGCCCCAATACCGACCACAATTCCCATCTCGGGAGGGCGCAACCGCACCGGGAGGGCGAAAATGTAGCGCGACTTAGGCGGAGTGGGCTTTTAGGTGGCGATAGCGGCAAAGCGTCGCGAAAATATCTTGGAGGCGGGGTGCAGCCAGGAACGCCGGGTAGCGTCCAGCGGCGAATGCCTGCCAACTGGAGGAGTCAAATTCGGCTGCGAAGCGGTGACAAGCGTCTGCGATGGTTTCTTTGCCGTTAGCACTGGTGACTAAAGCCCGGACCGCATAGGCAATAGCTTCTGCTTGTCCGGGATCAACTACTTGGGCGAGGACGGAAATATCGATTTCTTCCCGGTTAAGACGCAAAGTGGCGGTGCCTTCCGCGCGAGTTTTTTCGCGCCGCCCCGCAGGTGGAGGCGGGCAGGATAGCAGGAGACGTTTGCGCACTGCCACCTGCGGCCACTCGGGGGCTGCACTATCCGTACTGCTTGCCGCGTCTTCTGCCCCGTTCACTTCCCGCGCCCTGGCTGTGGCATCGTAGGGCAGATAATTCTCAAGCAATAACACCTGGTCGGCTAAATCCAGAAAATCTCCGGAGCCACCCATCACCATAATCGTGGAGACTTCCAGTTCATCCCGAATGCCTCCTACCCGGTCAATTAGGGGAATAATCGGTTCGCTGCGCACCAATTGCCGCATTCGACTATCACGTAATAGCAGGTTGGTGGCCGAGGTATCTTCGTCAATCAGTAGCGCCCGCGAGCCGCATTCTATGGCTTCAGTAATCGCCGCTGCCTGGGAGGTTGATCCCGAGGCATTTTCCGTAACAAACTGCCGCGTATCACTTCCCCCCGGAAGAGATCCGATAAATAAAGAAATATCGGTGCCAGTTATTGCCCGCCCGTCCTCGGCACGTATCTTAACCGCATCGGGCAAGGTAGCTACCAGTTCGCGTCCATCCCCAGGAATATGGGGGTAAACCGCGCGCTCTAGTGCTTCCAGCAGGGTTGATTTACCATGATATCCCCCGCCCACAATCACGGTTACACCTTTGGGGATTGCCATTCCCGATATTTTCCCGCTATAGGGCAGCTCTATAGTTTGCACCAGGGACGAGGGCGTATCCTCCCCTAATACCGTAGGTAGCTGGAAGGGAACCGCATCTTTCATCGGTAAATCACTAATACCGGAAGCCCGAGCCAGTAGCGCCCCATCAGCAACGAAAGCCACCCAGCCACGCTCATGAAGAATATTTTGCAACGCCACATGGTCTTTGAGGATGTGAATATGGCGAGTGAGGTCGGATATATCGGGGCCGTCGTCCTCCCCAAAACATACGACCTTGTAAATCAGTTCACAAAGGTCATAGTCGAGGAAACGTGCAAAGTTGTGACCGAGAATCCGCCGCCCCGCTGCCGGGAAAGGAACCTGTAGGCGCAGCTCTATCCCTTGCGCATTTATGGTAACCGAGGAGCGCTGCAAGATTTCCTGCCCGACTGGCGCAATCCTCAGCTCTGAGCCTGTTTTTCCGTGTGAGCGCGCTGTACCAAAGATTTTGCGGGCGCGACGCGCCACAAAGTCGGCGGTTGCTGTCAGACCTCGCTTGTACTTAACCATTTCTGGGGGAATTTCGTCGGTTTCTAGAGTACCAAACACCACACATGCTACGCCATGCGCAACG
>ENA-OQLI01002146-OQLI01002146.1-human-gut-metagenome-genome-assembly--contig:-NODE-2146-length-10786-cov-3.351346_pt1 | contig 10786 bp, 10 predicted proteins | sample MGYA00242805_ERZ504812 | MGnify/ENA primary metagenome ERZ504812 (study PRJEB26092, sample SAMD00036430) | human gut metagenome | host: Homo sapiens | study: EMG produced TPA metagenomics assembly of...
GATTCCTATTCTGTAAGCATAGATCTTTCCTGTTTTATAGAATGACACCGGGAAGGTCTCCTACGGGGCAAGCAGCTCCATTACCCTCACATTCACAGGGAGGATGTGCTTCCTGCGCTCCTAGTGCATCACCTAGTTAATGTCCAGTTCTCCTTTAATGTAAATGTATTCGTACTCCACATCCATCCTCCGAACAGAAATACGTCAGCCACAACAAACAGTATAGGCACAAGAATTAAAAGGGGCATTAAAAAAGCGATAAAAAAGCTGATTACTGTCAGCACGATCAGCAGGATGTTCAGCGCTATATCCTTCCCGTCTGTCTTCTTCTTGACCAATTGCTCTGTATAGAAGTCACCCATCTTTCTTCCTCCAATGTCAGTGTCTCAGGCAGGATTTGCCTGGGGACATTATAGCACATCCAAATATAAAAAGAAAACTCCCCGGAGGGAGTTTTCTAAATTTTCATCTTTATAAAGAAGCGTGATTACATCATGCCCATTCCGCCGCCTGCCGGTGCTGCCGGAGTCTCTTCTTTGATGTTTGCAACAACAGACTCTGTTGTAAGAAGTGTGGAAGCAACGCTTGTTGCGTTCTGTAATGCACTTCTTGTAACCTTAGCCGGATCAAGGATACCCGCTTTGATCATATCAACAAAAATCTCATTGTAAGCATCGAAGCCCTGGCCAACCGAGAGCTCTTTAACTTTGTTAACGATCACAGCGCCCTCAAGGCCTGCGTTGGATACGATATGGAATAACGGAGCTTCAAGAGCCTTTAAGATGATCTTTCCGCCTGTCTTCTCGTCGCCTTCCATCTCGTTTACAACGGCTGCAACCTTCTCTGCTGCGTGAACATAAGCAGAACCGCCGCCTGCGATGATACCTTCCGCGACAGCTGCCTTCGTAGCTGCAAGAGCATCTTCCATACGGAGCTTTGCTTCCTTCATCTCTGTTTCAGTAGCAGCACCTACGCGGATAACTGCAACGCCGCCAGCGAGTTTCGCAAGTCTCTCCTGAAGTTTCTCTCTGTCGAAATCGGACTTTGTCTCTTCGATCTGGCCCTTGATCTGGGCAACTCTGTCAGCGATCTCTTTCTTGTCGCCGAGACCGTCAACGATGATGGTGTTCTCTTTCTGAACCTTAACGGATTTTGCACGTCCAAGCATATCCATGGTGGTATCTTTCAGTTCTAATCCAAGATCGGAGCTGATCACCTGACCGCCGGTAAGGATTGCTATATCCTCAAGCATGGCCTTTCTTCTGTCACCATATCCAGGAGCCTTGACAGCTACTACGTTGAATGTACCACGCAGTTTGTTTACGATCAATGTGGTGAGTGCTTCTCCCTCGATATCCTCAGCGATGATCAGAAGTCTTGCACCGGACTGTACGATCTGCTCAAGCAGTGGCAGGATATCCTGGATATTGGAAATCTTCTTGTCTGTGATCAAGATGTATGGATCATCGAGATTTGCTTCCATCTTATCCATATCTGTGCACATATAAGCAGATAAGTAACCTCTGTCAAACTGCATACCTTCTACCAGGTCAAGCTCTGTCTGCATGGTTTTGGACTCTTCGATTGTGATGACACCATCGTTTGTAACCTTCTCCATAGCGTCTGCTACCAGATTACCAACTTCTTCATCACCGGCAGAAATTGCTGCAACTTTTGCGATCTGCTCTTTGCCCTTAACCTTCTGGCTCATTTCCTTTAATGCCTCAACAGCGGCATCTGTTGCCTTTTTCATACCACGTCTTAACACGATCGGATTTGCTCCTGCTTCCAGGTTCTTCATACCTTCCTGAACCATAGCCTGTGTTAAAACAGTAGCGGTAGTTGTACCATCACCGGCTGCATCATTGGTCTTGGTTGCAACTTCTTTTACAAGCTGTGCACCCATGTTCTCAAATGCATCCTCAAGTTCCACTTCTTTTGCGATTGTTACACCATCGTTTGTGATCAGTGGAGCACCAAAGGATTTATCCAGTACAACGTTACGTCCTTTCGGTCCTAATGTTACACGAACGGTATTTGCTAATTTATCGACACCTGCACCAAGTGCTGCTCTGGCGTCTGAACCATATTTAATCTCTTTTGCCATGACTACAATAACCTCTCTTCTTTAAAATTCAGCCTATAATTTCCAATTTATAAAAACTACTCAACAATTGCAAGAATATCATTCTGTCTTACGATAATGTACTCTTCCCCATCCAGTTTTACTTCTGTCCCTGCATATTTGGAATAGATTACTTTCTGGCCTTCTTTTACCTGCATAACGATTTCTTTTCCGTCGACTACTCCGCCAGGACCTACAGCGATTACTTCTGCTTCCTGTGGCTTCTCCTGTGCTGCTCCCGGTAATACGATACCGGATGCGGTAGTCTCTTCTGCTTCTAACTGTTTTAATACTACTCTGTCTGTTAATGGCACTAATTTCATTACAAATAGCCTCCTTTTCGTCTTTACTAGCACTCACTTTATTCGAGTGCTAACTCTTTCTGTAAATAAAATATCACTGTTGTTTTTCATTGTCAACAGTGATACTCAATTTTTATATTTTTTTTAGATTCCCGGAATTCACTTTCTTTGTATGCTTTATTATTTCATCGTACTGTGCATACATTTTTTGTGTTTCGTTTTCAAGTGTATAATAATGAAAAATATACGGCACAAGAAGCACAAGGAGCAGCATGGTAAAACCATAGAGTGTCATGATCCCCGTCAAAAGCGGGGCAAACAATGACAGTACCGTTATCACAGCAAATGTAACCGTTACAATCAGATGAATCAGACGTTCGTGCTGGAAAAATCCAATCTGAACCAGATGTTCTTCCAAAATACATTCCCATTCCTCATATGTTTTCTCTTCTTCGTCTGCCAGAAGCCGGTCCACACGTTTCCGGTACTCTGTAATTCTTTTTTTCATTTCTGCCTCGATTCAGACTCTATATTAATCCATAGTGTTCCATTGCATGTTTTATTCCATCATCGTAGATATCCGTTGTCACAAATTCAGCCGCCTCTTTTGCCGGAGGTGTTCCATTTCCCATGGCAATTCCATGTCCCACAAAAGAAAGCATATCCAGATCATTGACACTGTCACCAATCGCATAGGTATCCTCATTTTTAATACCCATATGCCTGCAGAGCCAGTCTATCCCGGTCGCTTTCGATGTTCCTTTCGGAACAAATTCCACAACATGTCCTTCATGCTCCAGACAGTCAAAATCAGCCCCCAGTTCATCTCGGATTCTGGCATAATCGGTTGTTGGCAGGATATCCCCCGACATTTTATTAATGCGGATGTCCGGTGAATAGCCTTTTAATATTTTGGCAGATGCTCCCATTGCCTCAAAAAGGTACAGCACATACGGATCTGTCTTGAAATTTTCTTTATCTATCCAGTGGCAGTCCGGACCTTCCAGCACAATCGGCATCCGGCATTCTTCCATGACCCGGACAATTTTTTCTGTCAGTTCCGGGGAAAGGATATTTTCATACAGAACCTTTCCATCCATCTCCACATGGTTGCCGCATGCTGCAACAATTCCGTCAAAGCCGATCCCAAGCAGCCGCTTATCGTTAATATTGCTACGGGATCTTCCACTGCACAGAAATGTCTTATGTCCGTTTTTCTGCAATTGTTTGATGGTTGGAATTGTACTTTCTGGAATCTGCATTTTTTCATCCCACAGCGTTCCGTCTATATCAAAAAATATGTATGCCATTTTTACTCTCCTCATCTGTCAGCTGTTTCCCCTATACTAGCATAATCCGGCAGATGCGTCAAAGTATCCTGATTTTTTTCTATTTCAATGCATTTGCCATCCGCACAACAACATATCTGTTTTTCTGGAATTCGATCTCATACTGCCAGTGCGGGCACGGTGCTACTGAGCTTCCAATCTCAATGGTAATGGAAGGTTTATTAAGCAGATCCATCACATACTCCCGGTACTGTCCTCCCCAGGACTTTCCGCTGCCGCTATCCGGGGCTTTGCTGTATCCGGTAATTTTCTTTGCGATATCATACATTTTATAGATATCTTTTTTCAGGCTTCCTTTCGTACAGTCCCCGTAAATAATTCTTCCCATGGCATGGTAATTCACCACACCCTGCAGATTTTGCTGTTTCATCAGCTGTCTGGTCAGCGTTGCTACTGCATAGGACTCCGGCTCACTCAGTGCTTTTGGCCCGGAATATCCCTGTTCCCCTTTTTTCCCACCTGGAATAAAATGTTTTGCCGGGAAATTCCGGTTTAAGTCCACCCCACGCCCATTGGATTTCCATCTGGAATGTTTTGTCTGGGAAATCGTCACCCCATCCGGGTTTGCCATGACAATATAATGAATCTGCATCTTCTGGAGGACATTTGACATTTTGACACCACCGATGGTTCCGTTATAATTTTCCAGATAATACTGGATTTCCTTCATCATGACTGCAGAACAGATATACTCTCTGGCATGCAATGTACTGACAATCAGAAGGGATTCCTCTGCATCCGGGTTTCCGATTGCAAAATCATAGATTCCACGTCCCTGCACAGAAGTTCCGATTTTGGTCATCTCACAGTAATCACTGTACTGCTGTGCCAGTTCCTGCATGTCTTTTTTCATCTGGCTGTATGTATACTTCTGTGACCGGATCTGTACGGCCTCTGTATTCGAAAACGTGACTTTTGCAGCCTCATCCGCTTCCTTCTGCTCGTTTTTTGCAACAATTTTATATGTATATGTCTTACCGGATGATACGTTTTTATCGGTATAGGATGGCTTGCTCCTCTCGGCAAGTTTTTTGTATTCCCCTCCGGCTGTTTTCCGGTAAATCACATAGGAAGTGGCATCGCTGCTTTCTTCCCATTCCAGATATACCTTTGTTTTTCCCTGTTTTGTTGTATGCAGTCCCTCCACGGCAGAAGGCTGTGGCAGTTCTTCCGGCTGTTGGATATCGTCCGGCTGCTGGATATCTCCCGGCTGTTGGGTATCATCCGGCTGCTGCGTATCTCCCGGCTGTTTTGTATCATCCGGCTGCTGCGTAGTATCCGGTGTTACATGATTACTCTCGGTATCCGTTACCGTGGCAGTATTTGCGGCATCTTCTGCATAAATACTCTGTGGGCACTGTGCCAGCATTCCAGCCACAAGTGCCCCGCAAATTACTTTTTTCCATAAACATTTCATCTTCTTTTGTACTCCTTTTTTCTATTGTCTTTTATTAGGCGTTTGCGAAACGCGCTAGTATACGCCTCTTTGTTTATTTTGCAAATATATTACCTCAATTTTATTCTTTCTCCTTATCTTCCTACTTTTTTCTGTCAGACAAATACCGCCACATCAGCACAATCCCAGCTCCCAGTATCATCAGGGAAAATATCCATGCGACCGCATCTCCCCTGACGCTGAAATCCAGCCAGTGCGTTTCCGTCCGCACAACTGCAATAAAATTTGCCGTCATATGTCCGATCATGGATGCATAGACATTTCCCGCACGATCCATCAGAAGTGCCAGCACCACACCAAGAATCAATGCGTAAATGAACTGCACGATATTGACATGCACGGCCGCAAAAATCAATGCCGAAATTCCAACCGCAAACGGTTTCGACAGCATATCTTTTAATCTTCCAAAAAGAATCCCCCGGAATACCAGCTCCTCCAGAATCGGGGTAAATACTGCCAGACAAAGAATTTCCATTCCTATTGTACTTCCGTAAAAATCGGTATTTGCCTGCTGGTAACCCATCGAAATTTCCGTCAGTTTCGTCATGGATATGAGATTGTTCAAAGAAATTCCAAAGCATGCCATGATCCCGGCGGCAAAAAGTGCATGACAGATACGTTCCCGGCTGATTCCAAACGGCTGCTTTGCAATCCCTGCCAGTGCCTGTCCCTGACGATAAAACGGAAGCATGGATGGAATTGTAAAAACAGTGGCAATCAGCTGACAGAACACATAATGTGTGGCATCTCCTCCAAATGCCCACTGCGCAATTGTCATAATAATCAGCATAACCGCGTAATAAAAAAGAAACGGGTATAAGATATACCAGATCTTTCTCAGCGTCTCCTTAAAAGTTTCCATGATATACCCTCCCGTTTTTCTTTATTGTTTCTTTAACATGCCCGGCAGTTCTTCCATAGAATCGCACACACCGATCACGCCTGCCTCTTTCATTTCCTTTACATCTCCAAAACCAAAGCTGACCACAAGACACGCAATTCCAAGTTCTTTCGCCCCGTTGACATCAAACATCGTATCCCCGATCAGACACATCTCGGATTTTGGAATATGACTCCAGCGGTGCATGACTTCCTTAAGAATCTCGGTTTTTTTATCCCGTGTACCATCAAATGTTGCACCTACCACATCATCAAACAGCGGAAGAATTCCAAAATGCTCCAGAATCCGTCTGCAGGATACTTCCGGCTTGGAAGATGCCATGCCAATCCGGTATCCCTGTTCTTTTAATGTACGGATACACTTCTCCACACCCGGATATAACTTACACTCAAAAATACCGGTCTTATTGTACCGTTCCCGGTATTTCTGCACAGCCTCATACGCTTTTTCATGCGAAAATCCATAATATCTTTCAAAACTCTCCGAAAGCGGCGGCCCGATAAACCGGTATAATTTTGCCGTATCCGGCTCCTTAATTCCGTAAAAATCAAGCGTATATAAAACACATTTTATGATTCCCTCGGAAGAATCAATAAGCGTTCCGTCCAGATCAAACAAAATGGTGTTCATTATTTCTTTACTCCTTTGGTATCGCGGTTTCCCACATGCAGGCGATGCAGGGCAACCGGCTTTCCTTTCACCTCGACCTCTTTCTCCTCACCTTCATGCAGCACATGAATACTTTTCAGTTCATCCCCGGCAGCCAGTTTCATGCCACGCACGCCCACCGCACCTTTCTTTTTCTGCGGAATTTGTGCACAGTCAATCCGAAGAAACATATCTTTCTTTGTTGCCATCACCAGTGTATCATTTTCTTCTAACGGACATACCGTTAGTACTTCATCTTCCTCTCCCAGCTTTGTTGCCGCCGTTGTCTTTTTTGCGACCACAAATTCCATACCGTCCACAACTTTGATCATGGCATACTTTGTGCCAAATAACATCCGGTGCGAGCTGACATGTTCAAGACCTGCCAGATATACAACATTCTCTTCTTTACTGTCATAATTGCAGAGGTTGTCAATCGGTGTTCCTTTATCCCGGAATTTTCCATATGGAAGATCAAGCACTTTTAGCAGATGCATCTGTCCCTTGTCCGTAAAGATACAGATTTTATCCGTATTTTTGCACGTAAAGATATGCCTGTATTCCGCGTTTGCCGCCTCTTTATTTCTCTCATAGACAGAAGTATCCACAATCTTTGCATATCCGAAGCGGTCCATCAGAAAGACAACATCCTGCTCCTCGATCTTCTTTGCTGCAACTACAGCTTCTTTCAGATTGTCAATCACGGTTTTGCGCTCTTTGCCATAAGCTTTTTTAAACGCGGTCAGTTCTTTGATGATTACTTTTGCCATGGAAGAACGATGCTCTAAAATATCCTCATATTTTGCAATATTTTCCAGTGTCTCATCATGTTCTTTCATCAATGCTTCAATTTCCAGACCAATCAATTTATACAGACGCATTTCCAGAATGGCCTGTGCCTGACGATCCGTAAAATTCAGCTGCTGTGCCATGATCTTTGAAGATGGATTCTTAAAGGTAATATGATCCGTATTTCCGTCTGTCAGACAGGCTTTTGCATCTTTGATGCTGCGGCTGCCGCGTAAAATCTCAATGATCAGATCAATGACATTGCAGGCGCGGATCAGACCTTCCTGTATTTCTTTTTTGTCCTGTTCTTTCGCCAGAAGGGTCTGGTACTTTCTGGTTGCAATCTCATACTGGAATTTCACATGATGACGGATGATCGGCACGACGCCCATCGTCTCCGGTCTGCCATCCGCTACCGCAAGCATATTGACACCAAAGGTGTCTTCCAGCTTGGTTTTCTTGTACAGCAGATTCTCCAGCGCCTCGATATCTGCTCCTTTTTTCAGTTCCAGAACAATACGAATTCCCTCTTTGGATGACTGATTGGTAATATCGGTAATGTCACTGGTTGCCTTGGATTCTACCAGACCGTAAACATCATTTAAAAACTTCCCGATATTGGCTCCGATCATGGTATACGGAATCTCCGTGATTACCATGCGGTCTTTGCCGCCTTTGCCCTTTTCAATCTCGATTTTTCCACGTATTTTGATCTTGCCGACCCCGGACTCATAAATTGCCGGAAGATCATCTTTATTTGCAATGATTCCTCCTGTCGGGAAATCCGGTCCCGGAATATACTGCATCATCTCCGCAGTGGTAATATCCGGATTTTTCATATAGGCAATCACACCGTCTATCACTTCTCCGAAATTATGTGGCGGAATGGAAGTTGCCATACCGACAGCGATACCTTCCGCACCGTTGACCAGAAGATTTGGCACCTTTACCGGCAAAACAACCGGCTCTTTTTCGGTTTCATCAAAATTCGGCATGAAATCCACAACATTTTTATCCAGATCTGCCAGATAGGCTTCCTGCGTTACTTTCTGCAGACGTGCCTCCGTATATCGCATGGCAGCGGCACCATCGCCTTCAATGGACCCAAAATTTCCATGCCCGTCCACAAGCGGCAGTCCCTTTTTGAAATCCTGTGCCATGACAACCAGGGCATCATAGATCGAAGAATCTCCATGCGGATGATATTTACCCATGGTATCTCCGACAATACGCGCACTCTTACGATACGGTTTGTCATATCGGATTCCCAGTTCATACATATCATAAAGTGTACGGCGCTGCACCGGTTTTAATCCATCACGGACATCCGGCAGCGCACGGGCAATGATAACGCTCATCGCATAGTCAATATATGATTTTTGCATCAGCTCCGAATACTCGGTGCGAATGATACTATGTTCCATTTTATTTCTTCCTCACTCCTAGAAAACCTGACAGGATCTATACGTCCAAGATCGCATCGTTTGCATGTTCATAAATAAAGGCCTTTCTCGGCGGCACATCCGTGCCCATCAGCATAGCGGTTACATCCGACGCCATACGACCGTCTTCAATCTCCACGCGCTTCATGACACGCGTCTGGGGATTTAAAGTAGTCTCCCATAACTGCTCGGCATCCATCTCTCCGAGACCTTTGTATCGCTGCAGGGTAAAACTTCCGGTATGTGTTTTCCGGTATTTTTCCAGTGCCGCATCATCATAAAGGTACTCTTCTTTCCCTTTTGACGGAATCACTTTGTACAATGGCGGCATCGCCACATAAACATGTCCTTCAAAAATCAGTTCCGGCATAAACCGGTAAAACAGTGTCAGAAGCAGCGTGGAAATATGGGCTCCGTCGACATCGGCATCCGCCATGATAATAATCTTATCATAGCGCAGCTTCCTGATATCAAAATCATTTCCGTATCCTTCCGAAAAGCCACACCCGAATGCGTTGATCATTGTCTTGATTTCCGCATTGGCAAGCACCTTGTCGATACTGGCTTTTTCAACATTCAGAATTTTTCCGCGGATCGGCATGATCGCCTGATACATACGGTTTCGCGCCATTTTGGCGGAACCACCGGCAGAATCTCCCTCTACGATAAAAATCTCACACTTTGACGCATCCCGGCTCTCACAGTTGGACAGTTTTCCATTGGAATCAAACGAAAACTTCTGCTTGGTCAGCAGATTGGTTCTCGCTTTTTCCTCTGCCTTGCGGATTTTTGCAGCCTTTTCCGCACAGCCAATCACAATCTTTAAGGTTTCTAAATTTTTATCAAAAAACAGCGGAACTTCATCACTTGTCACTTTGGCAGTTGCACGGTTTGCATCCTGATTATCGAGTTTTGTCTTCGTCTGTCCTTCAAAACGCGGGTCCGGATGCTTGATGGAAATCACTGCTGTCATTCCGTTTCGCACATCTGTACCGTTGAAATTTGCATCCTTCTCTTTTAAAATGCCAAGTTCTCTGGCATAGGAATTGATAATCGTCGTAAACGCAGTTTTAAATCCGGTCAGGTGTGCACCACCTTCCGAATTATAAATATTATTACAGAATCCCATGATATTCTCATGGAACTCGCTGGTATACTGGAATGCTGCTTCCACCTCAATGCCTTCACTTTCCCCTTTGAAGTAAATGACATCATGCAGCACTTCGAGATTATTGTTCAGATCTTTGACAAACCCAATGATTCCATCCGGCTCATGAAACTCAATGTGCTCTGCTTCCGGCTTTCTCCGGTCCTCATATATGATCGTCAGTTTCGGGTTCAGATAAGCGGTCTCATGCATCCGGCTCTTAACATCATCTTCTCGGAATCTGGTCTTCTCAAAAATTTCTGGATCTGGAAGAAAATTGATCTTCGTTCCGGTCTTCTTTGTCTTCCCGATCTTTGGAAGAAGTCCGTCTTCAAGTTCTACCACCGGATGTCCCTGTGCATAGCGGTCATGATACACATATCCGCCCTGGCTGATTTCCACATCCATATAGGTGGAAAGTGCATTGACTACCGAAGATCCGACACCATGCAGTCCTCCACTCGTCTTGTACGCATTGTTGTCAAATTTTCCTCCTTCGTGCAGTGTAGAAAATACAACGCGGGCAGCAGATACTCCCTTTGCATGCATGCCGCCCGGAATACAACGTCCGTTATCTTCCACTGTACAGGAGCAATCTACCTCAAGGGTCACCCATTTTTTATCTCA
>ENA-OQLI01002159-OQLI01002159.1-human-gut-metagenome-genome-assembly--contig:-NODE-2159-length-10723-cov-3.720083_pt1 | contig 10723 bp, 5 predicted proteins | sample MGYA00242805_ERZ504812 | MGnify/ENA primary metagenome ERZ504812 (study PRJEB26092, sample SAMD00036430) | human gut metagenome | host: Homo sapiens | study: EMG produced TPA metagenomics assembly of...
ACTGCGATTTTTTCGCCCACTTTCAGTTCGTCCATATAAGCAAACTTCCCTGTGGTAACATCTTTCGCTCTGAAATCAAGTTTAAACGCAGCGTAAGAGTGGTATTTCAGGTATTCATATTCATTCACAGTAACATAGTCGATCAATTCGCCCTTTTCAGAGGTGTATTTCTCAACATATATCTTATCGACAAAAAGATATCCCGTTCCGTCCGAGCCGCAGCCTGCATACATTCCGACCGCCGTTATCTCTTTGTCTTTAACGACCTGCTTACGCGCATTTTGTGCCTGTTCTAAATCAGCCGTAAGCTCAGTGCTGTCAAGGCTTTCCGAACTGTCTATACTTGGCTGCTGCATACCGACATTGATCTTATGCTCATCACCGCTGCGATAAAGGGTCAGCGCACCGCCCACCACCAGAAGCAAAGCCGCAAGCACCGCACCTGCAAGCTGAAAGCCTGTAAGTTTTGTTTTATTTTTCTCTGTAGGCTTGTCATACATAAGCACACTCTCCTTCCAATCCGAAGGAGTTTTTATACAGTAAAAAGCATTTATCTTTTTCATTTGCTGCCCCTTTCTGTGATATCCTCATTGCAAACTATACCTTTAGTCAATGTTATGCTGAAAGTCCAGCCCCTACATAATAGTTTTTACATCTTTTGTAGGAGACGGCGTCCTCGACGTCCCGATACTTTATGTCTTTATTGACATTCATATAGTTCACAACATTATCATATCCTTCAGTTGTTCTCTTCCACGTTTGAGATGTGTTTTTATCGTATTTTCCTTGATATTTGTCAGCTCAGCTATCTCCTGCACTGACAGCTCCTCAAAGTAATAAAGATAAATACTATCCCGATATTTCGGGGGAAGTCTGAAAATAAGGTCAAGTATCTCTATGTCGCTGCCGTCCTTGGAGAAAGACGTTGTGCTGTTCAGATCGACTGTGTTTTTCCTCAAACGATACCGCAAAACACTGCGGCATTCGTTGAGAGCCACTCTGATGAGCCACGCTTTCGGGTTTGGCAGACTGCCTTTTTTCATCTGCTTGAAAAGCTTGAAGAACACGTTCTGATAGCAGTCCTCAGCGTCGGAAAAATTTCCCGTGTGCACCACGCAAAGCCTTGTTACCATATCCGAATACTCCTCTACAAGTTGGCGGTATTCGCTTTCGGTCATATTCTTCATGCTTTCACTTCCCTTCATATACTAAAACGCCGTGGCAGGCAAAAAGGTTTCATACAAAATAAAAAAATCAGCCCGCATGAATGAACCATGCAGGCTGATGTAAAAGTCATTAGTACAACGGTGTTTCTGCGGTGTTATGGTTAGCCGCACTCTCATTCTTGACCACCTGAACGTTGTTGTAAACGTCCATACCGGTGCCGGCAGGAATGAGCTTACCGATAATAACATTTTCCTTAAGACCCATGAGCTTATCGGTCTTGCCTCTGATAGCTGCGTCTGTAAGAGCCTTAGTTGTCTCCTGGAATGAAGCAGCCGACAGGAATGAATCCGAGTAGCTTGAAGCCTTTGTGATACCCTGAAGAACAGGAACAGTTGTGATAAGTCTTGCGTTCTCGTCGCCAGCGTCGATCTGAGCCTGTATCTCCTCGTTGAGTCTTGCGACCTCTCCTCTGTCGATAAGTGAACCAGGGAGCAGATAGCTTGAACCGGAGTCGTCGATCTTGACCTTTCTCATCATCTGACGAACGATAACTTCGATATGCTTATCGTTGATCTCAACACCCTGCAGACGGTATACACGCTGTACTTCACGAAGCATGTAATCCTGTACCGCACGGATTCCCTTGATTTTCAGCAGGTCATGAGGATTAACGCTACCTTCTGTCAGTTCATCGCCGGCTTCCAGTATCTGTCCGTCCATAATCTTGATTCTGGAACCATAGGGGATCAGATAAGCTTTGGACTCACCGGTTTCATTATTGGTAATGATAACCTCACGTTTTTTCTTGGTATCCTTAATGACCGCAACCCCTCCGAACTCAGCGATAATCGCAAGTCCTTTAGGCTTTCTGGCCTCAAAAAGCTCCTCAACACGGGGAAGACCCTGTGTGATATCATCACCGGCAACACCGCCGGTATGGAAGGTACGCATGGTAAGCTGTGTACCGGGTTCACCGATAGACTGTGCAGCGATGATACCTACTGCTTCACCTACCTGAACAGCTTCACCGGTAGCCATGTTAGCGCCGTAGCACTTCGCACAGATACCGTTTCTGGAACGGCAGCTTAATATGGTACGGATCTTTACGCTTTCAATGGGCTCACCCTTATCATTCACTCCTGTGCTCAGGATTTTCTCCGCACGGGTGGGGGTGATCATGTGATTGCTCTTAACAATCACATTGCCGTCGCGATCTTTAATATCCTCACAGGATACTCTGCCTGTAATTCTGTCCTTCAGACCTTCGATGGTTTCCTTGCCGTCCATGAAAGCCTTAACCTCCATGCCGGGGATTTCAGGACGATCTTCACAGCAGTCCATCTCACGGATGATCAGTTCCTGTGATACGTCAACCATACGTCTGGTCAGATATCCGGAGTCGGCAGTACGCAGAGCCGTATCGGACAGACCCTTACGCGCACCATGCGCAGACATAAAGTATTCCAGTACGTCCAGACCTTCACGGAAGTTTGATTTAATGGGCAGCTCGATAGTACGGCCGGTTGTATCGGCCATCAGTCCGCGCATACCTGCCAGCTGCTTGATCTGCTGGTTGGAACCACGGGCTCCGGAGTCTGCCATCATGAAAATATTGTTGTATTTATCCAGTCCTGCAAGCAGAACATCGGTTAATTCCTTATCTGTCTCGTTCCATGTTTCCACAACCGCACGATAACGCTCTTCTTCCGTGATAAGACCACGGCGGAAGTTCTGGGAAATACGGTCAACCGTAGCCTGGGCCTCTGCCAGCATTTCCGGCTTTCTTTCGGGCACTGTCATATCGGAAATGGAAACGGTCATGGCCGCCCTTGTGGAATATTTATAACCGGTAGCCTTAATATCGTCAAGTACCTCTGCCATTCTGGAAGAGCCGTGGATATTGATAACCTTTTCCAGAATCTGCTTCAGTCCCTTTTTGCTGACATGGAAATCAACCTCCAGCTTCAGGGTATTTTCCGGATTGCTTCTGTCTACAAAGCCCAGATCCTGAGGCAGGATTTCATTAAAGATAAAGCGTCCCAGTGTGGATTCCACCACATCGGAAATTTCCGTACCGTCAGCCAGCTGCTTCGTAATCTTCACTTTAATTCTGGAGTGAAGGGTCAGCACCTGGTTTTCATATGCCAGAATTGCTTCATTCAGGCTCTTGAAATATTTGCCTTCTCCTTTTGCCCCGGGTCTTTCCTGGGTCAGATAGTAGATACCTAATACCATATCCTGGGAAGGAACGGCAACGGGACCGCCATCGGAAGGCTTCAGCAGGTTATTGGGAGACAGGAGCATAAAACGGCACTCTGCCTGTGCTTCCACGGAAAGAGGAAGATGCACGGCCATCTGGTCACCATCGAAGTCCGCATTGAAAGCGGTACATACCAGGGGATGAAGCTTGATCGCCTTACCTTCTACCAGAATGGGCTCAAATGCCTGAATACCGAGCCTGTGCAGAGTAGGGGCACGGTTCAGCATAACCGGATGTTCTTTGATAACATCCTCCAGGACATCCCATACCTGGGAATCCAGTCTTTCCACCAGTTTCTTTGCATTCTTAATATTCTGGGAAATACCTCTCGCCACCAGTTCCTTCATAACGAAGGGCTTGAACAGCTCGATTGCCATTTCCTTGGGCAGACCGCACTGGTAAATCTTCAGTTCGGGGCCTACAACGATAACGCTTCGTCCGGAATAGTCAACACGCTTACCCAGAAGGTTCTGACGGAAACGGCCTGATTTACCTTTCAGCATATCGGAAAGAGATTTCAGGGCACGGTTTCCGGGGCCTGTTACCGGACGGCCTCTTCTGCCGTTGTCGATAAGGGCATCAACAGCTTCCTGAAGCATTCTTTTTTCGTTACGTACGATAATATCCGGAGCACCCAGCTCCAGCAGTCTTTTCAGACGGTTATTTCTATTTATAATCCTGCGGTACAGATCGTTCAAATCGGACGTAGCAAAACGGCCGCCGTCCAGCTGTACCATAGGACGAAGATCCGGAGGGATTACCGGGATCGCATCCAGAATCATCCATTCCGGACGGTTTCCGGACTCACGGAAAGCCTCAACAACCTCCAGGCGCTTAATGATTCTGGCGCGCTTCTGGCCGGTGGACTCCTTCAGCCCTGTTTTCAGTTCTTCGGATTCTTTTTCCAGGTCAATGGCTTCCAGCAGTTCTTTAATGGACTCAGCGCCCATTCCCGCACGGAACTTGTTTCCCCAGGTTTCTCTTGCATCCTGGAATTCCTTTTCAGACAGCACCTGCTTATATTCCAGGTTGCTTTCTCCGGGATCCAGTACGATATAAGAAGCAAAATAAAGTACCTTCTCCAGCACTCTGGGAGACAGATCCAGAATCAGGCCCATACGGCTGGGAATACCTTTAAAATACCAGATATGGGAAACCGGCGCAGCCAGTTCAATATGCCCCATACGTTCACGGCGGACGCTTGATTTGGTAACTTCAACGCCACATCTGTCGCAGACAACACCTTTGTATCTGATCTTTTTGTATTTGCCGCAGTGACACTCCCAGTCCTTGGTAGGCCCGAAAATACGCTCGCAGAACAGACCGTCCCGCTCAGGCTTCAGGGTTCTGTAGTTGATGGTTTCAGGCTTCTGAACCTCACCTCTCGACCAGTCCCTGATTTTTTCGGGTGATGCCAGACCGATTTTGATAGCGTCAAACGTCATCGGCTGATATACTTCATTTTTTGTAGTTGTTTCAGACATTGTGCACTCCTTCCAAAACTTTTCCGGATGACCGGCCTGCCTTGCGGCAGACCGTTTCATTAACATAAGGATGGCTCACATAACATGACATCCGTTATTTGTCCATACAGATGCAGATTAATCAATGATTTCCTCAAAGCTCTCATCTATATCGAATTCCAGATCATCAGCGGTGTCCTCATCCTCAGCGGTCACCAGTTCTCCGCTCTCGTCATCAAATTCCTGTGCCTGATATCCGAGTTCACCAAGAGATTCTTTTTCTACTTTGTCGAAACCTTTGGAGTCGCCTTCGATTTCATAACGGTAATCCGTATCACCGTAATCAACCGTTTCCATGATTTCCACTTCCGTATTATCCTCACGCAGAACCTTTACATCCAGTGCAAGAGACTGCAGCTCCTTCAGCAGAACCTTGAAGGATTCCGGAATACCGGGTTCAGGAATGTTTTCACCCTTGATAATGGCTTCGTAGGTTTTCACACGTCCAACCACATCATCAGATTTTACTGTCAGGATTTCCTGCAGGGTATAAGCGGCGCCGTAAGCTTCCAGCGCCCAAACTTCCATTTCTCCGAAACGCTGTCCGCCGAACTGTGCTTTACCGCCCAGAGGCTGCTGTGTTACCAGGGAGTAAGGGCCTGTGGAACGGGCGTGGATCTTATCATCTACCAGATGATGCCGCTTCAGGTAATGCATGTGGCCGATAGTAACGGCGCTGTCAAAATACTCTCCGGTACGGCCGTCGCGCAGCCTTACCTTACCGTCTCTGCTGATAGGCACGCCCTTCCATAATTCTCTGTGGTCTCTGTTCAGCGACAGATACTGCAGTACTTCAGGACGAAGCTCTTCTTTATGCTTTGCTTCAAATTCTTCCCAGGTCAGGTTTACATAATCGTTTGCCAGTTCCAGGGTATCCTGAATATCTTTTTCGTTTGCACCGTCGAATACCGGTGTTGCCACGTTAAAGCCGAGCGCTTTAGCGGCAAGGGAAAGATGGATTTCCAATACCTGTCCGATATTCATACGGGAAGGCACGCCCAGGGGATTCAAAACGATATCCAGAGGACGTCCGTTGGGCAGATAAGGCATATCCTCCACAGGAAGCACACGGGAAACAACACCCTTGTTACCATGACGGCCTGCCATCTTATCACCTACGGAGATCTTTCTCTTCTGGGCGATATAAATACGAACGGCCTGGTTTACACCGGGTGAAAGCTCATCGCCGTTCTCTCTGGTAAATACCTTGGCATCCACAACGATACCATATTCACCGTGAGGAACCTTCAGAGAGGTATCTCTTACTTCTCTCGCTTTCTCACCGAAAATAGCACGAAGCAGTCTTTCCTCCGCGGTCAGCTCCGTTTCTCCCTTGGGAGTAACCTTACCAACCAGAATATCCCCTGCGCGCACTTCCGCACCGATACGGATAATTCCCCTGTCATCCAGATCCTTCAGGGCATCATCACCGACACCGGGCACGTCTCTTGTAATTTCTTCCGGCCCCAGCTTGGTATCCCTTGCTTCGGCCTCATATTCTTCAATATGGACGGATGTATAAACATCCTCCTGTACAAGTCTTTCACTTAAAAGAACGGCATCCTCGTAATTGTAGCCTTCCCATGTCATGAAGCCGATGAGAGGGTTCTTGCCCAGCGCCAGTTCGCCTTCCTGGGTGGAAGGGCCGTCTGCAATTACCTGCCCCGCGCTCACATGGTTGCCCTTGAACACAATGGGTCTCTGGTTATAGCAGTTGCTCTGGTTGCTTCGTGCGAATTTGGTAAGATGGAATTCCATCTTTTCCCCGTCATCGCAGGTCATCTTAATCAAATTGGAGGATACATAATCTATCGTACCGGGCTTCTTTGCCACCACACACACACCGGAGTCAACAGCAGCCTTCACTTCCATACCTGTTCCTACCGCCGGAGCTTCCGTGGTAAGAAGGGGAACGGCCTGACGCTGCATGTTGGATCCCATCAGCGCACGGTTGGCATCGTCGTTTTCCAGGAAAGGAATCAGGGCCGTAGCCACAGAAAATACCATCTTGGGAGATACGTCCATGTAATCAAACATGGCCTTGGGATATTCCTGTGTCTCTTCACGGTAACGGCCAGATACGGAATTCCTTACGAAATGCCCTTCCGCGTCCAGGGCCTCATTCGCCTGGGCCACATGATAATTATCTTCCTCGTCAGCCGTCATATACACAACGTCTTCCGTAACCCTGGGGTTAGCCGGATCGGATTTGTCAATCTTACGGTAGGGCGCTTCCACGAAACCGTACTCATTAATTCTCGCATAGCATGCCAGGGAGTTGATCAGACCGATATTGGGTCCTTCAGGAGTCTCGATAGGGCACATTCTTCCGTAGTGGGAATAATGTACGTCACGTACCTCGAAACCTGCACGGTCACGGCTCAAACCACCGGGTCCCAACGCGGACAGACGTCTCTTATGGGTCAGCTCGCCCAGAGGGTTATTCTGATCCATGAACTGGGACAGCTGGGAGGAACCGAAGAATTCCTTAACAGCAGCCTGTACCGGTTTGATGTTGATCAAAACCTGAGGGGAAATTTCTTCCGCATCATGAGTGGTCATTCTTTCACGAACCACTCTTTCCATCCTGGACAGACCGATACGGTACTGGTTCTGGAGCAGTTCGCCCACAGCCCTGATACGTCTGTTGCCCAGATGATCGATATCGTCATCGTTTCCGATGCCGTATTCCAGATGGATATTATAATTAATGGAAGCCAGAATGTCTTCCTTTGTAATATGCTTCGGTATCAGCTCATGGATGTTTTTCCGGATAGCTTCCGCCAGCTCTTCCGGATCCTGGGAATATTCTTCCAGGATCTGCGCCAGGACAGGATAATATACCAGTTCGGTAACGCCCAGTTCCCTGGGGTTGCAGTCCACATAATGGGTGAGATCAACCATCATGCTGGAAAGCACCTTCACATTGCGCTCCTCTGTCTGGACATAGACGAAGGGTACCGCACAGTTCTGGATGGTATCCGCCAGTTCTGCTGTCACCTTGGTGCCGGCAGCTGCCAGAAGCTCCCCTGTTGTGGTATCGATTACATCCTCAGCCAGTACTGCGCCGCGGATACGGTTTCTCAGCATAAGCTTTTTATTGAATTTATATCTGCCGACTTTGGCCAAATCATATCTTCTGGGGTCAAAGAACATGGCATTAATCAGGCTTTCCGCACTTTCCACGCTCAGAGGCTCGCCGGGACGGATCTTTTTATACAGCTCTAAAAGACCCTCCTGGTAATTCTCAGAAGTGTCTTTGGAAAAGCTTGCTTCTATCTTGGGTTCATCGCCGAACAGCTCTCTTATTTCGTCATTGGTGCCTACGCCCAGAGCACGGATCAGAACGGTAATGGGAACCTTCCTGGTACGATCCACGCGGACATAAAATACATCATTGGAATCTGTCTCGTATTCAAGCCAGGCTCCCCTGTTAGGAATAACGGTACAGCTGTAGAGCGTCTTACCAATTTTATCATGGCCGATTCCATAATAAATTCCGGGTGAACGAACAAGCTGGCTGACAATGACACGCTCCGCACCATTTATAACAAAGGTTCCTGTCTCAGTCATCAAAGGCAGATCGCCCATGAAGATTTCATGTTCTGTAATCTCTTCTTTTTCTTTATTGTAAAGACGTACCTTAACTTTTAAAGGGGCCGCAAATGTAGCGTCTCTTTCTTTACATTTCTCGATAGAATACTTCACATCATCTTCGCACAGTTCGAAATCCACGAATTCCAGGCTTAAATGGCCACTGTAATCTTCTATTGGAGATATATCGTCAAAGACCTCTTTCAGGCCTTCATCGAGGAACCACTGGTAGGAGTCCTTCTGGACTTCGATCAGGTTCGGCATCTCCAAAACTTCCTTCTGCCGTGAATAACTCATACGCATGTTCTTGCCGGTGGCAATTGGACGTATTCTGTTCTTTTCCATTGACATTTCACCCCGTTCTTATGATTTGTTTACCATTCGTTTCCGCAAAAGCACTGTATGCGCCCCAGGGAAAAGCAAACGAATAGGCGTCTGCCGGCACCAACAGAACCCTCCGGCAGGCAGCTTGATATTAGTTTATCGGTTTTTCGCACAAAAATAGCATAACTTACCACAATAGTGCACTATCCATTCTACTACAAGGAATTTGGGAAGTCAACCAATATTTTTGTAAAATTGTGGATAACTTTGGAAATGAATTACAATTCCGCCGGATTTTACCCCTCGCGGCAGTCGCCAAGGCCAAGCCAGCCTGGCTTTGGCTCGTTGCCCGCGGGAATAAAAAGAAACCTCTGCCGCACTGAATAGAACAGTTTGGCAAAGGTTTCTGATATGTCATTCCAAAGTCTGAAGCACTCCTGATTATTTAAGAGTAACTTTAGCGCCTTCAGCTTCCAGTTTAGCCTTGATGTCTTCTGCATCATCTTTGGAAGCAGCTTCCTTAACAACCTTGGGAGCGCCGTCAACTACGTCTTTCGCTTCCTTCAGGCCGAGTCCGGTAACTTCACGAACAACTTTGATAACCTTAACCTTGTTAGGGCCAACCTCTGTCAGCTCTACGTCAAATTCTGTCTTCTCTTCAGCTGCTTCAGCTGCGCCAGCGCCTGCTGCTGCAACAACAACACCTGCTGCTGCGGATACACCGAATTCTTCTTCACATGCTTTTACAAGATCGTTTAATTCTAATACAGTTAATTCTTTGATTGCATCAATGATTTCCTGAGTGGATAATTTAGCCATTTTATTTACCTCCATTTAATTTGTAATTGATTTGCTTATCTGTTACGGATTATTCAGCTGCGGGAGCTTCTTCTGCAGTCTCAGCCGCGGGAGCCTCTTCTGCTGCTGCAGCGGGTGCCTCACATGCACCTGCGCCGCCTTTTTCAGCCAGCTGGTTCATGACACGTGCAAAATTGGTAATAGGTGACTGAATGCTTCCAAGCAGCTTGGAGAGCAGTTCTTCTCTGGAAGGAATGAGGGAAATTGCAGCCATCCCCTGTGCGTCATATACAGTGCCTTCCACGACACCTGCTTTGATTTCAAGTTTGCTTGCAGTCTTTGCGAATTTTGCAAGTTCTCTGGCAGGTGCGGTAGCATCTGCGTTGGAAATCGCAATTGCGCTGGGTCCTTCCAGGAAAGGTGCCAGTGCTTCAAAGTCCGTTCCCTTGAAAGCAAAGTTCATCATTGTGTTCTTGTAAACTTTGTAGTTGATTCCTGCTTCACGAAGCTGTTTACGAAGAGCAGTATCCTGTTCTACGGTAAGTCCGCGGTAGTCAACCAGTACTACTGACTGTGCGTCCTTGATCGCTTCGGAAATCTCAGCAACTACAGGTGCTTTAAGTTCAACTTTTGCCATTTCTTTACCTCCTTATAGATTTTTCTGAAAACGAGTTCAGTGCCGAAAAGGAGTAAACGCCGCTGCGGCCGGAAGCCCTGAGGCTTCAGCCTGATATAAAAAACCTCCCTGTGAAGCCACAGAGAGGATAAGTTACGTAAATCTGCGTTAAAAACGTTAACTCTTTTCCTCGGCAGGCGTTCGTTCCTTATACCGGGCTACCGGTACCTGCTGTCTTCGGCTTGGTCAATTAAGACCTTACTCAGACTATCATAAAACATTTTTCTTGTCAATGCTTTTTTTCATTCTTCCGGCTTTCTGCGGCATTTCAGCCCCACTCCGCCCGTTGAGCCTGTCTTTTCGGCCCGGGCCCTCCCTCTCTTTCCTACCATCTCTCGACATTCAACGGAGCCTGTAACGGCGCCATTACCGATCGGTCCA